>Ga0081539_10006953_pt1 | contig 10521 bp, 10 predicted proteins | sample TabmetS4T2R2_FD_71023 | JGI IMG/M metagenome (GOLD analysis project Ga0081539, IMG submission 71023) | Tabebuia heterophylla rhizosphere microbial communities from the University of Puerto Rico - S4T2R2 | ecosystem: Host-associated > Plants > Roots > Rhizosphere ... | reverse complement strand
CAAGACCACGCTCGACCAGGCGATGAATTTCGGCATGTTCGTCGCCAAGGCGGTGCTCGACGGGCGGGCTTCGCAACTCATCGATCTTGCCCGCACCAATCTCAGGATCTGATAGGATCCAGTCGGTGACGAGCGACAGCAGATCGAAACGGCGAGCTGACGCCTGGTCGACGTGTGCTCGCCTGGTCGGCACGCTCTTGTGCCTTCTGGGCCTGCCGAACGCCGTGCAGGCCCAGGCCATTCCGGGAGCATTGCCCGATTCCGTGGCGGCGCTGGCTCGTGGCGAATGGCCGGCCTATGCCGGAACGTACGCGTCGGCCCGGTATTCGCCATTGCAGGAGATCACGCCTGCGAACGCCAAGCAGCTGCGCGTCGTGTGGCGCTGGAAGTCGCCCGACCACGCCATCAAGGACGGCAATCCCGCGGTGGGGCCGACGCGGGCCAACGAATCCACGCCGGTCATGGTTGGCGGCACCCTGTACACCAGCACGACGCTTTCCCAGGTCGCCGCCATCGACGCCGCCACCGGCGAGACCAAGTGGGTGTTCGATCCGAAAGTCTACGCCAACGGGCTCGGCATCCCCGCCAACGACGGCTGGCTGCATCGCGGCGTCGCCTACTGGCGCGACGGCGACGACGAGCGCGTGGTGATCCTCACGGCCTTCGCCCATATGATCGCGCTCGACGCCAAGACCGGAAAGCCGGTGCCGACCTTCGGCAACGGGGGCTGGATCGACCTCGCCGAAAGCCTGCGCCGGCCGGTCGAACGCACCTACTACACCACGAGCTCGCCGCCCGTGATCGTCCGCGACGTCATCGTCGTCGGCTCATCGATCATGGATTGGTGGCAGGTGCGGCCGTCGCCGCCCGGCGACGTGCGCGGCTTCGACGTGCGCTCCGGCCGCTTGCTGTGGACCTTCCACACGGTTCCCCAGGCGGGCGAACCGGGCGTCGAGACCTGGCACGACGAATCATGGAAGGAAGCCGGCAACACCAACGTGTGGCCGCCGATGAGCGCCGACGAGGAGCTGGGCTACGTCTATCTGCCGATCAGCACGCCGACCAACGACTACTACGGCGGCCATCGTCCCGGCGACGGACTGTACGGCGACAGCCTGGTCTGTCTCGAGGCCGCAACCGGCAAGAAAGTCTGGCACTACCAGCTCATTCGCCACGGCTTGTGGGACTACGACACGCCGGCCGCGCCCAACCTGATCGACATCACGGTCGCCGGCCGCCGCATCAAGGCCGTGGCCCAGGTCACCAAGCAGGCCTTCGTGTACGTATTCGATCGCATCACCGGCGAACCGGTGTGGCCGATCGAGGATCGACCGGTGCCGCCTTCCACGGTTCCCGGCGAACGCGCCGCGGCAACCCAGCCCTTCCCGACGCGGCCTGCGCCGATCGACATTCAAGGCGTACGCGAGGAAGACCTGATCGATCTCACGCCCGAGCTGCGCCGGGAGGCGCTCGACATCGTGGCGCGGTACGATTACGGCCCGCTCTACACACCGCCCTCGCAGCGCGGCACGATCCAGGTTCCCGGCCCCGCCGGCGGCGCGAACTGGTCCGGTGCCGCGATCGATCCCGAGACCGGCATGCTCTATGTCGGGACCTATCAGCTGCCGTTCGTCGTCACCGTGCGGCGGCCGTCACCGGGCGAGGCGACGTACGATTTCATCGGCGAGTTCCGTTATCTGCCGGGCCCGCGGGGATTGCCGCTGCTCAAGCCGCCGTTCGGCAGCGTGGTCGCCATCGACATGAACATCGGCGAACATCGCTGGCGCATTCCCATCGGCCGCAGCTGGATGTGGCCTGCCATCGGCCAACTCGGCATTCGCGAGCCGCTGGGACTGCCGTTGCGCAGCTGGGCGCTGGTGACGAAGAGCGTCCTGGTCGTGGTCCAGATGGGCGGCTATAGCGCGCCTCGGCTGCCCGCCGGCGGCAAACGCCAGGTCAGCGATCTCTTCAATCTCGACCCGCACCTCTGGGTGTACGACAAGGCGACCGGAGAAATGCTGGCCGAGATCGCCCTGCCGGCCAATGCAACCGGCTCGCCGATCACCTACCTCTCGGGCGGCAAGCAGTTCATCGTGTTCCCGGTCGGCGGCGGACCGCTTGTCCAGGAGGAGCTGATCGCGGTCGGCCTGTGATCTAGTCTAGAGGCCGAGATACTGCTGTCGTACCTCGGTGTCGGCCTGCAGCGCCGCGATCGATCCGGAGAAACGCACGTGGCCTTTCTCCAGGATGTAGGCGCGGTCGGCCAGCTTGCAGGCGAATTTGGCATTCTGCTCGCACAGCAGGATGGTCAGCCCGTCCTGCTTGAGGCGTCCGATCTGGCGGGCGAGATCGCGCACGATCAGCGGCGCCAGGCCCTCCGACGGCTCGTCGAGCAGCAGCAGGTCCGGGTTGCCCATCAGCGTGCGGCCGATCGTCAGCATCTGTTGCTCGCCGCCGCTCAGATAGCCGCCCTTGCGGCCGGTCAGGCTGGCCAGCGCGGGGAAGGCCTCGAGCACCGCCTCGACGCTCCATTGCTTGGCGTGCGGCGAGGCCGGCGCCTTGCGCGCCACCTCGAGGTTCTGCCGCACCGTGAGATCCGGAAAGATGCGCCGCTCCTCGGGCACGAAGCCCAGCCCCAGCTTGGCGATCTGGTAGGCGGGACGGCCGGTGATGTCGGCGGCGTTGTAGCGCACGGTGCCGCGCAACGGCGCTGTGAGGCCCATGATCGAGCGCAACGTCGTCGTCTTGCCGACGCCGTTGCGGCCCAGCAGTGCCACGCACTCGCCCCTGTCCACGGTCAACGAGACGCCGAACAGGATCTGGCTGAGGCCGTAGGCGGTATAGAGGTCGTCCACCTGGAGAATCATTCGGCTTCTCCCAGGTAGATGCGCTGCACGTCCTCGTTCTTCTGCACCTCCTGCGGCGTGCCTTCGGCCAGCACCGCCCCCTGGTGCAGCACCGTGATGCGTTCGGCGATGCTGAACACGACGTCCATGTCGTGCTCGGTGAACAGCAGGGTGAGGCCGCGGTCACGCACGATCCGCCCGATCAGCGCGATCGAGTCGGCGGTTTCCTGCGGCGACATGCCGGCCGTGGGCTCGTCGAGCAGCAGGACCTGCGGTTCGCTGGCCAGCGCAATGCCCAGCTCGAGCTGCTTCTGCAGGCCGTAGGAAAGGGTGCCACTGGTCGACTGCGCTTCGCCCGCCAGCCCGACCGCTTCGAGAACGGCCATGGTTTCGTCGTGCGCCAGCGCCCGCGCCGGCGTCGTCATGTTCAGCGTCCGGCCAAGGTGCGACAGCACGGCGACCTGCACGTTGTCGAACACGCTCAGCCGCGGAAAGATATTGGTGCGCTGGAACGAGCGTCCGATGCCCATGCGGCAGATCTCGTGCGGCGCGCGGCCGGTGATGTCGCGATCGCCGAACAGGACCCGCCCGCGCGTCGGCTGCAGATGGCCGGTGATCAGGTTGAACAGGGTCGACTTGCCGGCCCCATTGGGACCGATCACGCAGGCGGTCCGCCCGCGCTCGACCGACAGGCTGACGTCGCGCACCGCCACGAAGCCCCCGAACGACTTGGCAAGCCCCTCGACCCGCAGCATGCCTCAGCCTCCGCCGTTGGTCGCCGGCTGCTGCAGCCCATAGGCGCGGCGAAGCTCCGGCTGTCCCAGCGAATAGGCGGTGAACGCCACCCATAGCAGCACGACCAGCAGGCCCGAGAGCGGCGTGCCGAGATGGACGTGCAGGGCGAAGACGGCAATCGGCAGGGCGAGCAGCAGCGCGCCGTCGATGCGGTTGAACCGGTCGGCGCGCCGCAACAGCAGCCAGAGGAGGATGCCGCCGACCACGAGCTGCAGCAGCGCGCATGGCACGATTCCCCAGGTCGGCAGCGAGAGCAGAACGAATTCCCGCCCTCGCGGCAGGAGCCACCCGGCGGGCGTGTGCAGGATGCTGAAGAACGTCGTGAACAGCAGCGCCCCGCCGAAGAACATCCAGGACTTGCGGCGGAACAGGCGCAGCGCCTTGGCGGTCCGCGTCGGCTGGTCGTCGCCGCTCTTGACGTCGCGCTCCTGGATGAAGCCGACGATGCCGCCGGGCAGGCCGAACAGGATCAGCACCAGCACGCCGCCCAGGAACAGCTGCCAGATCTCGGGATAGTTCTGGGTGATGTCGGCATCCATCGTGCGCAGCAGCAAGGCGCCCACGATCGGCCCGAAGAAGGTGTAGACGCCGCCCAGCAGGCTCATCAGCAGCACCTGCGTCGACTGCGTCCAATGGGCGAGGTCGGGGTAGACGCTGCGGTCGTTGATCATGATCAGGGCGCCGGCCAGGCCGGAAAACGCGCCGACCAGCACGAAGGCGTAGAGCCGATAGCGATCGACCGGTATGCCGACGAAGTCCGCCCGTTCGGGATTTTCGCGTATCGCCGCCAGGGCCTTGCCGAACGGTGAGTTGACGATGCGCCACAGGAGATAGGTCGCGACGACGCAGATCACCAGCGCGAACTTGTAGTAGTTGGCGAAGCTCGGCTCGGAGATCCAGGCAGGCACCGGTATGCCGATCAGCCCGTTGTCGCCGCCAGTGAAGGAGTACCACTTGAAGGCGATCAGGTAGACGATGTGACCGAACGCCAACGTCAGGATGGCGAAGTAGATGTGCGTGCGGCGCACGCAGAAGTAGCCGATGATCAGCGCCGCCAGCGCCCCGCCCAGCGGCGCCGCCACCAGACCGAGATAGAACGACAGTCCGGGCATGTTCTTCAGCAGCAGGCCCGCGGTGTAGCCGCCGATGCCGAGATAGGCGGCCTGGCCGAACGAGACCATGCCGGCATAGCCCATCAGTACGTTGAAGGAGACGGCGAACAGCGACCAGATGAAGACCTGGGTCATGAACTGCACCCAGAACTTCGCCCAGCCCATGTAGTAGACGAGTTCGGGCAGCCAGAACAGCAGTACGACCGCGGCCGCGAACGCCCAGATCATCGGGTCGCGCGCCCTGGCCGACGAGCGCAGAGGAACGGCGCCTTCCCGGATGGTGTCCTGCACGCTTGCCACGCGCCGCCTCCCCTTGTTGGACCGCGGGCCTCCGGCCCGCTCATGAATGCGGGCCGGAGGCCCGCGTTCCCGCTACCGAGTCGTCTCGACGCGCTTGCCCAGCAGGCCCTGCGGCCGGGTCAACAGCACGATCACCATGAGGATGTAGATGAACAGCGATTCGAGGTCGGGCACCCACAGGATGCCGAACGACTTCAGCTCGCCATAGATCAGCGCGCCCAGCGCCGTGCCCGCCATGCTGCCCAGCCCGCCCAGCACGACCACCAGGAACACTTCGATGATGACGTCGAAGTCCATGCCCGGATAGAGCGCGCCCATCGGTGCCAGCACCGCGCCGCCCAGGCCGCCGAGAAAGGCGCCGACCGCAAACACGCCGCTGTAGAGGAGGCGCACGTTGACGCCGAGCGCGCCCAGCATTTCGCGATCCTGCGTGGCGGCCCGTACCACGTTGCCGATCTGGGTATGGTTGAGCAGCAGCCACAGGCCGACGATCGTGACGATACCGATCGGCAGCAGCACGAACATCTGGTACGCGGGGAACAGGGCGCCGAGGATCGGTATCGTGCCTTCGAGGCCCGGCGGCCGCAGCACCGACTGGTTCTCCGCACCCCAGATCAGCTTCACGACGTCACCGAACATCAGCACCAGACCGTAGGTCAAGAGCAGCTGGTACAGCGGATCGGCTCTGTAGATCGGCCGCAGGAAGACGATCTCGGTGGCCACGCCCAGGATCACCACCAGCAGCGGTGCGATCAGCAGCGCCGGCCAGAAGCCGCCGAACTTGTAGCCGACCCAGGTGAACACGAAGAAGGCGCCGTACATGTAGAACGAGCCGTGCGCGAAGTTCAGGATGCCGAGCACGCCGAACACCAGCGACAGGCCCGACGCGACCAGGTAGATGCCGGCGGCGATGAACAGCCCGTTCACCAGCTGCACGAAGAACACGTCGGTGAAGAAGTTGGCCATTGCCGGCTCCCCATTTGCTTCCTCCCCAGCGCAAGGCGCTGGGGAGGTATCGCCGTCCTACGGCGACGGAGGGGTCATGAACCCTCTGCCCCTACGGGGCACCTCCCCGCTTCGTGCGGAGGGATTCGCCTGCTCAACCGCCCTTCTTCTTGAAGTCGGCGCGGATCTTCTCGATCTCCTCCTTGGTGCTCAGCACCTCCTCGCCCTCGGCGCGGGTCACGTCCTTCAGCCGCTTGAAGGGATACTTGGAGTCGCTGAACGTGACGCCGGTGTTGTACGCAAACGTCGCCTGGCCGTCGAAGTCGCGCACCGTGATGTCGCCCAGCAGGGTCTGGTACTTGGAGCCGCGCAGCGCGGCGGCGAGCTTGGCGCTGTCAGCCGAGCCCGCCTTCTTGATCGCCTCGGCCATGATGTGGGTCGCCACATAGCCGATGATGTCGCCCGACTTCGGCAGGTAGCCCGCCCGCTTCTTGAATTCCTCGATGAACTTCTCGTTCTGCTCCTTCTTCACCGGGAGATAGTCGAAGGCATAGAGGAAGGTCGCCAGGATGCCGTTGGGCATCTCGGCACCGAGCGGCTCCATGATGTCGAGGTCGCCGGCGCCGGTGGAGATGAACTGCACCTTGTCGAAGAAGCCGTAGGCGTTGGCCTGCTTGATGAAGGCGATCAGGTCGCCGCCCCACAGCGAGCTGAACACCGCCTCCGGTTTGGCGTTCAGGATGGTGGTGATGTGGGCCGAGAAATCGCGCTCGCCGAGCTTGGGCCACAGATCGCCAAGCTTGCTGAGGCCCGGCTTCTTGGTCTGCAGGAAGTCCCAGAAGTCGGCATTGACCCGATGGCCCCATTCGTAGTCGGGGCCGATGAAGTAGTAGCTCTTCCACGGCCCCTTGGCCGCCGCCAGCGCCGCCGTGCGTCCCAGCACCACGCTGTTGGTGTTGAGGCGGGCGACGTACTCGTGGCCCTGCTCCTCGGTCAGCGCCGCGGTCTGGGCGATGGTGTCGACGAACAGCACCTTCATCTCCTTGGCGACCTCGGAGACGGCGAGCGCCACGCCGGAGCTGATCACGCCCATGACGAAGTCGACCTGGTCGCGCGTCACCATGCGGCGAAACTCGTCGACCGCGATGCCGGGCTTCAGCTTGTCGTCGCGGGTGACGTACTCGATCTTGCGGCCGTCAAGCAGGCCGCCGGCAGCATTGATCTCCTCCGCCGCGATCTGATGGCCGATGACGGTGCCCTTGGTGTAGACGGCGGCCATGCCCGAAAGCGAATAGAGCAGGCCGATCTTGATCGGCTTGGGCTCGGCGACCGGCGTCCGGGCACCGAGGAACGCTGCGCAAAGGACCACTGGAACAAGCACGCAGGCCAATAAACGCACGCGCATGGTTGCCTCCCTTTTTTCTTGGGACTCAACTCAGTTTTCTACGCAAGCGTTACGCCGCTAACTGTGCTCTGCCACGCTGGGCGAGCCGCTTCCCACATCGAGCGGACTGCGAGCGATCTTGCACCGGTTGGTGCCGCATCGCAAGTTTGCCGTTTCAGGATGCGACGTCTCGAATGGGCGCGTATGCGCTCGGCATCTACGGGACGATGGCGCGATAGGTCTTGGTGATCAGCTCGTCGACGAGAGGCGGTGGCGGCTCGCGGCGCTCGAGGTGCTGCTTCACGGCGGCGATCGGCACTTCGCCCAACACGAAGGTGGCGCGCCGCAGCTCGCTCGGCCCGGCGCGCCCGAAGGTCTGCCGGGCGAAGCTCTGCAGACAGGTCTCGATGCGCTGCGTCTGGTCGCGCACGCCCCGTTTGAGCGCTGCAGGCCACTCGCCTTGCGCGAAGTCGTGGCGGCTGTAGAGCAGCAGCAGCCGGGCATCCTCCAGATTGAGGCGCGCCCAGGCGGGCGTATGCAGCGCCGCGGCGAGCCCGTTGCCAGCCTCGATCGCCGCCACGAATCCCTCCTGATAGGCAAGAACGGTGAGCAGCCACAGCTCGCCCAGCAACGCATCGCGCGAGGCGAAGCGATAATAGAACGAGCCCTTGGGCGCCTTCAGCCGCTGGATGACGGAGTCGACAGTCACGGCAGCCGGTCCCAGCTCCGACGCAAGTGCCCGCGCCGCGGCCAGGAACGCCGCGTGATCGAACAAAGATCGGCCCACGACTTGTAGACTATCTAGTCTAGACTATATCGTCAACATCAGTGCAGCGCATGCCATCACACCGAACGGAGGAGCTTGCAATGACAGGAACCAGCGCGACTGCCGTGGATGTCGGTCGGTTGCTGACCGGTGCGGCGGGGACGATCAGGAAGGTGCCCTATTGCTGGCTGATCGCCGGCAACGATGATGGCCGCTTGAACGCACGGCCGATGGGGCGCCTATTGCACGATCCGGGTGAAGACGAGTGGACGATCCGGTTTGTCACCGATGGTCGCTCGAGCAAGGTGCGCGACCTTCGGCGCGATGGCCGGGTAAGTCTTGTCTTCCAGGATCTCGACCGCGACGCCTATGTCGTGTTGACCGGCACGGCGATCCTGCAGACCGATGCCGACGAAGTGCGGCGGCGCTGGAAGCCGCATTACGACGCGTACTTTCCGACCGACCTCGATCGCGCCAATGCGATCTTCGTCGAGGTCCGCGTCGATGGTCTCGACCTCTGGATCCGCGGCGTCACGCCCGAGCCGTTCGGGCTGAAGACGACGCGTCTCGAGCGCGACGCTGGCGGCTCCTGGCGCCTGGCCGCAGAATTGCTGGCGGCGGCCTGACTAGGCGTTGACGACGGCCACCGCCTCGATCTCGACCATGAAGTCGGGACCGGCGAGGCGCGTCACGCCGACGGTCGTGCTGGTAGGCGTCGCCACCCCGAGGTAGCGAATGCGGACGTCACCGCACTTCTGGAACTCGTCGAAGTCGGTTACGAAGGTGTTGGTCTTGACCACGTCGGCCCAGGTGGCGCCGGCGGCCTTGAGGCAGCGATCGAGATTCTTGAAGGTCTGTTCGAGCTGCGTGCGCATGTCGCCCTTGCCTACACAGTTGCCGTCGATGTCGCGCGCGAGCTGGCCCGCGATGTAGACGATCTTGCCGGCGCCGCTCAGCGTCACGACGTGCGAATAGGAGGGCTGTCCGTGCGACATCCGGACGTGCATGCCTTCGGGCTGAAAGCGTTCGATCTTGACGGTCATTGGCTGTTTCCTCCTGTTGTCCGCTCGAGCTGCCTTGCGCGCGCATAGGCCACGGCAATGCGCGCACCGACGCGCGCATTGTGCTCGGCGAGTGCCCGGTTGGCCGCCAGGCTTCGCCCAGCGGTCAGCTTGACCAGAGCCGCGAGCAGATAGGGCGTCACGTCCTTGCCGCTGATCCCTTTGGCATTTGCTTCCGAGACCGCGCGACCGATCGCGGCTTCGACCTCCGCCTCGGGCAAAGCATGTTCCTTTGGAATCGGATTGGCGATCAGGGTTCCGGCCGCGAAACCGAGCCTGTCCTGCATCAACAGAACGGCAGCGACGTCGTCGGGCGTGTCGCAGCGCAATTGAAGCGCGAGGCCGCTGGATCGCGAGAAGAACGCGGGAAAGATGTCGGTACCGTAGCCGATCACCGGCACGCCCTTGGTCTCGAGGTACTCCAGCGTCTTGGGCAGGTCGAGGATTGCCTTCGCGCCGGCCGAGACCACGGCCACCAGCGTGCGCGCGAATTCCTCAAGGTCGGCCGAGATGTCGAAGGTGCTCTCGGCCCCGCGATGCACGCCGCCGATGCCGCCGGTCGCGAACATGCGGATGCCGGCCCGATGCGCGCATGCCATGGTGGCCGCGACCGTGGTGGCGCCGAGCTTGCCTGACGCCAGGAACGCCGCGATCTCGCGGCTGGAAATCTTGGCGACATCGCGCGCCTCGGCGATGCGCTTTAGGTCGTCGTCGCCGAGCCCGACCAGGATCCTGCCGTGACCGACAGCGATGATCGCCGGAACCGCGCCCTCGTCGCGGACCGCTTGCCCCAGCTGCTGCGCCACCTCGAGGTTCTGCGGATACGGCATGCCATGCGCGATCAGGGTGCTTTCCAGCGCCACCACTGGCCGCCCGGCCTCGAGGGCGGCGCAAACGTCGGGCGTCATGGTGAGCAGCGGATTCATGCGGAAACCCTACGATCTCCGCATTGCTGTCGCCATCCCCTGCTGAAGCCCTTGCGAAGGTACGTCTCGAGAGCGGCCGTCTCGCCGGACAAGACATCGCCCCGATAGTGCCCTCGGGCGCAGCAGGTCCCCGCGCGCTCTGCGAACGGTCAGGCCGGCACGGTTCCCTTCACGACCCAGGACGTCGCAGCATAAGACCGCGGGCCGTCACTCTCGCCGTCGAGATAGGCGTTGCGTACCGCTTCCTTGATCGCGGCCTTCTTCGCCTCGTCGAGCGTACGGACATAGTCGGCAATCGGACCGTCGCGGCCTTCGCAGGGCGACCAGAAATCGACGAACGAAGCGAAATCCATGCGGATTGTCACCGTGTCTTCGACGATCTTCTC
>Ga0081539_10006952_pt1 | contig 10521 bp, 9 predicted proteins | sample TabmetS4T2R2_FD_71023 | JGI IMG/M metagenome (GOLD analysis project Ga0081539, IMG submission 71023) | Tabebuia heterophylla rhizosphere microbial communities from the University of Puerto Rico - S4T2R2 | ecosystem: Host-associated > Plants > Roots > Rhizosphere ... | reverse complement strand
AGCCGAGGCTTAACTTTTGGTTACGAGATCGTCGATACAGAAACCCGTGAAACGCTGGTGACGGGTTGGAGCAAGCATATCTGCATCACCCACGATGGGCGTGTGACCAGCGTTCCAGCGGAATGGAGAGCCTGGGCAGCCCAGGAAACCTGAAATTCCCGTACGTTCGCACGTTGTTCCCCTGTCACCTAACAGGCTCAACTCTCAGCAATAACTTATGCATTCGCTTTGACATGCGAACGGCGATTAGTCTATACTGCAAGCATAAGTAAATTAAAAATTGACAATGAATTGTTTAGGAGATTAATTATGGTTACTTACGCTGAACGTCCATGGACGAAAAAGTACGACCCCGGCGTTCCAACCACGCTTCAGCCCTATCCCAACATCCCGATGCACCAACTGCTTGAAGAAAGTGCGGGTAAAGCGCCCAATAAAATCGCCCTGATGACCAGCGCCCACCTGCCACTCGTGGGACGTGTGGGCAGTGATCTGACTTACGCGCAGGTCAACGAAGCGGCAGATGCGCTGGCTGCTGCGCTGGTTGACCTCGGATTGAAGAAAGGCGACCGGGTTGCGCTGATCATGCCGAATGTCGCCGCCTTCGTCATCAGTTATTTCGCTGTCTTCAAGGCGGGCGGCGTGGTTGCATCAACTAACCCTACCTATCCCGCCGAACGTATGCGCGAACAGATAGCGGACTGCGGCGCGGAAATCGTCATTACGCTCTCGCTGTTCTACAAGACGATCAAGCAAATTCAGGCGAAGACGAACGTCAAGACCGTGATCGTCACCAACGTCAAGGAATACCTGCCGCCCATGGCGCGCACGCTCTTTGCTATCGCTAAGGAAAAGAAAACCGGGCATTTCCTCGAAAGTCTGGAAGCTGGCGACTACTGGCTTCAGGATTTGCTGGCGCGTAACAAGGGCAGGAAAGCCAACGTTCAGGTCAGTGGTTCTGACCTTGCCATTTTCCAGTACACGGGCGGCACCACGGGCGTTCCCAAAGGCGCGATGTCCACACACAGCGCGCTGGTCGCCAATACATTGCAATGCCGTGCCTGCCTGCTCGGCGAAAGCGGCGATGGTAGCGATGAAGTTTTCCTGGGCGCAATTCCATTCTTCCACGTCTACGGGCTGATCACAGTCGTTGGCTTCGCCATGACGCTCGGTGCGCGTATTCTGCTGGTGCCGAACGCACGCGACCTGGTCGATTTGCTCGGCGTGATCGACAAGTATAAGCCCACGATTTTCATGGGGGTTCCAGCACTCTACAATGCAATCAACAACCGCCCGGAAGTCACGTCGGGCAAGGTCAACTTGGGAAGCATTCGCATCTGTATTAGCGGTTCCGCCCCGCTGCCACCTGCCACCAAGCGCGAATTTGAACGCCTGAGTGGTGGTAAGCTGCTCGAAGGCTATGGCATGAGCGAAGCGCCTACTGTAACCCACGTGAATCCTGTGAATGGCGAGAACCGGGCTGGCTCTATCGGCTTGCCTATTGCCGATATGGACATGAAGATCGTCAGCCTGGAGGATGGTGAAACGGAAATGCCGGTTGGTGAAATTGGTGAGCTGGCGATGTCGGGACCGCAATTGATGGTAGGCTACCATAATAAGCCGGAAGAAACGGCTCACACCCTCCGCAAGGATAATGAGGGCAAGGTCTGGCTGTATTCGGGTGACATCGCGCGGATGGATGAGGACGGTTATTTCTACATTGTCGACCGAAAGAAGGACATGGCGATCATCGGGGGGTTCAACGTGTACCCGAACAACGTCGAAAAAGTGCTGGCAGAACACCCCGCCGTGCTGGAAGTCGGAGTCGCAGCGATTCCGCACCCGGAAAAAGAGGGGCAAGAAGCCCTGAAAGCCTGGGTGGTGCTGCGCCCGGGCAAAACGGTCACGGCGGAAGAACTGACCGCGTTCGGGTGCGAACGCCTCGCACGCTATGAAGTCCCAACACGCTTCAGCTTTATCGATGCGCTACCGAAGACGACGGTTGGCAAAACGCTGCGGCGCGAGCTGGTTCAGATGGAGCTGGCGGAACGCGTGAAGAACCCGGCGGCGGTATAACGCCGAGGCGGTCTAATTCGGAATCGATGAGGTCTCGTTAGGATTGGGGAGATAGTGGCCTCGGTAATATGCTCGTGCGGGACCTCGATTCACATACCAGACCACGTAAAGCGCCACCAGCAGGCTGAGCAGAAGCCGCCCGGAAAGCAGCACGTCGCGGATGGCAGTGCCGGAGTCCAGCCCCTTGTTAATATCTGGCTGGTTGACCAGCGGGATGACACTGAGTACAACCGTAACGAGCGTCAGCACGAGCACCGACGCCAACATTGCAAAGCGAATCCACTGGGGTTTGCCGCGCCAGGCAAAAAACGCAACGATCAAAAACGCACTGCCCAGCGCCACCTGAATAAGTAGCGTCGTATCATCTACGCCAGTATATGAGCCGCCCACTGCCAGCGGTGCGATGTCCTCGCCCACTCCTTCTGCTGACAGGCTGGCGCTCTCAAAGCGGGCGCGCAGCATCAACACCGTTGCAACCTGTATCAGCGGCAGAATCGAAAACAACATGACGCTTGCGAGAATTGCCAACGAAAGTCCTACTGTGCGCCCTGGTTTATGCTGACGGACTGTCAAAGGTCATGCTACCTATAAAAAACTCACCTTATACACACAATTGTCGCACAAGGTGAGTTTCGCGAAGCATTTACGAAGCGAAGTTTCGCTTAAATATCGAGGTGGGTCACGCTCTTGGCGTGCGTCTGGATGAAGCGGCGGCGCGGCGGCACACTCGCTCCCATGAGCATATCGAAAACGCGGTCGGCTTCGGCAGCGTCCTCAATTGTCACCTGAAGCAGCGTGCGCTGCTGTGGGTCCATTGTCGTCTCCCAAAGCTGCTCCGGGTTCATCTCGCCGAGACCCTTGTAGCGACTGACTTTGACCTTGTCAGCGTCCTTGTAGCGTGCCAGAGCACGGCTAAGGATTTCGTTTTCCTGAACACCCGCTTCACTATAGAGATACTCGATCTGCTTATTATCTTGCAGGCGGAAAATCGGCGGCTGCGCGATATACAGATGCCCGTTGACGATCAGGTCAAGCATGTGGCGGAAGAAGAAGGTGAGCAGCAGCGTACGGATGTGGCTGCCATCAACATCCGCGTCGGTCATGATGATGATGCGCCCGTAGCGCAGGCTCGCCACATTGAAGTCGTCGCTGATGCCGGTACCAAGCGCACTAATCAGCGCCTTGATTTCGTTATTGTCGAGCATCTTGTCAAGTCGTGCGCGCTCGGTGTTCAGAATCTTACCGCGCAGCGGCAGGATCGCTTGGAAGTGACGGTCACGCCCCTGCTTGGCAGAGCCACCGGCGCTGTCGCCTTCGACGATATAGATTTCCGCGCCTTCGCCATGTGTCGAGCAATCCGCCAGCTTTCCGGGCAGCGTTGAGCTGTCGAGCAGGCTGGGACCGCTGCGGACAAGATCACGCGCTTTGCGTGCGGCTTCGCGGGCACGCATACTGAGGGCGCATTTCTCAATGATGCGACGTGCTTCGCGCGGATTGAGTTCCAGAAACTCGTTGAAACCTTCCGTCACGACAGACGAAACGATACCCTGAATTTCGGGATTAATCAGCTTCACTTTCGTCTGGCTTTCAAAAGCAGGTTCCGGCAGCTTTACGCTGACAATTGCCGTAATACCTTCCAGCGTATCGTTCCCGGAGAAATTGCTTTCTTTCTCTTTAAGCAACCCGGCTTTACGAGCGTAGCGGTTAATTGCGCCAGTAATGGCTGAGCGAAGACCGGTTAGATGTGTACCGCCATCGGGGGTGTTGATGGTATTGGCGAATGCCAGTTCCGTCACATTGGAGCTATCGTTGTACTGAAAGGCGATCTCGACACCAACACTGTAGGGAGTTTTGCCTTCCGCCGCAACTTCCACATCACGGTCGATATGAACGACCGGATGGAGAGCTTCGCGCGTGCGATTGAGGTAACTGACAAACGAGCGAAGTCCCCCTTCAAAATAGAAGGTGAGTTCCTGAGGGTACGGCAGCGTACGCTCATCACGCAGCGTAATTGCAACCTTGCGTGTCACAAATGCCATTTCACGGAAACGCTGCGCGAGGGTGGTGAAGCTGAACTCGTTCGATTCCATAACCGTAAAGTCCGGCTTGAAGGTTATAGTCGTCCCTGTAGATTCGCCGTTCTTCAACTTGCGAACCGCCTCAACTGCTGTTATAGGCTTTCCGGCACGGTAAGTCTGCTGCCACATCTTCCCATCACGGAACACAGTCGCCGTCAACTGCTCTGACAGAGCATTCACGGCAGAAACACCAACACCATGCAAGCCGCCACTGACTTTATAGGCGCTATTATCGAACTTACCACCCGCGCCGACTTTGGTCATCACGACTTCCAGCGTTGAAATGCCCATCTGCTTGTTCAAGCCGACGGGGATACCAACACCGTTATCGGAAACAGAAACATAGTGATCATCCTGCAACGTCACCACAATTTGATCGCAGCGTCCCGCCAGTGCTTCATCGACGGCATTATCAACCACTTCGTAAATCAGGTGATGCAGCGCGCGAGTATCCGTCCCACCGACATACATGCCAGGGCGTCGGCGAATATGTTCAATGCCCTCAAGGACTTTAATATTCTCTTCGGTATAAGCCGCTGGAATTGACACCCTATCCGCCATGCATTCTCCTCATTGTGGCTACCCCGCTAAACAATACGCATCCCTACCCACCGTCAGCGACGGAAAGTTAGTCGCCCTGCTCGCGTATTATAGAGGGGATTTTATACAGTGTATTCGCTTGACTTGCTTCATTAATTATACTGCACTCTGGGGATTTCGGCAATGCAGAATAACAAACGTTCGTTCTACGCTTTTCGCTTGACAATGCAGCATATGGCGTTTTACAATGCCTTTATGCGCCCCTGTAGCTCAACCGGATAGAGCGCGCGCCTTCTAAGCGTGAGGCTACAGGTTCAAGTCCTGTCAGGGGCAACAAAAATGCCTGCTCTCGCAGGCATTTTATAATCCATTTCTCCATATCCATTACGCCATAATTTCTTCGTAAACGGCACGCGTTTCTGAAGTGATTTTTTCCTTGAGGTCGTGCAGCATCTTCTGGTAATGGGCTGCGGCTTCACTGCGCCTTCCCAAGCTGGTGAACAGTTTCATAATTTCGCGGTGAATGTCTTCACGCTTGTTATTTTCGCTCACGGCGCGCTGGTAAAGCATGAGCGCCTGTTCAGGACGACCTTCGGCAAGCCGATGCTGCGCCATTTCGCTCAACGCCTGCAGGTAGCCTGCCTGAAAATCGGTACGCCGGTCGAGAATCCAACGGTCGTTGTGCCCTTGCAGGAAGGGTCCCCGATAAAGATCAATCGCCTTCTGCCACGCCGCAATCTGGTCAGGATTGTTCTTATCACGCCCCTCCATTAAGCGACTAGCGAAGTGCATCACGTCATAATCCACATCAAGATCGGGATTAATACGGTAATAGCCGTCCAGGTGGACGAGCACATCCAGATCAAGTGCCTTGTGCAGGCGGCGCTTGGTCACATGGAACACATTCACCGCCTGGTCGGTATCCAGCTCGGGCCAGAATGCCTGACAGATTTCCGAGCGGGTTATTACTGGGCGATCCAGCGCGAAAAAGAAAAGCAGCCGGGGAAGATGCCCTTCCCACGTATCAATCGGCTTATCATTGAACAGGACAAAACCCGGACCAAGCGAGTAAACTTCTAGCGACTGCCTGCCTCGCCCCCGAATTTCATAGAAATCTTCGCGTATCAAGCGATCATCCTCAAGAATGAGCGCACGCCCCTGGGCAATCATCGCAACCCAAGGCAAACGCGGCAGTGTGCGACTGTTAATGACGATACGACAATGATCCGGCAAATGGGCAATCAGGCGCTCAATAAACCATTGAATATCGTCGGCAACGTCACCGCGATCATATTCGTCAAGGATGAGAATATAGGGGTCGAAAGCAAGTTCGTTCAGGTCACGAATAAACGTTTCCAGCAGCTTTTCGAGATCATCATAATCTTCGGGTTCCAGCATATTGATATGCCGCCCGAACATCGGATTCTGATTGGCGACATCATGCGTAATACCCGCCAGAAAAGACGGCACACTAATGTCATCTGGTCCGAGCGCGTAATAAAATACCTTATGATCTGTCGAGTTAATCAAACGCGCAACCAACGTCGACCGGTAACGACTATTGGGGTGCAGGAGCACTGCGCGTGAATTTTCTAAACTTGCAAGAAGTGTTTCGTAAATTTGCTCGATGATAGCGTAAAGATTCATTTCCGCGAAAAGCTCCTAACCCCGACAGAGCATGTTCAAAAAAATTTTATCTGATTTTAAGACATTTTGCTAACCCTTTTGTCCTATTTTGTTATTAAATTTAGTAAATTAATTATTGATAGGATGATTTAGACATTAATCATTACTAGACTTTATCATATTATTGCCCGATTTTAATATGGGTTTTTACGGTTTTCAACCATGACATGGTTCGTGTTTGAGGCGAAGTAAACGTTTACTCTATTCCCTCACTCAACGGGAGAAACACTATATTTGATGATGCGATGCGGGTAATCTTCTTCGACTTGCAGATCATTGAGCCAATAGGTTCCGGTCGCTTCGGCATCTACTAGCACAATCACATGATGTTTGCTCGTGCCGACGACCCGAACGACTTTGAGCCGCCCTTCTTCAGAATACAATTCCCGAAATTCGGTAAGGCGATCCTCGATGGACTGCTCCGCGAGCAAATCCGAGTGGTAGCTTTCGGATATATATTTTCGCAGGCGCTCAAAATCGCCACTATTGTAAATCGTCATCTGGGCGATAAAGCGCATCCCAGCCTGGCTCATCCTCAGCGTAAGTTTGTCATCCGCCATTACCGCGTTTATATCTCCGGGTGCATAAATGCCATTGCTGCACCGATAATCCCTGCCTCATTCAACATCTGCGCAGGCACATGCGGAGTACGGATCGTCAGGAATGGGGCAAACTTCGAGTAGTTCTTGCTCATGCCACCGCCGATTATGATCAAATCGGGCCAGAACAGGCGCTCAATATCATACAGATACTCATTAAAACGCCGACCCCAGTTTTTCCAGGAAAGCTCCTTGTCCAAACGCACCTTATTTGAGGCACGGTGTTCGGCTTCCTTGCCACGAATAATCATATGTCCCAGCTCCGTATTGGGCAGCAGTTCGCCGTTGGTGAACAGCGCCGTCCCAATGCCAGTGCCGACTGTCACCATAAAGACTACGCCTTTGTTCCCTCTGCCCGCACCGAAATGCATCTCCGCCAGCCCTGCTGCATCCGCATCGTTGATCAGTTGAATGCGGCAGTTGGTTTGCGCTTCAATCTTCGCTTTTGCATTCACGCCGATCCAGCCGGAGTCGATATTGGCAGCAGTATAAATCGTCCCCTTCTTGACGACGCTTGGGAAACCACAACCGATTTCGCCCGTCCAGTTGAAGTGACGAGCAACTTCAGCAATCGAGTTTACGACATCCTCGACGGTCGCAGGTTGCGGCGTTTCCACGCGGTAGCGTGCTTCGAGCAGCTTGCCTTCAACCATATCCACAGGCGCGCCTTTGATTCCAGAGCCGCCAATATCGATGCCTAAAGTTGCCATCGTGTCATCCTTGTCGTCGCAAAAATTAATCTCTCTTAACTATACCCCAGCCTCGCAGGGTTTGCCCTAGACTTGTGGCTTGCCGCGTACATTTCCAGCAGGCATAATGTGCGCCTGGCAAATCAAACGAGACAAGTACAGCCTTTGACAGCAAAAATTCTGTATATCACCAGTATGTTAAGCATCTTGCTGGCAGCCTGTGCTGCTCCGGCAGCACCACAAAGTACCGCAACCCCAACAAATGCTCCAGCACCCACGCCTATCGCCCATAATGCCAATTGGACGCCGATGATTCAGGCATTTGGCGAGGTCGAAATGGCGCTGGTGCCTCCCGGCTGCTTCATGATGGGTAACGAAGATGGCAGGCGAGATGAGCGACCTGAAAACGAGATTTGCTTCGAGCAGCCCTACTGGATCGACCGCACTGAAGTTACCAACGCACAGTACGGATCGGAAGGTCACATGGCGGGCGCGAACTACCCGCGCGAAAACCTGCTCTGGGCAGAAGCACGCGATTTCTGTACTGCACGCGGCGCACGACTCCCTACGGAAGCGGAGTGGGAATACGCTGCGCGCGGTCCTGATTCACTGATTTACCCCTGGGGCAACAAACTCATCGATGACAACCTGGTGTTTGACCGCAATTCGCCGAGCCAAACCGCCGAAGTTGGGAGTAAGCCCGCCGGCGCGTCGTGGGTCGGCGCCCTCGACATGAGCGGCAATGTGTTTGAGTGGGTCAGCAGCATCTACGCACGCTATCCTTACGATGCCACTGACGGGCGTGAATCCCCCGACGATACAATCAGTCCCCGTGTGTATCGTGGCGGTATCCAGAGCTATATTGATTACGGCGCAAGCGCAACGATCCGTTTCCGCCTTTCGCCCACCGAGCGCAACTGGTTCGTCGGCTTTCGCTGCGCCCGCGATAACGAGGCTTAACCTATGAACCGCCGCGTCGCCATCATCTTCATTCTGCTCACGCTCGGCGCAACCTTTGCCGCCACACAAGCGCAGCCAGCGCCCGAAGAAAGCTGGATGATCCCGCTTGTCATCATCTTGTGGCTGCTGACGCTGGTCGCGCTGCTGCCCTCGCCGCCGCGCCGCGCCCTACCAGCGCCGCTCCGTTGGCTGCGCGCACATCCTATTTTGTATTGGCTGATTGTGCTGGTTTACATCTTCGGGGCGATTGTCCTCTGGCTTGTTCCCTACCAGCCAACCAATGGACGCTGGCTCACGCCTGTCGAATTCGTCTACATCGCCGCTGTGTTGTGGATGCTGATTTTCCTGCTCGCCTATGATATGAACCAGCCGCAACTCCGTGAAATAGGCAGCAAGCTCGGCAAAAGCAAGCTGACCGGCGTCATGATCACACTTACGACCATCGTCATCCTGCTCATCGGCGGGGAAGCCTACCTGCGTCTCTTCTACATCACCACTGACGGATATGGCTTCACGGCGATGAACTACTGGTGGTATAAGAATTACGGCTGGAGCGGTCTTAATTCGGCAGGCTACCGCGATTATGAGCCAACACCCGACGACCCCGCCAATCCGCTGACCCGCGTTGCCATCGTCGGTGACTCGTTCGCTATGGGGCATGGCATCAACAACATCGACGATACTTTCGGGCAGATGCTCGAACGCAGGCTCGGCGCAGGCTACGATGTGAACATGATTGCCGAATCCGGTCTCGACAGTGATGTGGAACTGAGCCGCGTCGAAAACTATCCGCTCCTGCCAGATGTCGTCATCTTGTCGTACTACCTCAATGACATCGACTATCTCATGTCCCTAAGCCCGGACCGGCATTTCGCCTTCATCCAAGACCCGTTCCTCGGCTCGGTCGTGCTCAACTTCTTCCTGCCCAATTACATCTACTACAATTTGTTACAATTCACCTCGTCCACGCGCGTCGCTGGCTTCGCCTATGACCTGATCGCCGCGCACATGGACGATAATTTGTGGGCAACACAGCAGACGCAGCTTCAGCGTTTCGTTGACTGGATGAAGGCGCACAACATCCGCCTGATCGTACTGCTGTGGCCGCAGATCGCTCAGATCAAAGAATCTATCCCGGCGACCCAGCGAGTCCGCAATTACTTTGAGTCGCAGGGTGTGCAGGTGGTCGATATGACCGATGTGCTTATCAACCAGAATCCCGCCGAGATGACGCTCAATCGTTTCGATGCACATCCAAGCATTGTTGCACATCGCCTTGCTGCTGACGAGCTTTACGAGGCACTTCTTAACCCCCCCGCCCCCACTCCTGAAGGATGAGGTCGCTTATGACACGGCGAATACTGGTGACAGGCGGCGCAGGCTTCATCGGCAGCCGCATTGTTGATTTACTGCTCATGCGCGGTTTTGCCGTCGTCGTGCTCGACAACGAAAGCACCGGCAGTCGAACAAATCTGAATGATGGTGCAGAATTTATTTCGGGCGACGTGCGCAACCTGAATGACCTCACGCCGATTTTCGCCGCCGGTGTGGATGCGGTGCTGCACATTGCCGGGCAAGCTTCGATTCGGCTTTCATTCAACGATCCTACTGCTGACCTGAACGTGAATACACTCGGCACGATTAATATCATCCAGCAGTGCATTACTCATCAAGTGTCGCGCCTACTGTTCGCCAGTTCGATGACGATTTACGGTAACCCGACTCTTGTACCTACACCCGAAACCGCTCTGCCCGATCCGGTTTCCTACTATGCGATCACCAAATACGCTGCCGAGCGTTATGTTCACGTTACCGCGCAGCGCCGCGACCTCGGCTTTGACTTCAACGTGACCTCGTTTCGCATGTTCAACGTGTATGGCGCGGGGCAAAGCC
>Ga0081539_10006951_pt1 | contig 10522 bp, 10 predicted proteins | sample TabmetS4T2R2_FD_71023 | JGI IMG/M metagenome (GOLD analysis project Ga0081539, IMG submission 71023) | Tabebuia heterophylla rhizosphere microbial communities from the University of Puerto Rico - S4T2R2 | ecosystem: Host-associated > Plants > Roots > Rhizosphere ... | reverse complement strand
CGGCCCACCTCCGTGGATCCGGTGAACGCCACCTTGTCCACATCGGGATGCTCGACCAGGTAGCGACCGGTGTCGCCGGCGCCGGTGATGATGTTGACCACGCCGGGCGGCAGGCCGGCCTGGCGGCAGACGTCGGCGAAGAACAGCGCGGACAGCGGCGTGGTCTCGGCCGGCTTGAGCACGACCGTGTTGCCCCCGGCCAGCGCCGGGGCGATCTTCCACGCCAGCATGAGCAGCGGGAAGTTCCACGGGATGACCTGCGCGGCCACACCCAGTGGCCGGGGGTCCGGGCCGAACCCGGCGTACCGTAGCTTGTCGGCCCAGCCGGCGTAGTAGAAGAAGTGGGCGGCTACCAGCGGCAGATCGACGTCCCGCGACTCCCGGATCGGCTTGCCGTTGTCGAGAGACTCCAGGACGGCCAGCTCGCGGGAGCGTTCCTGGACGATGCGGGCGATCCGGAACAGGTACTTGGCCCGCTCGGCGCCGGGAAGCGCGGACCATGGTTCGAACGCGCGGCGCGCCGCGGCGACCGCCCGGTCGACGTCCTCCGGGCCGGCCATGGCGACCTCGGTGAGGACCTCCTCGGAAGCCGGGTTGACCGTCTTGAAGACGTCCTTGCCGGCGGTGAACTCGCCGCCGATGAACAGGCCGTACGACGGGGCGATCTCGACGATGGAGCGGGATTCGGGTGCGGGGGCGTACTCGAACATTTCTCAAGGGTTCTTTCTGCAGTGCGGCGAAGCCGCTTTGGTAAGCACAGCTCAATCCAGGGTGAAGTAGTCCGGACCGGCGTAGTGGCCTGTGGTGAGCTTGGTCCGCTGCATCAGCAGGTCGTTGAGTAGCGACGACGCGCCGAACCGGAACCAGTCCGGATCGAGCCAGTCGTCACCGACGGTCTCGTTGATCAGCACCAGATACTTGATCGCGTCCTTGGTCGTACGGATGCCGCCGGCCGGCTTGACACCCACCTGGCGTCCGGTCCGGGCCCGGAAGTCGCGGACCGCCTCGAGCATGACCAGCGTCACCGGCAGCGTGGCAGACATTCCGATCTTGCCGGTCGAGGTCTTGATGAAGTCGGCGCCCGCCAGCATCGCCAGCCACGAGGCGCGCCGCACGTTGTCGTACGTGCCGAGCTCGCCGGTCTCCAGAATGACCTTGAGATGGGCGTCGCCGGCCGCTTCCTTGACGGCCACGATCTCCTCGAACACGCCGTCGAAGCGCCCGGACAGGAACGCGCCCCGGTTGATCACCATGTCGATCTCGTCGGCGCCCGCGGCGACCGCCTCGCGGGTGTCGGCCAGCTTGACCGGCAGCTGTGCCTGGCCGGACGGGAACGCGGTCGCCACGCTGGCCAGATGAACCCCGGAGCCCTTCACCACTTCAGCGGCGATGGGGACCATCGACGGGTACACGCACACCGCGGCCACCGGCGGGCAGGTCGGGTCGGCCGGGTCGGGCCGCAGCGCCTTGGCGGACAGCGCCCGCACCTTGCCGGGCGTGTCGGAGCCCTCCAGCGTGGTCAGGTCGATCATCCGGATGGCGAGGTCGATGGCGGCGGCCTTGGCGGTCGTCTTGATCGAACGGGTGGCGAGCGTCGCCGCCCGCGCCTCGACGCCGACTTTGTCCACGCCCGGCAAACCGGTCAATACCGAACGGAGATCGGCGGGTGGCAGCAGCGTCGCGGTCATGAGAAGGATTCTACGCGTGCACCAAGCAGTTGATCTTGGGAAGCTTCGGTAGGTTGATCGTCGTGGACGTACTCGTGGTTGACCACCCGCTCGCCCAGTCCCGGCTCACCGCGATGCGCGACGCGGAGACCGACAGCGGCGCCTTCCGCGCCGCGTTGCACGAGCTGACCACGATGCTGGTGTACGAGGCGGCGCGGTCGTTCCCGATCGAGCGGTTTCCGGTCACCACACCGGTGGCCCCCACCGAGGGTGCCCGCCTGGCCAATCCCCCGCTGATCGTTCCGGTGTTGCGTGCCGGTCTGGGCATGGCCGACGCCGCGCTGGCCCTGCTGCCCGAGTCGTCCATGGGTTTCGTCGGCCTCGCCCGCGATGAGCACACGTTCCAGCCCCGCGCGTACATGGAGTCGCTGCCGGGCGACCTGGCCGGGCTGCCGGTGCTCGTGCTCGACCCGATGCTGGCCACCGGTGGGTCCCTGCTGCACTGCTGTCGGCTGCTCGTCGACCGCGGCTGTACCGATATCACCGTGTGCTGCGTGCTCGCCGCGCCCGAGGGCATCGACCGGCTGGCCGGATCCGGTCTGCCGCTGCGGCTGGTGACCGCGGCGGTGGACCAGGGCCTGAACGACAAGGCGTTCATCGTGCCCGGCCTGGGTGACGCCGGTGACCGCCAGTTCGGTGGCATGCCGCGGTTCTGACGGGTCACACGGTCGGGTGAGCGCTGGGATCTGTTCGGTCCTTCGGTACGGTACTGTTTGCCCGGTTTACCGACGGTCGACCCTTTTGGGTCCCGGATCAGCCGTGACGCCCAGGAGGATCGCCCATGCGCATACCCCCATCCCGCCCGGTGATCGGCGCGGCGGAGATCGACGCCGCCGTCCGGGTGCTGCGCAGCGGCATGGTGGTGCAGGGTCCGGAGGTGGCCGCGTTCGAGCGGGAGTTCGGCGAGCTGGTCGCGGGCCGGCACTGCGTGGCGGTGAACTCCGGCACCTCGGCACTGCAACTGGCGCTGCTGGCGCTGGGCTTGGGCCCGGGCGACGAGGTGATCCTCCCGTCGTTCTCGTTCGCCGCCACCGCGAACGCGGTTCGCCTGGTCGGCGCCACGCCGGTCTTCGCGGACATCGAACCCGGCACGTTCAACCTGAACCCGGACGCGGTGGCCGCCGCGGTCACGGCGCGTACCGCCGCGATCGTGCCGGTACACCTGTACGGGCTGGCCGCCCCGATGGACCGGCTGCTCCCGATAGCGCAGCGGCACGGGCTCGCCGTGGTCGAGGACGCCGCCCAGGCGCATGCCGCCGCGCTCGACGGACAGCCGGTGGGCACGTTCGGCGAGGCCGGGTGCTTCAGCTTCTACCCGACCAAGAACATGCATTCCCTCGAGGGCGGCATGATCACGACCGCGGACGCGGGCCTGGCGCGGAGACTGCGGCTGTTGCGCAACCAGGGCATGGAGCAGCGGTACGCCAACGAGATCGTGGGCGCGAACATGCGGCTCACCGACGTGGCCGCGGCGGTGGGCCGGGTGCAGCTCACCCAGCTCGCGGGATGGACGGAGCAGCGCCGGGCGAACGCGGCGTATCTGGACGCGCACCTGTCCGGCGTGGAGCTACCGCCGGTGCCGCCGGGTGCCAGGCACGTCTATCACCAGTACACGATCCGGGTCACCGGCGACCGCGAAGCGTTCCAGGCCGGTCTGGCCGAACGCGGGGTGGGCAGTGCGGTCTACTACCCGACGCCGATCCACCGGCTGCGGCCGTACCTGACCGAGGACGGCCTGGTGGGTGACTGGAAGCTGCCGGAGACCGATCGTGCCGCCGAGGAGGTCGTCTCGTTACCCGTGTTCCCGAGCCTGACCGCCGCCGAGCTGGACCGGATCGTGGAGGCGGTCAACACCGTGGCGGGCGCGGCGTGACGGGGCTTCGCGCGGGACTCGTCGGCCTCGGTGCCATGGGCCGCAACCACGCCCGCGTGCTCACCGCCCTCGACGGCGTCGAGCTGGTCGGGGCGCTGGACCCGGCGCACGGCGCGGTGGCGCCGCACGACGTACCGGTCGTGACGGACCTCGAGGATCTGCTCGCTCTGGATCTGGACTACGCGGTGCTGGCCTGTCCCACCGCGCTGCACGAGGAGATCGGCCTCCGTCTGGCCGACGCCGGCGTGCACGCGATGATCGAGAAGCCGCTTGCACCCGCCGTCGAAGCGGCACGCCGATTGGTGGCGGCGTTCTCCAGGCGTGGCCTGATCGGCGCGGTGGGCCACATCGAGCGGTACAACCCGGCGCTGCAGAGCCTGCGTAGGCGGCTCGAGAACGGCGAGCTCGGCGACATGTACCAGGTCGTCACACGGCGGCAGGGGCCGTTCCCGGGCCGCATCGCCGACGTCGGTGTGGTGATGGATCTGGCCACCCACGACATCGACCTCACCTCCTGGGTGACCGGCCGCGAATACCTGCAGGTCGCGGCGCACACCGTGTCCCGCAGCGGCCGCCCGCACGAGGACATGGTCTCCGCCGTGGCCGGCCTGGGCGGCGGCCTGGTGGCGAACCACGTCGTCAACTGGCTCAGCCCGCTGAAGGAACGCTCCACAGTGATCACTGGTGCGAGGGGCTGTTTCGTGGCGGACACGCTGACCGCCGACCTGACGTTCTACGCCAACGGCGCGATCGGAACGGAGTGGGAGGCGCTGCGCGCGTTCCGCGGTGTCGCCGAAGGGGACATGATCCGGTACGCGATCCCGAAGCGGGAGCCGTTGCTGGTCGAGCACGAGCGCTTCCGGGACGCCGTGCAGGGCAGGGGCAACGACATCGTCACGCTTCGGGAGGGGATGCGGACGGTGGAGGTCGCCGCGGCCGCGCTGCAGTCCGCCAAAGAGGGCATCACCGTCTCCATTCCGGCACCCGGAGCGTGATGACCACGGACGTCGCGGTCGTCACACCCTGGTATCCGAGTGCTCAGATGCCGTTCCGGGGCGCGTTCGTCCGGGCGATGGTCGAGGCCACGGCGCCCGGCACCGTCTACCACACCGAAGTGTGGGGCGGCTCCCTGTCGTCCGAGATGGACGCCGAGGTGAGCGGCGCCTACCGCGCGCTGCTGCCATACGCGAACGTGTCCAGCCGTACGGTCGCCGGCGCCGAGCTGGTGTACGTTCCGGTCCCGATGCCGCGCGGCCGCCCGTTCGCGGAGCAGGCCGAGCGTTCCGCTGGGGCGCTGGCGGCGGCGCTCGGCGGCGCGCCGATCCCGGCGTCGGTGGTGCACGCGCACGTGGGCCTGCTGGGCGGCGTGCCCGCCCTGCGACGCAAGCGTGCCGACGCCCGGCTGTTCGTGACCGAGCACGCCACGTTTCTGGACCGGATGCTGGCGGAGCCGGACGGCCACGCCGGATACGCCGAGGTACTGGCCGCGTGCGAGGCGTTCTTTGTGGTCGGTGACCCGGTTCGCGATCAGCTGGCCGATGCGTTCCCGCGGTTCGCGCACAAGCTGCGCTTGATCCCCAACCCGATCGACTTCGACACCGCACGGTCGACTCCGGTGACGGCGTTGCGCCGGTGGCTGTTCGTCGGCGGCCTCATCGAGCGAAAGGGCGTGCGCTGGCTTCTCGAGGCGTTCGCGATCTGCCGCCGCGACGACCCGGCGCTCACGTTGACGCTGTTCGGCGAGGGCGAGTTGCGTCCCGACCTGGAGAAGCGTGCCGCCGAGCTGGGTGTCGCCGAGGTGGTGACGTTCGTCGGCGCGGTACCGCCGGCGCGGGCGCTGCGACTGATGCGGAGGTACGACCTGCTGGTGCACCCCAGCCGGTACGAGACGTTCGGTGTCGTCGTGGTGGAGGCCGTGGCGGCCGGCATGCCGGTGATCGTGACCCGCTGCGGCGGCCCGGAGCAGACATTGGCCGGGTACGAGTCCGACGCCGGCGAGCTGATCGAGGTGGAGGAGGGAGCCGGCGCGATCGTGGCCGGCTACCGGCGGCTGCGGGACCGGTTCCCCGGCGGGATCGATCTCGAGGTGGCGCGGCGGGCGCTCGGCGAGCGGTTCGGCTACCAGGCGGTCGCGCGGATGCACCACGACGCCTGGTTCGAGGAGGGTCATGCGCGTCCTGTTCCTGGCGCTCGGCAGTAACCGGCGCGCGGCCGTAATCGCGGAGAGCCGCGCGGTCGTCGCAGCGGGTGGCCGACCGACCGTACTGGTCGCCCAGCTGAGCCGGTGGGCGGACGAGCAGTTCGCGCCGGGCGTCGAGGTCGTGCCGCTGACCCGATACCGGCGGCACTGGCCGCTCGCGATCGAGCACCTGCTGCTGTTCCGCGGGCCGCGGTTCGTGGTGCGGTGCCTGGCCGGATCCGGCGCCGTATCTGTCTACAATAGAGTGATTGCCGACCCGGTGCGCCGGTGGCTGTTCCGGCCGGTGTACGGCCGCGTGTGGCCGGACGGGATCCACCGACAACTCGACACCTTCATGGCCGAGTACGGGTGGTGCGACGCGATCGTCGTGGCGGACGCGCGGTCCTTCCCGGCTGGCCGCCGGGTGGTCGAACGCCTCGCGGCGACCGGGCGGGCTCCGCGGGTGGCGTTCCGCATCGAGCAGTTGCTGGTGTCCTCATGAGGCGGTTGCTGTACCTCGCGTTCTACTTCCCGCCGTCGCGGGCCAGCGGCATGTACCGGTGCGGCGCGCGCCACGCGCCCACCGGTCCCGGGCCGCATCGGCCCACGTCCCAGGGCGTTAACCATCGCACGGGACCTGCCCGCGCGGAGGCGAGCGTCGAGGAGAACCGCGCAATCTCACTAGGAGGACACCGGGTATGAGGATCTGTGTGGTCGGTCTGGGCAAGATCGGTCTGCCGTTGGCGGTGCAGTTCGCCGGGAAGGGGCACACCGTGGTCGGCGCGGATATCGCGGGGGCGACGGTGCGGGGGGTCAATGACGGTGTGGTGCCGTTTCCGGGTGAGGCGGGTCTGGATCGGAGGTTGGGGGAGGTGGTGGCCGCCGGTCGGCTGTCGGCGACCACCGACACCGTCGCCGCGGTGGCCGCCTGTGAGGTGGTGGTGGTGGTGGTGCCGCTGGTCGTGGACGGGGACGGGGTGCCGGATTTCGCGGCGTTGGAGTCGGCGACCGCCGATATCGGCCGGGGGTTGCGGCCGGGGACGCTGGTCAGTTACGAGACGACGTTGCCGGTGGGGACGACGCGGCGGCGGTGGGCGCCGGTGTTGGAGCGCGGTTCGGGTCTGGTGGCGGGGCGGGACTTTCATCTGGTGTTCAGCCCGGAGCGGGTGTTGACCGGGCGGGTCTTCGCGGATCTGCGCCGGTATCCGAAGCTGGTCGGCGGTGTCGATGCCGGGTCGGCGGCGCGGGGGGTGGGGTTCTACGCGGCGGTGCTGGATTTCGATGATCGGCCGGAGCTGTCCCGGCCGAACGGGGTGTGGGATCTGGGGTCGGCGGAGGCGGCCGAGTTGGCCAAGCTGGCCGAGACCACCTATCGGGACGTGAACATCGGTTTGGTGAATCAGTTCGCCCGGTACGCCGACACGGTCGGGGTCGACATCGGCCGGGTCATCGAGGCGTGTAACACCCAGCCGTACAGTCACCTGCACCGGCCGGGTATCGCGGTGGGTGGGCATTGCATTCCGGTGTATCCGCGGTTGTATTTGTGGAACGATCCGGCCGCCAGTGTGGTCCGGGCGGCCCGGGAGGCGAACGCGGCGATGCCGGGGTATGCGGTGGATCTGCTCGCCGCCGCGGTGGGGGACCTGGCCGGGGTGGCGGTGCTGGTGCTGGGCGCGGCGTATCGGGGTGGGGTGAAGGAGACCGCGTTCTCCGGGGTGTTCGGCACGGTGGATCAGCTGCGCCGGCGGGGGGCGGTGCCGTTCGTGTCCGATCCGCTGTATCCGGCCGCCGAGTTGGCGGCGTTGCACCTGCCGGCGCACCGGGGGGAGCCGGTCGAGGCGGCGATCCTGCAGGCCGACCACGCCGAGTACCGGTCGCTGACCAGCGACGACCTGCCCGGTGTGAAGGTGCTGGTGGACGGCCGCCGCAGCACCGACCCGTCCCGCCTGCCCGGCATCCGCCGCATCGTCATCGGCGGCCCGTAAATCCCCGCGATCTTGGAGTTGTGGTTGGCCTTTCGCGGCTTAGCGCCCGGTTCGTTCCAACCACAACTCCAAGATCGCGGGGATTCACACCCGTGTCGGGTCAGTCGCGGGACACGACCTCGCCGCTCTTGTCGACCCAGCCCTTCGGCCGGGCAGGGTTACCGGCCACGAGCTGGTAGGGCTGCACATCCCTGGTCACCACCGCGCCGGCGGCGACCATCGCGTACTCGCCGATCTCCACGCCGCAGACCAGCGTCGCGTTCGCGCCGATCGACGCGCCGCGCCGGACCAGGGTCGGCGTGATGGTCCAGTCCGCGTTCTGCGCCCGCGGCCGCAGGTCATTCGTGAACACCGCGCACGGTCCCACGAAGACTTCGTCCTCGATGGTCACACCCTGGTAGACCGACACGTTGTTCTGGATCTTCACTCGATCTCCGACGCGGGTATTGGCGTCCAGAAAGACGTTGCGGCCGATCACGCAGCCCGCGCCCACGGTGGCGGTGGAGCGGATATGGGCGAGGTGCCACACCTTGGTGTCCGCGCCGACCTGAGCGCCGGTCTCGATCTCCGCCGTCGGATGCACGTACGCCGGTCCGCTGGTTGGGATGATTGGGTCCATCCGCGAAGTTTCGCAAGCCGCGCCCATCGGCATGAAGTCGGGGCGGTGGTCCGGTATGCCATGACGGTGGCCACTATCGTTCCATTCCATGACCTCCATCCCGCTCGCCGAGGAACTGCTCCTCCTCGCGTACGACGACCAGACCGGTAAGGCGACCGGTTCCCGTATCGGACTCGACCTCGGAATGTCCGCGGCCGTGCTGGTCGATCTCGCGCTCGCGGGGCGGATCGCCTACGTGGACGGCTTCCTCACCGTCATCGACCCCAGCCCGATCGGTGAGCCGATCGCCGACGCCGTACTGGCCAAGGCGGCCGAGGACGCGCCGCACACCCCCAGTCAATGGCTGCAGCGGCTGCGGCACCGGTTGCGGACGCGCGTGCTGGAGGATCTGGTCGCCCGCGGCGTGATGCGCGACGTCGACGAGACCCAGCTGGAGTACATCCATGTCCACCGCTACCCGGTCGCGGATCCAGCGTTCGAGGCCGAGATTCGTGGCCGGCTCGCCGAGGCGTTGACCACCGATGCGATCCCGGACGAGCGGACCGCGGCGCTGGCCACGCTGCTCGTCGCGACGCGGATGGAACCCGCGCTGCGCCTGCCGCCGGAGGAGGCGGCCCGTGCCCACCAGCGGCTCGAAGCAGTCGCCACCGGCGCCGGCTTCGCGGGCGGTGTCAATATCGAGGACTCGATCGTGCGCCCCAGTGTCGCGCTGGTCGTGGCCACGCTGGGCAGGGCCATCGCCGCTGCCCTGGGCACCCCGAAGCCCACCCCCACCGTCTGACCTGACCCCACCCTTCTCGCCGATCTTGGACTTGTGGTTGGAGCAAAACGGGCGCGAAGCCGCGAAACGGCAACCACAACTCCAAGATCGCGGGGGGGTCGGGGGTCACCGCACGCCGAGGGCGGCGGCGGTCTCGGTGCGGAGGGTGGCCAGTGCGGCCGCCGCGCGGGTCCGAGCCGCGGGCACGTCGCCGTCAGGGACCGGTTCCACGACCTCGAGGTACGCCTTGAGCTTCGGCTCGGTGCCGGACGGCCGGATCACCACCCGTGCCGATGGGGTGCGCAAGGTCAGCACGTCGGCCCCGGGCAGCCGGTCCTCCACACCGGTGAGGTCGAGACCCAGCAACGTGGCCGGCGGCTTCTCCCGGATCAGCGCCATCGCCCGGGTGATCTCGGCGAGGTCGTCCACCCGCACCGAGAGCTGATCGGTGGCGTACACGCCGAACTCGGCCGCGAGCTCGTCCAGCCGGTCGGAGAGCGTACGGCCGGCGGCCTTCAGCGCAGCGGCCAGCTCCGCGACCAGCAGCGCGGCGGTGATGCCGTCCTTGTCCCGGACCAGGTCCGGCGCGACGCAGTAGCCCAGCGCCTCCTCGTATCCGAACGCCAGATCCGGCGCGGCGCGCACGATCCACTTGAAACCGGTCAGCGTTTCCGCGTACGAGACGCCGCGCGCGCGGCACAGCGCGCCGAGCATCTGCGACGAGACGATGGTCGCGGCGTACGTGCCGCGGACCCCACGCCGGATCAGATGGTCCCCGAGCAGCACCCCAAGCTCGTCGCCGTGCAACACCCGCCAGGTGTCCCCGGCAGCCGGAAGCGCGACGGCGCACCGGTCCCCGTCCGGATCGTTCGCGATGGCCAGGTCCGCGCCGGTACTCGCGGCCAGCGCCAGCAGCCGGTCCATGGCACCCGGTTCCTCCGGATTCGGGAACGCCACGGTGGGGAAGTCGGGGTCCGGCGTCGCCTGCTCGGCGACCACCGCGGGACCGGTGAAGCCGGCCTGATCGAACGCCGCCGGCAGCACCGGACCGGCCACACCGTGCAAGGGCGTGTACGCCACCCGGAGGTCCCGCGGGCCGTCACCGACCACCCCGGCCGCGCGCCGGGCGTACTCGTCGACGATGTCGGAACCCAGGACCGTGCCGGGATCGCCCAGTGGTACGTCCGCGATCCTGCCGACGCCGCGGATGGCCCCCTCGATGCCGGCGTCGGCAGGTGGCACGATCTGCGCGCCCGCGCCGGCGGGGCCGCCCAGCGACGCGCCGAGATAAACCTTGTAGCCGTTGTCGGCCGGCGGGTTGTGGCTGGCCGTGACCACGACGCCGGCGACCGCGGCCAGTGCGCGCACGGCGAACCCCC
>Ga0081539_10006950_pt1 | contig 10522 bp, 5 predicted proteins | sample TabmetS4T2R2_FD_71023 | JGI IMG/M metagenome (GOLD analysis project Ga0081539, IMG submission 71023) | Tabebuia heterophylla rhizosphere microbial communities from the University of Puerto Rico - S4T2R2 | ecosystem: Host-associated > Plants > Roots > Rhizosphere ... | reverse complement strand
ACAACCCGTTGAGCAGGGGGACCGCCTCCTCGCTTCGGCCGTTGACCACGTAGAAGTCGGAGAGCACGACCGTCGCGACGGGGTCCGTGGAGAGCGCGGCGTACGACTTGAGATACTGCTCGGTCTCTTTCAGCTTCCGCTGCGTCGCGTAGAAGACCGCCATCGCGCGATTCGCCGTCACCGATTTCGGGTTGGCGTCGACCGCCGCCTTCAACTCCTGCTCGGCCTCGGGGATGCGAGTGGCGGCCCAGTAGAAGTTCGCCAGCGCCATGTGGGCTTCTTCGGACTTCGGGGCGAGCTCGGTCGCACGCTTGAACGCCTGCTCCGCGGCGGCGCGATCGCCCTTCGCCATCTGCAGGGCGCCGAGATTCGTGTAGACGAGAATCTGCGACGGGTCGGCGTCGACGGCGTTCTCCACGGTGGTGATCGCCGCGTCGAGCTCCTTCATCCCGGCCATGGAGTTGCCGAGGATGATGATCGCGTTGACGTTCTTGGGATCCTTCGCGATCGCGGCCAGCGCCCGGGCCTTGGCTTCGGGAAACTGTCCCGCCATCAACAGGCCGTTGCCGGCGCGGACTTGCGCGACGACGTTGTCGGGCATGAGGTCGGCGGCGCGGACATACTCGCGCAGCGCGCCGCGCGCGTCGCCGCTCCGCTCGTATGCCTCACCCAGCTTGAAGCGCGCCGGGCCGTTCGTGCCGTCGATCGCCACGGCATTCCGGTATTGGATCACCGCCTCCGAATAGTTGCCGGCGGCGGCGAGCCGGTCGCCGCTCTCCATGTACTGTTGCTTCAGCTTCTGCGGGTCGCGCGAGCACGACGCGGCGACGGACAGAGCGATGGCCAGACCCAGAACCGAAAACCGGCTGCGCATGTTCTTCTCCAATTCGAAGCCGAGAAGAGCAATAGTCCGTCCAGCCTGCGATCTCCGCCTTTAGCCGTAACGCTTACTGAGATAACGAGTTAAGTGGTGCCTTCGGATAGCGGGATCTACTGAAGTCCGCTGACTGGCAGACTAAAACCCTGAAATTGTCGGTGTTTCAGGCCCTCGATGTAGGAAAAACAGGCGGCGTACAAGAAAAAACCCCCGGCAACGCTTGGCGCGCTGCCGGGGGCTCTCGTCTGAGCTTCGAAAGTTACGCCTGCTTCTTGCCGTAGCGGCGACGCGCCACGCCCAGGAGGCCGAGCCCGAACATCGTCAGGGTGGCCGGCTCCGGAACGTCCGACGGCTGGAAGATCAGGTCGGCCGAGCCGTTCAGGGTCTGCGGCGAAACCAAGTTGAAGTTGATGAACTGACCCGAGAAGTTGGCCTGGATGTAGAACGGCCGCGGACCCGTGAAGAAGTCGCAGCCCGGACCAGGACCGGCCGATCCCGGAGGCGTCGTCTGGCACGACGGTCCGTTCGAGGTCAGGCTCACCGGGTTGAAGGTGATGCCGAAGTTGCCGCTGGCATTCGTCGTCGCGCTCGCCTGGCCGTCGCCCGAGAGGAGGCTGCCGACCGCGAGGAGCGCGTCGTTGGCGTCCGGAACGGGGATGCTGTAGCCGCCAGCCGGGTTCGTGTCGAACACGGTGTTGGGTGCGCCGGCGCCGAAGCCATCGACATACAGGTTCGCGCCCGCCGACGTCACGGTGAAGTGCACTTCACCGGTGATACCGTCGACCGTGTAGGTGCCGTTGGCGAAGTACGTCGCATACAGGCGGTAGGTCACGAGATCGCCAGAGACCAGCGGCGCGATCGCCGCGTCGTTCTGGTCGTTGATCAGGTCGAGCGTCACGAAGCCGTTCGACGTGAACGTGTTACCGCCGCCCAGTGCGAAGTTCTCGTAGTACGAGCCGGTGATGCGATCGCCCTGCTGATTGGCGCAGGTCGTCAGCGTACCGCACTCAGTGGTCCCATTCGTAAAGACAGTGGGATTGAAGGAGAACACGGGGAAAGTGGCGGCCGAAGCCTGCCCACTGCCCATGCCCAGCGCTGCGACCACGCCTGCGGCGGTGACCAGCGTCTTGGCCGAACTCACGAAGTTTCCGTTGAACATAATCTGCTCTACTCCTCAGACGAGAACGAGTCTTAGCAACTCGATGTGCCGGACTATAAAGCACGCGCTATGCCCAACACTTCAGGTGTTCGCTTGTGCCACGATCCAGCGCGTTAAAGCCATGCGAATCAGTGTTTTATCTGTATGGCCCTGGCCGTATCTCGCGCACGTTTCAGGGGGTGAAGTACCCCGGTGGGACGACTTTTATCGCGGCCGTCTGCGTCCCGGAGGGCGGAAGGACGGCCGCGCTTGCCGGGAGGGCCGGAAACGCTTGAAAATCCAGCGTTTCCTCTCTGTTTGAGACGTGCAAGGTGAAGTCGTCGTTCCTGGGGATTTCACCCCGCGGATCCGATAGCTGTAAAGGCCAACCGTGATCCTTTTGCGCCTGCTTTCGTGGCCCTATTTCCGGAAGCACGTCCTCCGGAGCGTCCTGACGACCACCGGTATCGTCCTGGGCGTCTCCGTCTTCGTCGCGATGCACGCCGCCAATCAGAGCGTTCTGGTGGCATTCTCGCAGACGGTCGACCGCATCGCCGGCAAGGCCGCCCTCCAGATCACGGCAGGGGAGAACGGCTTCGGCGAGGAGATCCTCGAGAAGGTCCAGGCCGCCCCAACGGTCGCCGTGGCCGTCCCGATTATCGAAGCCGTGGCTGACGCCGGCAACAAGGGAACTCTCCTGGTCCTCGGCGTCGACATGACCGGCGACCGCAGCCTCCGCGAATACGACACCGACAGCGGAGACGAGGCGGTGGACGACCCGCTGATCTTCCTCGCCCAGCCCGACTCGATCATCCTCTCGAAGCCCTTTGCGGACCGCTACCAGCTCAAGGCCGGCAGCCGTCTCGTTCTCGGCACCGCCGACGGCGAGAAGGCGTTCACCGCGCGGGGCCTGATGAAGGCCTCGCATCTGGCCGACGCGTTCGGCGGCAGCCTCGCGGTCATGGACATCTACGCCGCGCAGAAGATGTTCGGGCGCGGCCGCACGTTCGATCGCATCGACCTCGCCCTCAAGGAGGGCGTGGCGGCCGACGACGCTCGCCGCGAGCTCGTCGCGCTGCTCGGTCCGGCGTTCGAGATTCAGGCGCCAGCGAGCCGCGGCGCGCAGGCGGAATCGATGCTCGCCGGCTACACCGCGATGGTGAACATCTCGAGCGCCTTCGCGCTCTTCGTCGGCATGTTCATCGTCTACAACGCCTTCTCGATTGCCGTCACGCAGCGCCGGTCCGAAATCGGCATCCTGCGCGCCCTCGGCGCCACACAAGGGCAGATCCGCTGGCTGTTCCTCGGCGAGAGCGCGGTGATGGGCTTCGCCGGCGCGGCAGTCGGCTCGGTCTTCGGCGTGATGATCGCCACCGTCATTGCCTCGGCGATCGGCTCGCTGCTCGGCGACGTCTACGGCGTGGCGCAGCAGGCGACCGAGATCGGCATGCGTCCGGCCGTTCTGCTGCCGGCGCTGGCGATCGGCGTCGTGACGAGCCTGATCTCCGCCATCATCCCGGCGCGAAACGCCGCGCGCGTCGACGTCGTGCACGCGCTGCGGAAGGGAAGCTACCAGGCGTTCTCGGCCGGCGAGCACCGGTGGCGTGCGATCGCCAGCGCCGTCCTCGCGCTCGCGGCGCTGGTCTGCCTGACGATGTTCGACTCGCGCGTCGCGTTCTACGCCGGCTACGGCTGCGTGATCGTGATGGCGCTGCTCGTCACGCCGGTGGCGTCGCTGGCGCTCGCCAAGGGGCTGCGCCCGGCGCTGCAATGGCTGCGGCCGGTCGAAGGCTCGCTCGCCGCCGACAGCCTGATCACCGCGCCGCGCCGCACCTCGGCCAGCGTCGCCGCGCTGATGCTCTCGCTGGCGCTGATTCTCGCCTTCGGCGGCATGGCGCGGGCCAGCTACCGATCGATCGTCGACTGGATGGACACGAGCCTCAACGCGGATCTGTTCGTGATGCCGTCGCAGCGGATCGACGTGCGCACGACGCGCTTTCCGGCGGCGATGGCGCCCGAGATCGCCAAGGTGCCGGGCGTCGCCCGCGTGCAGATGTTCCGCAACGGCCGCATCACCTTCCGCGGCGCGCCGACGATGCTCGTCGCGATCGAGATGGCCAGCGTGGCGCAGACGGTCAAGCGCGCGCCGGTCGAAGGCGACGCCGCCGAGATGTACCGCCTCGCCGCGGCGGGCCAGGGCGTGATCGTCTCCGACAGCCTGGCGCAGCTGCGCCGCCTGAAGGTCGGCGACACGGTCGACATTCCCGCGCCGTACGGCATGATTCGTCTGCCGATCGCCGGCGTGATTCTCGATTACACCGACCAGCAGGGCTCGATCCTGATCGATCGCCGCGTCTTCGTCGAGCACTGGAAGGACGACACGGTCAGCGATTTCCGCGTCTTCGTCGCGCCGGGCGCGGCCATCGGCGAAGTGCGCCAGCGCATCGCCGACATCTACGCCGGCCGCCGCAAGGTGTTCGTGCTCACCAACGAGGAAGGGCGCCGCTACATCCTCAAGCTCACCGACCAGTGGTTCTCGATGATGAACGTGCAGATCGTCATCGCCATCATCGTGGCGGTGCTGGGCATCGTGAACACGATGACGGTCTCGATCACGGACCGCCGCCGCGAGCTCGGCGTTCTCCAGGCGGTCGGGGCGCTGCGGCTCCAGGTGCGGCGGACGATCTGGATCGAGGCGCTGGCGGTCGCCGTCCTCGGCCTCGCGCTCGGCTTCACGCTCGGCGCCGTCAATCTGTATTGCATGCTGCAGGTGGTCCAGCACGACGTCGCCGGACTGCGGCTGGCCTACGAATTTCCCTTCGGGACCGCGCTGACGCTCGTCCCCGCGATGCTCGGCGCCGCCTTCATCGCGGCGCTCGGCCCCGCCGAATCGGCCGTCCGCGGCCGTCTCCTCGAATCCCTCGAATACGAATAGCGGCGACCGCGACGGCACCCCTGAAGGGGTGCCCTACCGGAGGCAGTAGCGGCAGCGCGGTAAGACAGCGCGGTAATGCAGCGCGGTAAGGCAGCGCGGTAGGGCACCGCTTTAGCGGTGCCGCGGTGCCGCGGTGCCGGAGGATGGGTGCGCGACTACGCGCCGATCATGGCGAGGGCTTTTTTCGTCTCGGGCAGCTGTTCGAGGTCGGGTTTCAGCGTCAGCGCCTTCTTCAGCGACTCGCGCGCCTTCCTGAAGTCTCCGGTCTGCACGTAGGCGAGCCCCAGGTGCAGATGATGCGACGGCTCGTTCGGCGATTTCTGCGCCGCGGTCTCGAGATAGCCGACCGCCTGCGAGGCCATGTTCTTGCGGTAGTAAATCCAGCCGAGCGTGTCGTTCACGTTGGGCTCGTCGGGGAGCTGCTGCTGCGCGGTCTGTGCGAGCTGCAGCGCTTCGTCGAGCTTCCGGTTCGAGTCGGCGTAAATCCACGCGAGGTTGTTGGCGGCGACCGCGGCGTGCGAATCGATGGCGAGCACGCGCGAGTATTCACGCTCGGCGTCTTCCCCTTTGCCCTGCGCCTCCAGCAGCATGCCGATCATCGTGCCGGCCGGCACCGACTTCGGATTCCTGGTGAGCACGTCGCGGAACCGATCGGTGGCTTCGACGAGGCGGCGCTGTCTGGCGTAGAACTGGCCGAGGATCGTGTAGGCCTGGAGCCGCTCCGGATCGGTTTCGATCGCTTGCTTCAACAAATCCTCGACGCGGTCGTTCTCTCCAGCGGCGGCGTGCGTCCGCGCGGCGAGGATCAGGAGCTCGACGGTCGGCTTGGAGGCCTTCATGTACTCGTCGACGCGCGCGGCCGCGGCCTTCGCGTGACCGGCGTCGACGTCGAGCTTGATGAGGCCCGCCAGCGTCTCGAGGTCGCGCGGCACGCCCTTCAGAATCCGCTCGTAGGTCGCGCGGGCGGCGTCGGACTTCTTCGACGCCAGCTGGACGAGCGCCGTCAGCTTGAGCACGCCGAGCGAGTCGGGAAACTGCTTGGTCAGCGTGGCGAGCTCGCGTGCCGCGCCGTCGGTGTCGCCGGCCGCCAGCTTGCTGCGGATCAGCAGGCTCTGCGCCTCGGGATTGTTCGGCTGCATCGCGAGCGCCTGCTGCGCGTAGGTCGTCGACTTGCTCATGTTGCCGCTGGCGAGATGGATCCGGCTGAGCGCGAGCGTCGCCTGCAGCGGCGTCGGCTGCAGCTTCAGCACCTGCTCGTACGCCGCGATCGCTTCGTCCGTGCGGTCGCTTGCCGTCGCGATCTGGCCGTTCAGCATCAGCGCCTGGACCGCCGCCGCCGACCGCTGATCGGCGGCGAGGACGGCCGCGGTCGCCTTCTTCGCCTCGGCCCGCTTGCCGTCCATGACGTGCAGGCGCGCGGTCAGGAGGAGCGCCGACTCGTTCTTCGGCTGTTTCTCGAGCAGCTCGCGCAGCCGGGCCTGCGCCTGCGCGCGCCGTCCTTCCGCCGCGTCGAGCGCCGCCAGGCGCACGCTGGCCGTGGCGTACATCTTCTCGTGCGTCACCAGGTCGGACAGAATCTTGCGCGCGTCTTCGGCGCGCTTGGCGACGATGTAGTAGTCGGCCATCGTCAGCTGGGCCTCGTCGGTGCGAGCGTACGAGGCGATGGCGGCAAAGTACTGCTCCGCATCCTGAACACGATTGGTTGCGAGGTAGTACATGCCGAGCGCGCGATTCGCGTCGACGTTCAGGGGGTTCAGCTTCAGCGCGTCTTTCAGCGTGGTCTCGGCTTCGGGAAGCCGGTTCGACGCGGCGTAGAAGTTCGACAGCGCGAGGCGCGCCTCGAGCGATTCCGGTGCCGCCTCGACCGCCTTCTTGAACGTCGCTTCCGCTTCCGCCGCCTTGCCCTGCGCGAGCTGCAGCACGCCGAGGTTGCTGTACGCCGTCGTCTGGGCCGGATCGAGGGCGATGGCGTCCTGGTATTCGCGCGACGCCGCGTCGAAGTCCTTCAGGCCGGCGAGCGCGTTGCCGCGCAGGATCTGCGCGCCGACGTTCTTCGGATCGAGCTCGATCGCCCGCTCGGCGCGGGTCTTGGCGTCCTCGAACTGGCGCGCGAGCAGGAGCAGGCGGCCGGCCTTGAGCTGCGCTTCGGCATCCTTCGGCAGCAGATCCGACGCGCGGACGTATTCGCGCAGCGCGTTGCGGGCGTCGTTCAGCGCCAGGTACGAGTCGCCGAGCTTCAGCCGCACGTCGCCGAGGTTCGGATTCGACTGCAGCGCGGCACGGTACTCGATGCTGGCCTCGGAGTATTTCTTCGCATCGAAGTACTCGTGGCCGCGGCGCGCGTGGTCGGCCGCCTTCATCTTGCTGCAGCCGGCGGCGGCGATCGCGAGGCCTAGAACGACGGCGCCGAGAGAACGGTTCGACATGGCAGCCTCAGGACGGAAGATACGTGGGAAGAACCGGATACATCGCCTTCACGAAGTCGACCGCCGTCTGTTCGGCGCGCGCTTCGGCATTGTCGACGTTCGGCGGCATCGGAACGATCACGCGGACGAGCGCGGCGTCGGTGCGATTGAGCTGCACCGCGTCGCGAATCAGATAGAACTTGCTCCAGTACTCGCTCGCCACCGAGCGGCCGTGGCTCTGATACCAGTAGAGCACCAGCTGACGATCGAGCCCCTTCTGAATCAGATAGCGGTTGACCTCGATCGTCGACGGACCCGCCGCCGTCGTGACCGGCACCGACAGGTAGCCCTTGGCGAGCGGTTCCCAGCCGGCGCCGGGGAGACAATTGAGCGGCGAATGGATCGAATCGCCCTGCCGCTGGCTTCTGTAGTAGCCGATGTAGAGCCCGATGCCCGAGCGATCCGGCCGCAGGTAGATGCGGTTGACGTAGTCGTCGACACCCAGCACCGCCAGGATCTTGTCGTCCATCGGTGGCAGCGTCTGGCCCGACCACTCCTGCATCTGCTGCGGAAAGCGATCGAAGGTCGCGCGATCCGGCACATGCTCGGGACGGTTCTGCCGCGCGACGAGGCCGGCGGCGCAGAGGAACGTGACGAAGAGCACGACGGCGCGTGTGATCATGGCAGGCCTCAGACTCGAACCGCCGCGGGCTCGACCGCGGCCGGCACCATCTTGGTCAGCGCGCGCTGGAGTCCGAGCATCAGCGCGAAGGCCGCGATGAAGACCATCCAGCCCGAGAACTCATGGAAGAAGCCTTCGGCGGCGGCGGCCCCGAAGCGGTGCGCGGCGATGCCCGTGCCGGCGACGCGGAAGCCGTTGGTGACGACCGCGACCGGCACCGACGACACGGCAATCAGCGTCCGCACCCAGCCGCGCGGATCGGAGAAGTAGCCGAGCACGATGGCGAGCGTGAGGAGCGAGACGAGCGAGCGGATGCCGCTGCACGCCTCGGCGACCTCGAGCGTCGTGTTGGCCAGGATGAGGACGTTGCCCTCGCGCAGCACCGGCACGTTCGCCATGCCCATCGCCGTCTCGCCGAAGCGCGACGCCAGCAGCTGCAGCGGGAACGCGATCTGGTTGAAGATGATCGCCGGGATCGGAATCATCAGGAGCAGGAACGCCAGCGGGAACGCCAGGACGCCGACCCGCCTCCAGCCGCAGAGAAAGAGCAGCGTGCCGACCAGCGTGCCGAGAATCGAGATGCGGGTCAGGAACAGCTCCGACCCGATGATCCCGGCGAACAGCGTCAGCAGACTGCCGGCGACGATGATCAGGCCGAGGCTCGACGGCTTGTCGGGCGCCGCGAAGAACTTCTCGCGGCGCTCCCACGCCAGGTACAGCGCCATCGGAATGATCAGGAACCCGTGGGAGTAGTTGTCGTCGCTGTACCAGTCGTGTACGAGCTTCGCGACGACCTGCCAGTAGACCAGCGCGAATCCCGCGGCGATCAGGAGGCCTGCCGCCCAGGCTTTTTGTGATGTGGATGTCGTCATGATGGACGCGTTCGTGCCCTTTCAGTAAACGAGTGACGCGAGCGTCTTTCGCGCCGTCTGTGCGTCAGGGAATTGCGGATCGATTCTCAGGGCCTTCTCGAGGAGCCGCCGCGCCTTGGCGTCCTCGCCCTTGCGCGCGTACGCCATGCCCAGGTGGAAGTTGTAGAGCGGATTGTTCGGCTCGAGATCGAGGCTCTGCTGCAGGTACAGCGTCGCCTGACCGTACAGCTCCTTGCGGTAGTAGACCCAGCCCAGCGTGTCGTTGACTTCGGGGAGATTCGGATACTTCGATTTGGCGGTCATCGCCAGCTGCAGCGCGACTTCGACGTTGCCGCGCCCTTCCGCATAGAGCCACGCCAGGTTGTTCGCCGCCGCGGCGGCGTGGCTGTCGATCTGCATCGCCCGCTCCCACCACTGCTGCGCCTCGTCCATGTTGCGCTCGGCGTAGCAGAGCAGCCCCAGCATCGTGATCGCCGGCACCGAGCGCGGCTTCAACTTCACGATCTGCTGGAACTGTTTCTTGGCGTCGCCGAGGCGCTTCTGCGAGATGTAGTGCTCGGCGAGCAGCCCGTAGGTGGACGGATTCGAATTGTCGGCGGCGAGCGCGCGGTTCAAGTACTCCTCGACGCGAGTGCCCTGCCCAAGCTCCTTGTAGACCTTCGCGGCGAGCACGAGCGCCGACGGATCGTTCGGACGCTTGGCGAGGAAGGCGTCGACGCGCGTCCGCGCTTCCGCGGTCCGCTTCCGCGACAGATCGATCGCGACGAGGCCGCTGACCGCCTCGACCGAGTTCGCGTCCAGCTGCAGCTCCCGCTCGAAGGCTTTCTGCGAGTTCGCCAGATCGTTGCGGCTGAGGAGCAGCTGCGCGACGACGCCTTGCGCCCGCGCCGACGTCGGATGCCGCGCCAGCAGCGTCTTCAGCTCCTGCTCCGCGCGCTCGTGGTCCTGGTCGCGCACCAGCAGCGCGCGTACCAGCGTGAGACGCGCGGCGAGATTCGACGGGTCGGTGGCAATCGCCTGCTCGGCGAACTGCACCGCCGTGTCGATCTCGTTGCGGTTGCGGTGCAGCTCGGAGAGCTCGAGCTGCGCGCCGAGCGCGTGCGGATCGAGCTTCAACGTCTCGTTGAAGGCGAGCCGCGCCGCCTCCACGTCGTTCAGCAGCATCTGGACGCGGGCGAGCGTCAACTGCGCGTCGGGCGAGCGCGGATCGATCTGAATGGCCGTCTTGATCTGCTCGAGCGCCTCGGGCACCTTCTTCTCGGCGAGCAGCAGCCGCGCGTTCACGGTCAGCGCGCCGGCGTTGCGCGGCTCGCGCTTGAGCACTTCGCCGATGATCTGGTGCGCCTTGGCGCGGTTGCCGGCGGCGTAGTGGAGCAGGCCGATGCGGATGTTCGCCGCGGCGTAGTTGCCCTTTTGTTTGGCGAGCGTCTCGAGCGTCTTCAGCGCATCGGGGAAGCGGCCGAGCTGCACGTAGTATCCCGAGAGCGCGAACTGCGACCGGAGGTCGTTGTTGATCTCGACGATCGTCTTGAGGTACGGCTCGGCGAGCTCGGCGCGTCCCGATTCCATGTACAACGACGCGAGGGAGTCGAGCGTCTTCGTATTGCGAGTGG
>Ga0081539_10006949_pt1 | contig 10523 bp, 9 predicted proteins | sample TabmetS4T2R2_FD_71023 | JGI IMG/M metagenome (GOLD analysis project Ga0081539, IMG submission 71023) | Tabebuia heterophylla rhizosphere microbial communities from the University of Puerto Rico - S4T2R2 | ecosystem: Host-associated > Plants > Roots > Rhizosphere ... | reverse complement strand
GGATCGGGCCAGGGATCGAGACCAGGCTCCGGGAGCTCGTTGCGACCGGCCGCATCGCCGAGCTCGAGGAGCTCGAGCGAAGCGTCTCGCCTGCGCTCGTGGGCCTCGGACGCTTCCTCGGAATCGGCTCGCGGCGAATGCTCACCCTGGCCCAGGCGCTGGGCGTGAGAACGCCTGAAGAGTTCGAGACCGCGGCGCGCGGAGGGCGGATCGCGGACGCGCCGGGCTTCGGTCCGAAGACGCAGGAGAAGGTCCTCGCGGCGCTCGAGAGTCGAGCCGACGGGCCGCGAGCTCGGCCGCTCCTTCTGCCGCGCGCGCGAGGCCTCCTCCTCGACATCGCGGAGGCCCTAGACGGCGAGATCGCCGGCGACGCTCGCCGCTGGCGAGATGCGTGCGAAGACCTCGCCGTCGTCTGCGCGACCGGCGCTCCGGAACGTGCGATCGAAGCTTTCGCGAACCTTCCGCAGATCGTGGCCATGGTCGAGCGCGGCACGGATGGGGCGGTCGGAGTCACGGTCGAGGGGACTCCGGTGACGCTCGTCGTCGCCCAGCCCGAAAACGCCGGCACGGCGCTCACCCGGGCCACAGGGACGGAGCGGTACGTCGCCGCTCTCGGCCGGCTACCCGAAGCTCCCGACGAGCCCGGAGTCTACGGCGCGCTCGGCGTGCCCTTGTGCCCGCCCGAGCTCCGCGAGGAGCCGTTCCGCGGTGAGCCGCCGCGGCTTCTCGAGCTCGCCGACATGCGAGGCGACCTCCATGCCCATTCGATGTGGTCGGACGGGAAAGCGACCGTGCTGGAGATGGGACTCGCCGCCCGCGGCCGGGGTTACGAGTACCTCGCGATCTGCGACCACACGCCGAACGTCCGCGTGGTGCCCGGCGTGAACGCGGACGATCTCCGCCGCCAGGCCGAGGAGATCGCCGCTGCGAACGAAGAGCTCGCGCCGTTCCGAATCCTGCGCGGCGTGGAATGCGACATTCTCGTGGACGGCTCGCTCGACCTCCCCGACGACGTCCTAGCCGAGCTCGATTGGGTTACGGCGAGCCTCCATGCCGGCCAACGCACGCCGCACCCAGAGATCACAGAGCGCGTCGCCGAGGCGATGAAACATCCGGCCGTGCGCGCGCTCAGCCATCCGACCGGCAGGCTGATCAACCACCGCCCCGAGAACGCGCTCGACCTCGACGAGATGTTCGGCGTCGCGCTCGAGACGGGGACGGCCCTCGAGGTGAACGGGCTTCCAGACCGGCTCGATCTCAAGGGGGAGCACGTGCGGCGCGCGCTCGCCGCGGGCGTCGCCATCGTCGTCAACACCGATGCCCATTCGACGACCGGCCTCGGAAACATGGAGCTCGCCGTACGTACCGCTCGCCGTGGTTGGGCGACCGCGGCCGACGTGGTCAACACGCGTCCGCTGGCGGAGCTGCTCCGGCCGTAGCCGAGTGGCAGTCAGGCCGCGCGGAGCTTCTCGCGCCACTCCGGGTCGAGATCCCGCAGCCGGCTCACGCGCTCGCCGATCGGCGGATGCGTCTTGAAGAGTGCGGCAATCCCGTCGTCCGAGAAGGGGTCGACGGTGTAGAGCGGCTCCGTAACCGGGCTCGCACGGAATTCGACGAGCTCCATCGCCTGCTCGAGGCGGATGAGGGCAGCGGCGAGCGGATGAGGCGTCTCGAGAATCCGCGCGGCGAGCGCGTCCGCCGCGAACTCGCGCTTCGGCGAGAGGAGGATGTGAACAAGGCTCGAGGCGACCGGTCCGAGCACGAAGAGGAGGGCCCGCTCGAGGAAGCCCCCGATCCGGCTCGTGTCGACGAGCGCACCGGCGAGCACGACGACGGGTGTCTGGACGAGAACGTCACGATGGCGCACGTGGGCCAGCTCGTGCGCGAGCACCGCTTCGAGCTCCGCGGGAGCGGCAGCGGTCACGAGACCCTGGCTGACGGCGATCGCAGCCGCATCGGCGCTCCGTCCGACCGCAAACGCGCGGGGATGGCCGTCCGGGAGGAGGAACAAGCGCGGTCGCGAAACTCCGGCTCCGAGCGCCAGCCGTTCGACCGCGCTGTGCAGGAGCGGCGCCTCCGCGAGTGGCAACTCCCGCGCCCCGAGGGAGGCGAGCACGATGCGCGGTCCGTACCAGTACACGGTCGCCGCCATGAGCAGGGCGACGATCGCGAAGACGCTGGCGAGCCGTAATCCGTGGAGCCCCCATCCGAGCGCCGTGAGTGCGGCGACGAAGCCGCCGAGAAGTAGCCAGGCCTTCAGGGCGTTGCGGAGAACGAGCGCGGCCGTGCCCACGGCCCTGCTAGGACTCTTCGTCGATGTCCCCGTCGAGCCCGCGGGGCGGCCAGTCCGGCTCGGGCGCGTCGCAACGGCTGGAGCAGTGGAGCGACGCGACGTTCTGGAGCGGGATGAGGATGTGGCCGTTCAGCTCGAGGTGGGCGACGTCCTCGACGTAGCAGTAGGCGGTCAGTCTTCCCTCGTGGTAGTCGCCGCCGAAGAGCGCGACCTCGATCTGCTCGCCCTTGTACTTGCTCGTGTAGTCCTCCACCGCCCGGAGCCTAGCGCCTGGGAGTGAGGTGCCCTAGCGAGCGCCCGCAGTGTGCCAGGGATCGTCCTGGACCACGTTCGCCCGCACGCCGAACCGTTTCGACGAGAAGGCGCGGAGATGCTGCTGCACAAGGCTTTGCTCGAGCCGGTCGAAGCGAAGCGCCTCAGGGTGCGGCGGGGCCACGGTGACCTCGAGCATGTCCGGACCGAGCGGGATGCTCGGGCAGCCGCGGCGCGCGAGGAAGCGACGCAGGTCGTCGAGGGCGGTCGGGTCGGTGACTCGCACGCGGAGTCCCATGTCGTCCGTATCGGCACGAGAGCGGCCGAGCCTGATGGCGATTTGGCGGCAACGTTAGGGTGCGGGGCGTGGATCTCGGCCTCCGCGACCGCGTCTGCGTCGTGACCGGCTCGACGGCGGGGATCGGGCTCGAAACCGCGCGCCTGCTCGTCTCGGAGGGTGCGCGCGTCGTCACGTCGGGTCGGAGCGACGCGCCGAACGTGGGCGAAGCGCGTCATGTCGTGTGCGATCTGTCCCGGCCGGGCGAGCCCGAGCGGCTGGTCGAGGAGGCCGGCGACCTCGACGTTCTCGTGAACAACGTCGGGATCGCCTACCAGCGCGACCTGCTGGAGGTCACCGACGAGCAGTGGGACGAGATGTGGCAGCTGAACGTCATGAGCTATGTGCGGGCGATCCGCGCTGCGATCCCGCGCATGCGCGCGCGCGGAGGCGGCACCATCGTCAACGTCTCCTCGACGGCGGGGAAGCGACCGTCGGGCTCGATGCCCGACTACTCCGTGCTGAAGGCCGCCGTGCTCTCGCTGTCCCGCCTCGTCGCCGACCTGTACGCGAAGGATGGGATCCGTTGCAACGCCGTCGCGCCGGGACCGACCGCGTCGCCGGCGTGGCTCGCCGACGGGGGTCTGGCCGACCAGCAGGCCGAGCGAAGCGGGAAGACGCGCGACGAGGTGCTCGAGAGCGTGGGAGCGGGCAGGCCGCTGGGACGCCTGGCGGAGCCCGAGGAGATCGCCGCCGTGATCGCCTTTTTGTGCTCGGACCGTGCCAGTTACGTGACGGGAGCCGCGTGGAGCGCCGACGGCGGCACCGTCCCCATCATTGTCTAGGTTGGAGAAGAAGTGCCCGAGGTGACGGGAACGGTTGCGGATGCCTTCGAGCAGCGGATCCGCGAGCACGAAGAGCGCTGGCTCTCGCCGCTCGCCGTGCGCTCGTACGAGACGCGCGGGCGCTCGCGCGAGGAGGAGGAGGAGTGCGGTGTGCGCACGCCGTTTCAGCGCGACCGCGATCGCATCGTCCACTCGAAGGCGTTTCGGCGGCTGCGCGGGAAGGCTCAGGTGTTCATCGACCCGCGCGGCGACCACTTCCGCACGCGACTCACGCACACGTTCGAGACCGCCGGCATCTCGCGCACGGTCGCGCGGGCGCTCCGGCTCAACGAAGACCTCACCGAGGCGATCGCGCTCGGGCACGACCTCGGCCATCCGCCCTTCGGGCACACGGGCGAGGAGGCTCTCGACGCGGCGCTCGGGCGCCGCTTCGGCCGCGGCTTCCGCCACAACGAGCACTCCCTCCGGGTCGTCGACGTCCTGGAGCGCGACGGCCGGGGGCTGAACCTCACCGCCGAGGTTCGCGACGGGATTCTCAACCACACCGGGCCCGTCGAGCCCGAGACGCTCGAGGGGAAGATCGTCCGGGTCGTCGACCGGGTCGCGTACATCAACCACGACATCGACGACGCGATCCGGGCGGGGGTCCTCGCTCCCGACGACCTCCCAGCCGAGGAGATCGACCTGCTCGGCGAGACGGGCTCGCGGCGGATCGACTCGCTCGTCCACGACCTCGTCGAGACGTCGAGTCGAGTCGGCGACATCGCACAGAGCGACGAGGTCGGGCGCGCGATGCTGAACCTGCGCGCCTTCATGTTCGAGCGGGTCTACCTCGGCGCTGCGGCTAACGAGCAGCGTCGCATCGCCACGGAGACGGTAAACCAGCTCTTCGACCACCTCGTCGACCACCCGGACGAGCTGCCGCCGGACCGTCCCGGAGACCTTGCCCAGCGTGCCACCGACTATCTCGCCGGCATGACCGACCGCTTCGCCCTCGCGTGGCGCTAATCCAAAAATCGTCGATCGAGCGCGTCGTCGACGCGGCCGACATGGTCGAGATCGTCTCCGCGCGGACGCCGCTTCGCCGGGTCGGAGCCCGCTGGACCGGCCGCTGCCCCTTCCACGAGGAGCGCACGCCGAGCTTCTCCGTGAACCCGACCGAGAAGCTCTTCTACTGCTTCGGCTGCGGCAAGGGCGGTGACCTGATCACGTTCGTGCGCGAGACCGAGGGACTCGACTTCGCGGAGGCGGTCGAGACGCTCGCCGAGCGCTACGGCGTCGAGCTCGAGTACGAGGAGTCGTCCCCGCGAGCCGACGCGGGGCGGAAACGGCGCGAGCGTCTGCTGGCTGTGCTCGAGTCGGCGGCGGTCTTCTACGGCCGCTATCTCTGGGAGACACCGGCAGGCGAGCCGGTTCGTACGTATCTCGCGGAGCGGGGGCTCAGCGAGGAGACGTGCCGGCAGTTCCGGCTCGGACTCTCGCCCGGTGGGCAGGTCTTGCCGGAGAAGGCCCGGGCGAAGGGGTTTTCTCACGCAGAGCTGACCGCGGCCGGGCTCGTGAACCGACGCGGCAACGACTGGTTCTCCGGTCGGCTTGTCTTCCCGCTCGCCGACGGGCGCGGCCGTGTGCTCGGCTTCGGCGCCCGGAGGCTGTCGGAGAACGACCCGATCCCGGCCAAGTACGTCAACTCGCCGGAGAGTGAGCTCTTCCGGAAGGGCTCCCTCGTCTACGGCCTCGACCACGCGCGTGCCATGATCGCCAAGGAAGACCGCGCGGTCGTAGTCGAGGGCTACACGGACGTGCTCGCGCTCCACCAGGCCGGCCTGACGGTGGCGGTCGCTTCGATGGGAACCGCCCTCACGGCGCCCCAGCTGTCCGAGCTTCGGCGCCTCACCTCGCGCTTGTACCTCTGCTTCGACGCCGACGCGGCCGGCGAGGCGGCCACGCTGCGCGGGATGGACCTGGCCTACCGCCAGTTCGACGAGGTGCACGTCGTGCCCCTCGAGCCGGGGTCGGATCCCGCCGAGTCGCCCGCGACGTTCGCGCAGCGCCTGGACACGGCCGAGCCGTATCCGCGCTACCGCGTCAAGCTGGAGATCGACCGCGCCCGCACGAACGTCGAAGCGTTCAACCGCATCCGCGACGTCATGGCCGGCTTCGACCAGAACACGGAATGGCTCGACGCGATCAAGTACGCAGCCGACCGGCTCGAGCTGCCGCACGACCTCCAGGCGGCGCTGGCGCCGCGCGCCTCGCGGACGACCGGCCAGCTCTCGCGCAAGGTGCTCGAGGCGGGGGAGAGGCTCGAGCGCGACGCGCTCGCCGGCTGTATTGCGCACCCGGAGCTCGCGCCGATCCTCGCCGAGCTGGGGCCGGAGCACTTCGACGGCGAGCTCACGCAGCGCCTGCGCGCGCACCTCGTCGACGTCACCGATCCCGACGCCGAGGTCGTCGGACTGATCGCCGAGCTCGACGCGCGCGCCGAGGCGGAGGGCATCGACGTCGAGACGGCGAAGCAGCTGCTCCTCCGTCTGCGCGAGCGGCGGCTCCGCCGAGAGCTTGCGACCGCCGACTTCGACCGGACGAAGGAGCTGCAGGACGCCCTCCGCCAGGTGCGCGAAGCGGCCGGGGAGCCGGTCTAAACGGCGTCTGGGCCGCCGCTACAATTCTCCGGCTTTCCCCGGTAGCTCAATTGGCAGAGCATCCGGCTGTTAACCGGAGGGTTGCTGGTTCGAGTCCAGCCCGGGGAGCTGCGAAAAGACCAGCAGACAAGGCATTTCCTCTCATGATCTCCGTGCCCGCACGCGGAGACTTTTGCCCGACTTTTGCCTCGCGGACGAGATTTGACGCGGGCCGTTCGCCTCGGTCGACGCCTTGAGCGCGGCGGAAGTCTGGGGTCTCGCTCGGCGACGGCTGATCCAGGTGATTGGCTGCGAGGTCGTCGAGCCCGTCTCCTTCGTCGACGACGACCGTGTCAACTACACGGTCCCTGGTCGGATTTCGCTAAGCCGTGCTGACCTGTTCGGCCTAGACGACGAGCAGTGGCGGCGATACCTCGACCCGCCACCTACCTGGCTCCACCTCAACCTGCTGACCGTTGACGCGCAGCCGCGCGTGGTGACGCTTCGGCGAAGCCCCGCCTCCATCGCTGCGGGTGACGCGCGGGAGACTCCCGTGAACGTGAGTGCGGAACGCACACCGGCTGTTGTCGATGACGCTTAGTCGCGCGGCGAGCGGCTTAAACGGGATTTCTTTCTGGGCCGGCTCACTCGCTCGCGGCGGCTAACCGGGGGCTGCTGGTTCGAGTCCAGCCCGGGGAGCTGCGAAAAGACCAGCAGACAGGGCATTTCCGCTCATGATCTCCCTGCGCGGACCCTGAACAAGATGCCGCGCACGATCTTCGACGAGGCCGACAAGGAGTCGAGCTTCTACGACTAGATTGCCTGGTTTACGGATGAGAAGAAGGTGCCGAAGCTCTCACTCACCTGCGAGCGTGCGGGTAGCTTCGACTTCGTCCCGCTCCTGCGCGGCGACCTGACGCTCCAGAGCCTCTCCTTCCGCATCTCCGACCACTACAGCTCTGGGTCGAGTTCGGGCTGTTGACCTCAACGTGACCCACGGAGGTCCCGAAGCTCTGCCCGTGGAACTAAATCGAGACCATTCGATATGATTCGTCGGAGCTGAAGACACTGCCGCTGATCGATTGCTGCGCGCCGCTTGCCGGCGAGGCGCTCGCCGAGAACGAGGTGCTGGAGCTCGAGCGCCTCTTCCAGGCGATCGCAGACAAGCAGCGCATCCGGATCCTCAATCTGCTCTTGACTGCCGAGGACGCTGTCTGTGTGTGCGAGTTCGTGCCCGCGCTCGGCCTCTCTCAGGCGACGGTCAGCTACCACCTGAAGCAGTTGACGGAGGCCGGGCTCCTCGTCAAGGAGCGACGAAGCTACTACGTCTACTACCGAGTGGCTCCAAGGCCCTCGAACGGCTGCGGGCCCTCCTCGCGCCCGCGGTCACGCTCGCGGAAGCCGTCTAGCAAAGGAGGAATCGTGTCCGTCGAGAGTGCGGAGTCCCTTCGTGAGGAGGTACGGCGTCGTTACGCGGAGGAGGCCGAGCGTGCCACACGACGAGGGGCGCCCGGATGTGGAGACGGATCCTGCTGTGAGGGAGACGTGGGCGAGTCCGGCTTCGGCGCGGCGCTCTACAGCGCCGCCGAGCACGATGAGCTTCCAGCCCGCGCTGCGCGCGCGTCGCTCGGCTGTGGCAACCCGGCGGCGATCGCCGACCTACGCGCCGGGGAGGTCGTGCTCGATCTCGGCTCGGGCGGCGGGATCGATGTCCTCCTCTCCGCCAAGCGGGTCGGCCCGACGGGGACGGTATACGGGCTCGACATGACGGACGAAATGCTCGCGCTCGCACAGGCGAACGCGTCCGAGGCGGACGCGACGAACGTGCACTTTTTGAAGGGCCTGATGGAAGCAATCCCGCTGCCGGCGGACTCCGTCGATGTGATCATCTCGAACTGCGTCATCAACCTCTCGGTCGAGAAGGCGGACGTCTTGCTCGAGATGTCCCGCGTGCTGAAGCCCGGTGGTCGCCTTGGGATCTCCGACGTCGTCGCCGAGGACGGGCTGACCGAGGAGGAACAGGCAGAGCGCGGCTCCCACATCGGCTGCATCGCGGGTGCGCTCTCGAAGGCCGAGTGGGAGGTCGGCCTCGAGTCGGTCGGGTTCGAGGACGTCTCGGTCGAGTTCACGCACGAGGTCGCCGACGGCCTCCACGGCGCGATCATCAAGGCCGTGAAGACGACCGACCCCGCGGCGAGGGGCCTGCCGGTCATTCAGCCGGCAACCAGGGCCGGCTGCTGCTGATGGTGGTGGAGGCTGCGCTCGTTGGTGACAGGCCTCTGCGTTTCTTCAGCGGGCAGCGCGTTGCGGACTATCGACAAAGATCGATGCCGAGGGCGTCATCCGCATCTACGATCCGGCGACAAATACCTTCGGCGGCGAGGGACAGCGCTGAGCCCCGAGAGGATCGCAACAGGGAACTGAGCCGCCGCTCACTCCGCGCCACACACGAGGGGACTGAGGATCGCCTTGAACCATGCGCGGCCGCGTGATTGGCTCTCCGTACCTTCGAGGATAGGAGCACCCATCATGCGGCTTCGCGTCAAGCGCCCCTCGCCCGGAACGGTCATGGGCGCACTCGCACTCTTCATTTCCCTTGGCGGAACAACGTATGCGGCCACGGGGGGTAACTTCCTTCTCGGCAAGTCGAACTCGGCTACCTCGCAAACCGCGCTCTCGGCTCCGATCGCGAACAAGGCGCTCCAGGTGACGAACACGAGCACGGCCTCCGGGGCAGCGGGAATCGGTGTCACCGTCGCGGCCAAGCACGCTCCTCTCGTCGTGCCTGCGAACGCAGGCAAGGCCACGAACCTCAATGCGGACAAGCTCGACGGCGTCGATTCGAGTGGGTTCTACGCGGCCGGAAGCAAGGTCGCCGACTCGGATCTGCTGGACGGGAAGGACTCCACCGCTCTCGAAGGTGCTCGAGCATGGGCGATGGTTATGCCCGGAAACTGCTCAGGGTCGCCGGCCTTTTGCAGCTCCCCCGCACGACACAACGTCGCATACATCGTCAAGGTGGGAGTGGGCCGCTATTGCGTCGGCGTGAGTGGCGTAAACGCTGCGAATCACGTGGCTCTCGTCAATCCACGCCTGCCCAACGCCGCGGAGAACGTCGACTACTGGCGATTCGAGGCGTTTTGGATTCCTTCTTTCCTTAGCTCTTACGACCACGCGTGCGTGAGCAACGAATTCGAATTTGCGACATACCTCGCGAGTGCTGCTGGCGCGCGCTCTCCAAGGGACGTCGACTTCACCTTCGTGATTCCGTGAAAGCCCGATCCCGCTTCTACGGACCCCCGTCCTCCGGGGTCCGCAAACATGCGGGCCGCTCTTCGCAGGGCGGCCCGCCTGGATTTTCGCAACCCCATGGTGGTTGGCGTCTTCGTGAGAGACATGTGCGCTCAGCGAGGCCACGGTTGAGACCTGCACGGTGCGAAACCGCGCGGAGCCGCTTCTTCCACATCCTCATTCCGTGGCGACGTATGTGGCTCCAGGGCAACCTCGGCTGAGCGAGTTTTTTGCCCAACACGTTTGCCAACTTTTCCCACCGCAGCGCCGTAGGCGCTCGAGAGAATCGAATTTCGTAACCGGCTCATCCGGCTGGGCTACGCGGAGGCGCTCCAATCGTGAGCGGGGCATCGCCGATAATCGCGGAAACGGCCCAGGAGGTCGGCTATGGCGGGCTACGCGCTCGAGCGGGACGAGGGGCAGCGTGTCGCTTTCATCCGAGCAGAGATGTGGATCAAGGCGTCAGGCGAGGAGACGAACGGAGCGTTTTCGCTCGTGGAGGCACTCGACCCTATGGAGACGCCCAGGCACGTGCACGAACGTGAAGACGAGGCGTTTTACATACTCGGAGGTGAGCACGAGTTCGAATGCGGTGGCGAGACCTTCCGCGTCGGGCCGGGCGGGTACGTCTTCCTTCCTCGTCGGGTCCCTCATGCGCATCGCCGTCTCGGCGATCCGAGCGAAAGCAGGATGCTCATCATGGTCTCGCCGCCGGTTTCGAGCATTTCTTCGTCGAGCTGTCGGAGGCGCGCGAATCCGGACGACCGCTTGACGAGACGTTCTATGCGGAGCTAGCTGGCAAGTACGGCCTCCAGTGGCTGTAACGTCACCGTCCGCATCAGGGCACAGACAAAAGACGCCGCGTGTCCACCGCGCAGCCCGTAGCGCCTCTCGGTCAGCCGCCGGAATGCTCCCGGGGGACCGAAGGCCGAGACTCTTGACAC
>Ga0081539_10006948_pt1 | contig 10523 bp, 9 predicted proteins | sample TabmetS4T2R2_FD_71023 | JGI IMG/M metagenome (GOLD analysis project Ga0081539, IMG submission 71023) | Tabebuia heterophylla rhizosphere microbial communities from the University of Puerto Rico - S4T2R2 | ecosystem: Host-associated > Plants > Roots > Rhizosphere ... | reverse complement strand
TGTCGCGTATCGCAACGGCGGGCAGGCTTAGGGTCCCAGAAGATTCGACGGGAAGCATCTGCCGGAACGTCTGGACTCCGTAAAACAATCCCGCTGGGGTGTTTGATTTGATTCGTATGCGGTCGGTCGTAATCGATAATTCGTACCCTTCATCTCCCAGGTTTTCATCTGCACTTAAAGAAAGTTGGATGGCGGCTTGACCCTGATCGTTACTCTGCTCCACCACAGGGACCTCATAACCACTGGCCTCCCTCAGAGCAATAAAGAGAAGATTCGCGATGAAAGCGATCTCACTATTATTCTTTTGTGCAACGATGATTGTGTTTGGTGAAATAACAAAATTTTCTTCAGACGCAAGAATTGACGCGGGCTTTGGTATCAGACACACGTGGAGATTCTGTGGATTATGCATGATTGTGGTATCCTCCAATTAATGATATCGCCTTCCTCGTTCGCGAGTCAACTTGTAAGCAAAATTGTCTAAGCCGCAATCGAATTCTAACTTCCATGGACAACCAGCCAGCCTTCGACCGTGGTCTTATTCCTCCGGCACTAATTGGAATTTTCTCAGTGATTGGCATATGTCTGGTATTGCTTATCTATCGCTATAACACATCTCGCGCGGTCGTTGAAGTTACGGTTACACAAACGCCCTTCAGGTACATTTACCTCGGAACTGAACCAGCCATTTCCACGGAACCTTCTCCCGAAGAGTCTGCGACCGCGACACTTGCAGAGGAACCGCCTCCGATCGTTACTCAAGCTCCTCCAATCATTTTGACTCCAAATACGCCCCAATCTACTCCTAACACACCCGTGCCAACTGCAATTGTTCCATCCAATCCTACACCCAGCTCTGCCGCTCCGCCGCCGCTTAATCCAGGTACGTATGATGATGTCTACTCTGGCCTTATTTACAGCGGCAATTGGAATTCAACCACGATTGGCACAACGTTGCATGTCTCCGACACGTTGGCAACCCCAAGAAATTCGGTCACTTTTAGGTTCATTGGCCAGCAAATGATTCTGGTATATCAACCAGGCCCAAGCCTTGGTGTTCTACAAATCACTTTAGATTCAACACAATCTCAACTGGATGAGTCAGATACTTCAGGTCAAAAGGTCCTAAATGCATCTTCATCGGCCGTCCACACTGTCACAATTACACATGTCAGTGGCGGATCGGTCAACATCGATTCCATAATTATCCCATTGATCGTAACGCCCAGTCCAACTGCGACTCCAACGGCTACGCCGTAAATCTATTTATTGAATCAACGATTCGACACTTGCCCGCGCAAAGTGAGCGCGATAGGCCGATGTTTCTTCAAGGATTCCCTTCACTGCGACATATAATTCCTTTTGGAGATATTGATTCGATTCGCCACTTCCTTTGGATAAAAGAACCGCCTCCTCTGTATTTTGAACTGACACATGCCCCCCGGCCGCCAGCCACTCCAAACCGATTCGGACTGCGCTTTCGCGTTGGGCTGTCGCTGCCGCGAGTTCTCGTACTGTGACCTTTCCGCCGCGTTGGTTGATAGCATATTTTGCTAACCCTGCCAGGCGCGACAGAAACTCGTCTGTTACTCTCACCGTGGACGAAGCATTTTCTTGCGTTGGTGAAATCCCAAGTAAGTAAATCTTTTTTGGTTTCACTGTTTCTAAGGCAGCACGTAAATCTGCTGGCGAAGAGGGAGTTGTATAAATTGCAAGTTCATCTGCCTGATACAACTCAAAACGACTTTTGCCTTTTGCTTTATCCGCGCCTTCCGCCCAGACCAAAACACGTTCATTTAGATTCTTGCTCTTTTCAGCATCGAGCCTCCAGTCTTCGATTTCAATGGTCGCGGTTCTTGACTCAATCTTCTCTTCGATGACACGAAAGTCTTCAAATTGCAAGGTCGCCTGGCGTTTGCCGCGGAATGTACTTGCGCGCAAAGAATAAGCCAGATCGAGGATGCTGCCTTCTTCGGGTAAATCATTCCCCGCGCCACCCCACCATAAGATACTTTGTGTATTTCCATTGCTATCTTCAATCGTCAGACGAAGGTGTTCTCTTGCCTTACCGATGGTGGTAACAGACTTTAATTGCACCGCTCTTGAGGCCAGAACGAGCGGTGGATTCCCCGCGCCAAATGGAGCCATTGATTCCAGCGCATTGGCAAGCTCAAGATTGATCTCTTCCAATCCGAGCCAGGCATCGATTTGCAAGACAGGTTCTTCGCGAATGACTGTGCCAAGCTGCTTCTCGATTGCTTTGCCGAGCCCTTTTCTAAACTCTGCCAGTTTTTCTTTTTGTAGCGACAGGCCTGCTGCCATAGGATGACCACCGAATGCAAGCAAAACATTCTTTTGTTCTGTGATGGCTTGCGTAATATGCAGGCCTTCTACTGAACGTGCTGAGCCGCGTAAGACGCCATCTTCCGATTCAGTGAGTAGGATCACAGGTTTGTGATAACGATCCACCAGTTTGTTGGCAACGATGCCCACTACGCCACCAGGCCAGTTGGGGTGTGATAAGACAATCGCGGGCTCGGTTAACAAATCTGGATTTTCATGCAGTTTTGCCTCGGCCGCTTCATAAACCTGACTCGTCAAGAGTCGACGCTGAGCATTGAGTCCTTCGATTTGAGTCGCGAGCACGCGTGCTCTAGCGGGGTCATTCGTGATCAGCAATTCAACCGCAGGATTTGCATCACTCAATCTCCCTAGGGCATTTAATCGAGGCGCGAAGGTAAAGCCGATCGTTTCTTCCGTCAGGGTTTCAAGGTTCGTACCAGAAAGTTCTGCCATCACTTTCAAGCCGGGACGATTCGTTTCGCGGAGAGCTTGAATTCCTTGTTGAGCTAAGAGGCGGGTTTCACCTTTCAACAATGCGACATCGGCGATGAGCCCCAAGGCGACAAGATCGAGTAAATCTTTACTTGTAGTGGCGACTTCAGTAGCTAACTCTGAATGACTGACCCCAGAGGGACGCTTCGCAGAGTCATTACTACTTAACAATGCTTCCGCGAGCTTATAAGCTACCCCAACACCTGCGAGATTTACAAGCGGGTGATCCTTGGGGAGTAATTTTGGATTGATAACTGCTACCGCATTTGGCAGCGTTTCACCTACATCGTGATGGTCTGTAACAATCACATCCACACCACGCGAGTTGGCATAATCAATGGCTTTGTGGGCAGTAATCCCTGTATCACACGTCACGATTAACTTCACATTATTATTATCGAGAAGTGGTGCAAGAGTCTCGATGTGAATGCCATGACCTTCCTTGCCTCGTATCGGAATATAGTATGTTACGTTCGCTCCGAGCACCTGTAGGGTCTGCACTAGTAAGGTCGTCGACGTTTGTCCGTCTACATCGAAGTCGCCCCAGACCAGAATGTTCTCTCCGCTTTGAATTGCCGAATTAACCCTCTCCACAGCAATCTCGATATTTGGGAAAGCCATGGATGAGACTAAGCCAAGATTGAGAAATGCATGTGCGGCATGTGGGGTTGTAATGCCGCGCCGGATGAGCGTTTGGGCCACCAAAGGATGCAAACGAAGACTATTCAGGGATGATGGGTCAACAGGTTCAGGATCGCGCCACAGAGTCATAGCTGAGTCTCTTAATATAAGCTGTTGATACCGGAAAAAGGTTAGAAATACAGGCTTGAGGTAGGGAAATCCCTACCTGAGTAAAGGCAAGACCGTATTGACGATTTCTCATTATTAACATAATGATTAACTACAAATGATTCCTTTCGAGTTTAGCACGCTTTTTTGAAAGCAAATTATCGATTCTTCGAAGAATTGGTAGTGTTTCGATCAATTACTAAGGAGTTCCATATGGCAGTTACGAGACAACGTCAGCCAGAAAAACAAAGTAACCGAAAGGCTCAAACAAAGAAGCAAACTCGTAAGGCGCCCGGCAGCACTGGTCGGGGAGATTATTATCACGTCGAAGTACGGCCGCGGGAAGAGTTTGTTACTTTTCAAACACAAGATGTAGGCCGGCGAGGTCATATTCAACGAGTGGCCGGCCGACGGTCAAGTGGTTACTGGACGACGGTCAAATGGCTGATCGGTAAGAAGGATGCTCACGTCCAGGATGAGCAACTTATTCCAGATACGAAAGCAGCCAAAGATGTAATCAAACAGCTTGGCTCAGAGCCAGTGCGCCTGGTTGGTGATCGGTTCAGGGCCAAACCGAAGCCAAACACTGCTGAAACGATCAATCCAACACCTGCTCAGCGACGAACCCGACGCGAGAATATCAACAAGGCACGGATTACGCGACGCAAAAAGAACTAAGACAGAGGTTATTCATGAATAATAAAAAAGATAAGATGGAGAATAACGGGAAAATGACTTGTGAAGTATGTGGCAACACATATGATAAGAGTTTTGAAGTGCGCATGGCTGGTGAGACCCATGTGTTCGACTGTTTTGAGTGCGCGATCCACGCGCTGGCCCCAACCTGCGCCCATTGTTCCTGCCGAATTATCGGTCATGGGATGGAGACCGAAGGCGTCTTTTATTGCTGTGCGCATTGTGCTTCACAGCATGGCATTAACGAGTTCGAAGACCGCGTGGAGGAAAGGCATCCGGCATGAAACTCAAGGAGATTATGACCAGTGACGTTGAGGTGATTCACCCAACTGACACTTTACATACAGCAGCCCAAAAAATGCGCGATCGCGATATAGGGTTTCTGCCAGTCTGTGAGGGCGATCGTTTGATGGGCGTACTGACCGACCGTGATCTGATTGTACGTGCCCTCGCTGAAGGTATGGATTCAAAAGCCATGGTAGGCGGGGATTTTGTGACATCTCCGGCTATTTATTGTTTCGATGATCAGAGTGTGGATGAAGCTGCCAAGCTGATGAATGATAACCAGATCCGCCGCCTTGTTGTTCTTCATCGTGATGACAAGCGCATAGTAGGAGTTGTCTCACTAGGCGACCTGGCTGTCAAGATAGACGATAAATTATCTGGTGAAGTATTACAAAGTATTTCCGAACCGGAAAGTATCAATCGGCCGGAACCAGGCTAGATCATTCTTCTACATCACAATCAGACTCTACCCTTAGCTACCTTGTAGCCTTGTTTGGTTTTAAACACGATTGAGAATAGGGGATTAGAATATTATGGATATCGCTTTTTGAAACAAACCTCAAGATAGCATGATTTTTTCCTATTATAGCCATCGAAACAATTCCTACTTCGTGCTCTGAACAGTTTTTCGACACAAATAACGGCAGGTTGAGTACATCACAAGTCGTCAGTTCTGCGAACATCGGCGTTGGCTCATCACGATTCCAGCGAGCGGGTTGTTATCAGCTGGAGCCTACTGGCTGATCATCAATTTGACAAAATAAGGTGAATTGGGTCACGTTCTTTCTACGGCACAATTAAAAAAATCACGATGTCGTTGTCTCTCGTTCTGAAAGCCCCATTAAATATAGAATGCTATCCAGTCCCAATGTACTCAGAGACTGCTTGGCCGATTCTTTGACGATTGGTTTGGCGTGAAATGCAATTCCCAGACCTGCGATGCTTAGCATCTCTAAATCATTGGCGCCATCACCAACGGCGATAGTCTGTTCTAGCGAGAAACCTTCATGCTGTGCGATGCTTGCCAGCAGCGCGGCCTTCCGTTGGCCATCCACGATTTCGGAAGCAAGATTTCCTGTGAGCATTCCGTTTTCGATTTCAGGTTCGTTTGCAAAAACATAGTCGAAGCCGAATCGTCTTTGAAAAGCGCGGCCAAAATAGGTGAATCCTCCAGAAAGAATGGCCGTTTTATAACCAAGCTTTTTCAAGGTGAACATCAGTCGTTCTATGCCATCGGTCACCTTTAAGGTTGCGGCCACTTCCGCCAGCGCGGATTCAGGCAACCCTTTGAGCAGGCACACTCGTTGCCTCAGGCTTTCTTTGAAATCAATTTTGCCATGCATGGCTCGTTCGGTAATCTCCGCAACCTGCCTGCCAACGCCTGCTCGTTTGGCAAGTTCGTCGATCACCTCTCCCTGAATTAACGTAGAGTCCATGTCGAATGCCACCAGGCGGCGATTGCGTCGGTATACATTATTTTCCTGATAAGCAATATCTACGTCAATTTGATCGGCCAGTTCCATGAATTCGCGGCGCAGGGCCGGCAGGTCAGCTACAGGCCCACGGATGGAAAATTCCACACAAGCCTGCCCTCCATTACCAATGGACTCCAGCGGGACCCGGCCGGAGAGACGGGTGATTTTATCTATATTTAAACCATGAGCCGCGATAATATGCGCCAAGCGGCTAATATGATGGGCGGTGATCCGTCGTGCAAGCAGAGTGACAATATGTCGTCCCATGCCTTGGTGGCTGGCCCAATCCGCGTAACTTTCACGGCTGATATTTACAAAGCGAACAGTCAAGTTCAACTTGTCCACGGCGCTTTGGACGGCGTGCAGGACTATATTGGGATCTGTTATATGTTCAGGAATTTGTACCAACATGCCAAGCGATAACGAATCGTGAATCACAGATTGCCCGATATCAAGTACATCCGCATCGAAATCTGATAACACCTGGGTAATGGTGGCAGTAATGCCAGGTCGATCCATACCTGTAATGCTGATTAGTATTGGTTCCTTCAATTCAATCTCCAGTTCGGGGGAACATTTTACTTCAAATCTGGAAATTCTTTTTGAGGAGGTATAATCATTCTGCAAGTAAATACACAGCATGCTTCGGCCTACTCTAGCGGAAGAAGGATTCGCCTGTGACAAAACTTTTCTTTGCAACCGATATTCACGGTTCGGATATTTGCTGGAGCAAGTTTCTCAACGCGGGGAAATTCTATGGAGCTGATGTACTCATTCTCGGGGGTGACATGACAGGAAAGGCCGTCGTGCCGCTTATTCATCAAGGTGGAAATAACTATAGAGTTACGTTGCTTGAACAGGTGTTTGAGGTTTCAGGCGATGACGAAGTGCAGGACATTGTTAAGAAAATTCGCAGCCGGGGCTACTATCCATACGTGACCAATCCGGATGAGCTACTTGATCTCCAAAATAAGCCTGAGCTTGTACACGAAATATTTCTTGCCCAGGTCCTCAAGGTTGTTGAGCAGTGGATGGATCTGGCGGATAAAAAGCTAAATGGGACGGGTATGAAAGTCTATTGCTGTCCTGGAAATGACGATATGGAGGAAGTGGATGCCGTGGTTCGCTCGAGTCGGCACGTGATCCATGCCGAGGGGCAAGTAATTCCCCTCGACGACCACCACGAAATGATCGCCTCGGGCTGGTCGAACCGGACTCCGTGGAATACGCACCGTGAAGAAGACGAGGAACAGCTCGCAGTCCGGTATGAGACGATGATCTCCAAACTCAAAGACCCGCATAACGCGGTCTTCAACGTTCATGTGCCCCCATATAAATCGGGTCTGGATGAGGCCCCGGAACTAGATAAGGACTTGCGTCCGGTACTGGCTGGACAGTCTCTCCAACCTGTGGGATCTACTGCGTTGCGGGAAGCGATACGAAAAAACCAACCTCTGCTTGGTTTACATGGACACATCCATGAAGGACGCGGTGCAACTCGCATCGGTAAGACGCTCTGTATCAATCCTGGCTCGATGTACGAACAGGGGACCTTATTGGGAACAATTGTGAAACTTGGCAGGAACACGATCGAAAATTATGTATTGACAACAGGATAACTCTCTCAGAGGTTATGGGTTGTTAACCATGAACGGTTGGCAACACGATCAATTTTCAACAGAGGAGAAGATGCTATGAGCAACTTGTTCGTCCGTAAAGCGACCGGAATGGTTCGTTCCTGGTCAGTCTTTGACGCGTTCATCTACGCGTTCTTTTCGATCAATCTAGTCACACTCGGTTTCTACAGCTTCAGCCAGATGTATTATTTTGGCGGTGGGTTGATCCCTGCATTGATCGTCAGCGCGGTGTTCATCATTTTTGAGGTGATCGTATATGCCTCATTGATCGCCGTTATGCCGCGCGCGGGTGGGGATTACGTCTGGCAGACGCGTATCTTTGGCGGAAGCATTGGCTTTATCCTTTCCATTACGGGCTGGTGGTTCACATTGTGGTTGTGGACGCCAATCTATGGCGATATGCTCCGCCAGATTGTGTTGACTCCACTGCTAGGTGTGCTTGGCTTGAAGGATCTAGCCGTCTGGTTTGCAGGCAGAGGCACGGCGCTGTTTGTCTGCTCTTTGCTTACCCTCGGCTTTGTCTCGCTTGTGATTATGATGGGCATGAAATCCTATGCCCGCATTCAAAAGTATTCTTTTTATGCAGGCATGTTAGGGTTATTGATTGTGCTGGTTCTGCTCTTCACAGGCTCGCCGGATGCATTCAGAGCTGGTTTTGAGCGGAATTCTGCTGCCATCTTTGGCACACAGTCCGGGCTATATGATGCAACTGCAACTGCGGGAACGGATGCAGGTGCGAGCACCCCTCTCATGGGCGGTTCGCTTGCTCTGATTTTCCTCACCCTTCCCTGGCTTGTCTTCTTCAATTTGTGGCCCAACTGGGGCGCGACACTCTATGGTGAGGTGCGCGGCGCGACAGATTACAAGCGCAACTTCACAGGAATGGCTTGGGCATTGGTTGGGGTAACCATCCTTGGCATCCTTTTCTTCGTCGGTGTGGCGCGGACCATCGGCTGGAATTTCTATATGCAAGCCAACGCCGCCTGGTGGAATTATTCCTGGGGATATACGGATCAAGTTCCGCCTCTGCCGGTGTGGCCCAACCCTGCGATGTTGGCAGTCTTCCTGACAGATAACCGCCTCATCCAAATTATCGTTATGTTGCTGATGAGCTTCTGGTGGTTCGGCTGGGCAGGCACCTTATTCCTTTCCTCCACGCGCGTAGTGTTCGCCGCCGCGTTCGACCGCCTGCTCCCAGAAAAGGTTGCTGAACTTGACGAACGCACGGGGACACCGGTCAACGCTATGTTGTTGATGGTGATCCCTGCTGTGTTCGTTTCACTGCTCTACGCTTATAACATTGGCGGTTTTATCTCTGTCACTCTGGCAGCAACTCAGGCAATTGCGATCATGTACTTTGGTACCGCAATTGCCGCGATTATCCTGCCGTACAAAAAGAAGGATCTCTATGAAGCGTCACCGATTGCACAAATGAAAGTGGCTGGTATACCGCTCATCACGGTGGCCGGCGTGATCTTTGCTGCCTTCCTCGCTTTCCTGCTCGTCGAATGGTTCTTTGATCCCTGGCTGAATACAGACGGTGTACCTCCGGGTCTATATGGAATTAGTCTCGCGAATACGAACTCAGTTATCTTCCTGTTGGCGACCTATGGACTGGCCGCCGCGATCTATTACGGCTTCAAAGCTCGTCGGAGGACAGAGGGTATCGACCTGGATAAGGTGCAGGCTGAGATTCCGGTGGAATAAAATTCTAGGAGCGAAACGCTTTGCGTATCTCGCTCTACCACTAGCTTGAAAAACAACAAGAAACAGCTCCTGCCCGGGAACTGTCTCTTGTTTTAAGTACTGATTACAAAATCCTGTGCCTCAGAGCTGACGTACGTCACGCTTGCAGCGTGACGTTATTGTTATGGACAGGATCTAGAAATGTCACCTCGCAGACGTGACTTACAAGCCCAGCATCGGTCACTGCTGACTCGCAAAGAAGAAAAATCTAAGGGCTCTTTGTGGCTCGGTGGCAAACTGGTTTAACTTTGCTGTGCATTAAATCTTTAACCGATTGCTCATCGTAGAATCCTTCACGATTTATAGGGGTTTGAGGTTAAAATGGGAAAGTTATTTTTTACGTAAAAACACCGATGTCAATTTCACCTGATATCTACAACGAGATGAATCGCCTGATCTCTGCGGCGAATGAGAAATCCATTCTATTGCGAGTGCTTGGTGGGCTGGCAGTGAGGGTGCATCATAAAGCGGATCATCCCACGTTTACGCGCGAGTACGGCGATCTAGATTTTGTTGTGGCGAGTAAACAACGCCGTGAGTTTGAATCGTTCATGCCGGCAGTAGGATATTCACCACACAAACAATTCAATTTGCTTAACGGAGCACATCGTCAGATCTATTATCACAACGAGACCGAGATGAAAATTGATATCTTCGTCGGTGCGTTCGAGATGTGTCACAAAATCCCTTTGGAAGATCGTTTGCACATTCATCCGGTGACGATCCCGCTGGCAGAGTTATTGTTGACGAAGGCACAGATCGCGGAGCTCAATCGCAAGGATGGCCTCGATATCGCCTCGCTTTTGTTTTTTAACGAGACGGGCAAAGATGATACTAAGATTAACCTGGATCAATTAGCAAAGTTATGCGGCGCGGATTGGGGACTTTATAAGACCACATCGATCAACTTGAAACGAGTCGAGGAAATTATCAGCGAGCAAAGTGTGGAATTGGAAGAATCAGAACGAAGGTTGATTCAGAAGCGCATTGGAGAAATCCAGAAGACGTTTGAAACAATGCCAAAGTCGCTGGCCTGGCAGATGCGCGATAAAGTTGGGAC
>Ga0081539_10006947_pt1 | contig 10523 bp, 9 predicted proteins | sample TabmetS4T2R2_FD_71023 | JGI IMG/M metagenome (GOLD analysis project Ga0081539, IMG submission 71023) | Tabebuia heterophylla rhizosphere microbial communities from the University of Puerto Rico - S4T2R2 | ecosystem: Host-associated > Plants > Roots > Rhizosphere ... | reverse complement strand
CGCGACGCACAGCCAGAGGATGATCCGAAGCACGAGCGGCATTAGTACCCCAAGATCATGTCCGCCATTACCAATGCGACCAACGCGACAACGAGAAGTAGGATCACCGACAACCCGATCGCCAGCTTCAGCGGATCGGCCGACACCGTTGGTCCCGCCGGCCGCTTCGCCGGCGGCAAGTCAATCCTCCGATATTCGATCACCGGCGGCTTCGTCATGTCGAAGTCCCTCCGGAATCGTAGGGTGTGCTTCAGCACACCGCCCGTGGTGTGCTGAAGCACACCCTACGGACTACGGACTTCAAGCCGCAGACACGCTTCTCTCGATTGATGTCGCGCGGCGCCTTCACCGGGTGATCACCTCGTCACGCACGAAGTGGAGATGGATCAACCGCGGCTTCTTCTCGCTAGCACCGAACGAGACCTTCACCGCCTTCCGGATGTTCTGGATCAACTCCTCGCGCGTGTCGCCCTCGGTGAAGATGTCGCGGTTACCGTCCGGCCAGTGTGCCCGGGCGTTGAAGCCGCCGTCGATCTCGTCTTCGGTGATGATGAAGGTGATCTCGTTCATGTTTTACGTCGCGTAACCGTGCCCTGCAGAATCGTAGGGTGTGCTTCAGCACACCGTCGCGGGCACGTTCGATGGTGTGCTGAAGCACACCCTACTCACTGAAGCACACCCTACTCAATGCGCCACTCGTCGGCTCCGTGAATGCTACGTCCTTACAACCCCCGCAATCCGCCAGCAAAGCGCGCAATCGACAATCCGACTGCCACGGCACAGATCATCAGTATCAGTGCGAGGCCAGCCCAGAACTACACCGTGTTCCGCGGCCGCTCTGACACGCGCGGCCTCGGATCGTCATCGGGCAAGCGCGCATCACACGGTGCGCGATACTGAAGCGTGTCCTTCATGTCACGCCCTCCCCGTCACCAGCTCGCTCTCGATCGTCTGCGGCGTCTCCGCGATCACCTTTTCCAAGACCATGTCCGTCGTGATGCCTTCGGCTTCGCCTTCGAAGTTGAGAATCACGCGGTGGCGCATCGCGGGAATCACGACGTCCTTCACGTCCTTGAAACTCACGTGGAATCGATTGTCCAACAGCGCCCGCACCTTCGCGGCTAAGGTGATTGCTTGCGCGGCGCGCGGGCTCGCACCGACGCGCAGGAACTGGTTCACCATCGGGATCGCGAAGATGCCCTGCGGGTGCGTGGCCAGCGTGCAGCGGATGGCGTAGTCCTGCACGTGCGGGGCGATCACCACTTTTCGGATCAGGTCCTGGTGCGTGATGATCCGCGGGCCGTCGAGGACGGGGTTGATCTGCGGCTTGTAGCCGGTCGTCGTGAGGTCGAGGATCTTCTTCAACTCATCGCGACCGCTGTACTGGACGAGCAGTTTGTAGAAGAAGCGGTCGAGCTGCGCCTCGGGCAGCGGGTAGGTGCCCTCCTGCTCGAGCGGGTTCTGCGTGGCCATCACGAAGAACGGGGCCTGGAGCTTGCAGATCGAACCGCCGGCGGTCACCTGCTTCTCCTGCATCGCCTCGAGCAGCGCGCTCTGCGTCTTGGGCGTCGCGCGGTTGATCTCGTCCGCCAGGACGATCTGCGCGAAGATCGGGCCTTCCTGGAAGCGCATCTCGCGGTGGCCCTGCTCGTTCTCCTGGATGATGCTGGTGCCGGTGATGTCGGCCGGCATCAGGTCGGGCGTGAACTGGATGCGGCTGAACTTCAAGCTCAGCGCATCCGCGAGCGCGCGGATGAGCGCCGTCTTGCCGAGCCCGGGCACGCCTTCGAGCAGCGCGTGGCCGCCGACGAACAGGCAGGTGAGCACGCCGTCGACGATGTCCTCGTGGCCGATGATCGCCTTGCCGATCTCGGCCTGGACGGCGCGGTAGTCGTGACGAAACGCGTCGCAGGCCTGCTGGATCGCGGGGTCGACGCCTTGGATGGGTTGCTGTTGTGCCATGGGATTGGATCTCGGTTAAGCACTCTTGCTCGTCGGTACGTTCACGCGTCGCACGGCCGCGAATATCTCACCGTCACGCGTTTGCCTGCGCTCGCACGCGACAAGTGACCCGGGGGGGAACTGCCACTTCTCGTTATCGGGGTCATAGTCGTCCGGACGGAGCAGGACGTACGACTGAGCATCCACACGTACGGCCCGAATTGGACGCCATACGTCGAGTCCCTCATCTTCGAGGTACACGTAAACTTCTTCAGTGGTCATAGCGAAACCCTTCGCCGCCCACGTGGAAGATCTCGCCGGTCGTCGCATCGACAACGACCGTTTTCCCCGTGGTCGGGTGCGTATACCGAAGTGCCGGACCGAGTTTCCCCTGCCACGGAATCGGCTCTGTCCTCAGCGCTTCGCGAACCTGTTCTTCCGTCCATCCTCTCCTGCGCATCTGACTCCGAATCTTACGCTCGTTGTTGAACCTCAACGGCGGAAGCGCGGCGTCGGGTTCGTCGGACATTTCAGTGATCTTCCCCCTGCTCTTTCTGACGAATCTGCTCCTGAGCGCGACGTTTCGCGGCCATCAGTCCGCCGAGCGAGGCGCCTGGACCTTGCGGTACCGCGCCCTTGGGCTTCGGGTCCTTCGGCGCCGGCGGCACCGGCTTGTCGGTCGCGCCGCCGACGACGTTGGTGATGTCGCCTTCGACTTTGGTCGCTGCTTCGAATTTCGCTTTCGGATCCGGACGATTGATCGGTGGAGGACGCGGTTGATCCGGTCGCGCAGCGACCGGAGTCGAGACACCCGGTTGCGTCGCTTGAGCGCTCTCTTCGCGGATGCGCTTGAGCGCGTCGAGCGATTCGCGCGTTTCAACTTTGCGGACCACCGTGAACCCGCGCACGCGCTCGGCCGTCGCGATCGCGAGCTTCTTCGTCGCCAGCCAGTCCCACGCGATGCGGCGGGTCGCGACGTCGAGGATGATCAACGCCAGCAGCACCGGCACCAGCAGGTCCCAGATCGGCAGCGGCGATGCCGTCTGCTTCAGGCCCTCGCGGGTGAACAGGTCGGCCGTCGCGGGCTTGAACGGATCGAGCATTCGACCGCGCGTTCGATCGGCGATCGCGCGCAGCGTCGCGTCGTTGCTCTTGAGGTCGCGCAGCTCCGGCGAGCTGTTGACCGACATGCCGGTGAGCATCAGCCCGCCCTCGCCCTTGGCGCTGGAGCTGTTGAGCACCGCGACGTACGTGCCCGGGTCGGTCGCGTCGTACTCGCCCTCGTACGTGCCCGGGCCCGTCTGCACGAGCTTGACGTTCTTCGCGATGCCGTCCGGGCCGATGACTTGGCCGTTGATCGAGAGGAAGTTGAGGAACGCGCTGTCGCGGTTCAGCGCTTCGACGGTGATCTTTCCCTTGTCGCCGACCTGCGTCGTCTTCACGTCGAAGTCCGCGCTCATCGGCGGCCGCGAGACGCTGCGCACGACTTGGGACCAGAACTTCGCGTACTCGCTGGAGCCGACCCAGTTGGCCGCCCACCTGTTGTGCGCGTCGCTCGTCCAGACGACCGCTTTGCCCAGCCCGGTCTGCCAGTGGGCGAGTAGCGGATCGGGAGGATTCGCCTTGCCTGCGACGAGCGGCACTTCGATCTGCGGGTTGGGCTTGCGACTGGTCAACACCATGCCGTAGACCGACGGGAACTCGCCCAGCCCCTTGATCAGCTCGCTGCTGCTCGGCGTGAGCTTCACCTCCATTCCCTTCTTGTCTTCCATGATCAGGCTGCGGCGGACGACGGTCGCCTCCTTGATGAAGATCTGCGGGAGCTGGTTCGGGTTCGCGTTGATCGGCCCGTACGCGCGGCCGCCGAGGTCGCGGGCCATCTTCTGCATGTTCGGCGGCAAGCCCTGGTCGGACGTGTCGTGCGGGTAGACGCTGACGGTGCTGACCGTGACCTTGGCGGCCTTGAGGTCGGCGACGAGGCCCGCTTTGGGCGGTTGCGGGTCGCCGTCGGAAATGATGATGATGTGCTTCTGCCGCGCGTCCGACGTCTTCAGGCACGGCCCGCCGTTCTTGCCGTTGAGGGCGACGTCCAGCGTGTCGTCGAAGTCGGGCATGTCGCCGAGCTGCATGTTCTTCACGGCGGCCATCACCTTGTCGCCGTTGCCCTTCTCGGCCAGCGGGAAGTCCCACTGCGCGCCGCCCGAGCCCCACGAATAGCTGATGATGCCGATCTCGTCGCGGTAGCTAAGCGTTTCGATCGCCTTGATCGCGCACTGCTCGCCCCAGAAGTTGCCCTGAGGCATTTCGCACGAGTGCATGACGAGGACCAGCGCGCCCTTGGGCATCTGCCGCTGTGCGGGGATGTCCATGTTCACGGGCAGGATCTCTTCGAGCTTCGAGCCGCCCCACCCGCCGGCGCCGAACGTCTGGTCGCCGCCGATCATCACCAGGCCGCCGCCCATGTCGTGGACGTAGTTGGCCAGCATCTTCTGCTGGTCGTCGTCGAGCCCGCCCGCGCCGCGCGGGACGTTGGCGAGGATCACGGCGTCGTAGTTCTGGAGCTCGATCAGGCTCTTGGGGAAGTTGTCGACGCCGGTGCCGCGCTGCTCGAGGTTGATGCCTTCGGACTCGAGCGCTTGCCGCAGGATCTGTCCGCGGCCGTTCTCGACGTTGTCGATGTAGAGCACCTTTCCCTTGCCGCGGACGAAGGTGAAGGATTGTGCCGTGTTGTTCTGGAGGAGCGTGTCACCGGCAGCCAAGCCCACGGCCGGGCCGTGGGCTTTACCGGGCGCGCCGCCGGGTTGGTTCTCGATCGTGACGTTTTCCCCCTCGAAGCTCGCCTTGAACTGGTGGATCACGTTCCCGCCGACCAGCGGCGGCACCAGCACCCGCACCGGATTTCTACCGGGCTGAAGCGTCACGATCCGCGACGGCTGGATGCCCGGCGTGCTCGGGTCCATGTCCATCGGCTGGTCGTTGTGCGTGACGGTGAGCTTGCCGGTCGTGTTCACTGCGTTGGTCGATCGCAGGATGATCTCGATCGTGAACGGCTCGTTCTCGCGCTTCCACGCCGGCGCGATGAAGTTCTCGACCAGCACCTCGTTCTTCACGTCGTAGTCCAGCGGCATGACGTCGATCGGCACGCCTGCGGAGCTGGCGCTGCTGATCGCGCTGTCGAGGTCGCCGCTGGTCGGGTTGCCGTCGGAGATCAGCACCACGCGGTGCAGCGCGTCGTTCTTGAACGTCGCCAGCGCCAACTGGATCGCGCCGGCAACGTCGGTGCCGTTGCCGGCCGTGCGGATCGCGCGCTGGTCGAGCTGAAGGCGCGTGTTCGGCATCGCGTCGATCAGCGCGCCGGAGCTGAAGCCGATCACGCCGATCCGGTCGTCGCCTTTTTTGAACTTCCCGTCGGCGACGGCCTTGAGGTAATCGTCGACCGAGGTCGTCAGGCTCTGCCCCGGGTAGTCGGTCATGTTCTGAGTGGACTGGCTGATGTCCCGCAGGACGATGACCTCGACGTCCTTGTTCTGCCGCTGCCACCGCGCGCCGGCGATCACGAGCACCGCCACGAGCAGCACGAGCATGCGGATCCCCACCGCCACCCACCGCCGCACCGGCCCGAGCCCCACGAGCGAACGAATGCCGAGCAGCACGATCGGCAGCGACAACCCGAGGAACAACAGCGCGGCCTGCCACGGACGCACGTACTCCAGCGTCAGCGGAAAATCGGCGAGCGAGATTGGCCCGATCGGTCCGGTCACGAAGTCAGAAGAATAACCACAGATGAACACAGATAAACACAGATGAGCCTGGGAGTTTCCTATCCGTGTTCATCAGTGTTCATCTGTGGTTGAATTCAAAACTCGAACACCTGCACGCGGTTGTTCCCCGCATCGACGGTCACGACCCGGTCTCGCTTGTCCACGCACACGTCCCACGAGTACGCGAGCCTTCCCGGCTCGCGACCGGGGCCGCCCCACAGTTGCTTGCCGGCGCCGGTGCGCTTGTCGACCTTCTGCACGCGGCTGTTGCCGAACTCGCTGACGATTAGGTCGCCCTGGCGGTCCATGTCCATGCCGTACGGAAAGCGGAACTCGCCGAGGCCCGAGCCCGCGTGGCCCATGTTGCGTACGAACGTGCCGTCGGTCTTGAACACGGCGATCCGATGGTTGCACGCGTCGGTGATGTAGAGGTCGTCGCCGTCGATGACCATCGATTGCGGCCGGCTGAACTCGCCGGGGCCGTCGCCGAACTTGCCGAACTGGTAGAGGAACCGGAGGTCCTTCGGGTCGAACACCTGCACCCTGTCGTTGTCACCGTATTCGCTGACGAACAGGTTTCCTTTCCCGTCGAAGGCGATGTCCGTGGGGTAGATGAACTCGCCCGGACCCGTGCCTTTCCGGCCGAATTCGCGAAGAAGTTGACCGGCGGGAGAAAAAATCACGACGCGGTGGTAGTGCGTGTCGGGCACGTACAGGTTGCCGTCCGGACCCACCGTCAGCCCAACCGGCTTGCCCTGTTGCGAGAGCGGCATGTGCCAATCCGCGAGAAATTTTCCGTCGCGGTCCAGGTGCTGCACGTGGGCGGCGCGATCGACGACGAAAAAGGTGTCGTCGGATCGCGAGTAAGCGATCCCGCGCGGGTAAACGACTTGGCCGGGACCGATGCCGGTCTCGAGCCAAATCTGGTCGGGGGCTTTGAGAGGATCGCAGCCGGAAGCTGAACAAGCTCCAAAACACAAAACACAAAACACAAAGAAGCTCCAACCTGAAAAGCTCAAATGCGCAAGCGGCCCTTTGGAGCTTCTGCCTTTCTTGTCCACATTGGAGCTTCTTTGTGATTTGTGATTTGTGATTTGGAGCTTCCGTCCGAAAGCGACGAGCGCGGTCGCAGCCGCCCCGACAACGGCGACTACTCCCGCCATCAACAGGCTCGCCTCGATCATCGCGTCGTACCGAAGCATGTGCACCCAGGTCATGAGCAGCGGCACGAGCAACTGCGGCCGCTGGGGTGAAACGAGGACGGTCGCCGGCACTTCGCTCAATGACAACGCCGCCACGAACAGCGCCGCCGCCAGCAGGATCGGCCAGGCGATCGGCCAGATCACGTGTCGCGCCGTGCGGAACTCGTTCGCGCCGTCCACGGCCGCCAGGTCGCGCAGCTCGCGCCACCGCACTGACCACGTCGCGCCCGCTGCAACGAGGACAATCCACCCGAACCGCGCGACGTAAGCCATCGTGATCACGCCCGGCCCCTCGTAGAACGAGGTGAGCCACGGGCGATTGTACGCGCGGATGAGCGCGATCGCGACGAGCTGGCCGCCGACGAGGAAGCTCGCGACGGCAACCCACGTCGCGGCACGCGAGCGGTTCGCGCACGTCGCCAGAGCGAGAACGAGCACGACCACGCCGGCGAGCGATGCGACAAGGATCGACCCGCTCACCTGCGGCCCGAACTCGGCCCAGATCAGTCCTGGGTTGAACCGCCGCTTGAGCGAGAGGAACAGCGCGACGAGCGGCACGCCGAGCGCGACCACGACGATGAACCAGCTCGCGACCGTCGTGACCGCGCTCGCATCGAGTGATCGCGGCCACGCGCCGACGTCGATCGAATCGTGCGCGCCGAGCTTGCGGACGCCCAACATCGCGACGGCTGAGAGGATCACGACGGCGATCAGCACCGGCGCGTTCACCGCGACGGCCGCCGCGGCGCGCGCCGGTTGGTCGGGCAGTCCCCCTTTCCCTGGCAGGGAGAGGGTTGGGGTGAGGGTCGAAGGTGTCGCGGGCGACGACGCGTCCGTTGCGGAGGCTGTTGAACGTGGCTCGGGCGCTGACGCGTTCTCCGTCGAAGGCGAGCTTCGACCCTCACTCCCGCCCTCTCCCGGCTCGGCTGAGCTCGCCGAAGTCTGCCAGGGAGAGGGAGAAAGCGTCGCCTTGACCGGTACGTCCGCCGCTTCCGGCAGCCGCACCCCCCCACCCATGTATCCGCAGTTGGAAAAGTCCGGAATCGCGTCGCCGCGATCGGACGCCGGTGCGTAAACGAGCCTCCCATTGGCCCCAGGCTGGACAAGCGTGCTGTGAACGGCGCCTCCCGCCGGTTCGGCCGCAACACCTTGGGCGAACGCCAGCCAGGCGACACCGAGAATGGCGCCGGCCATCACTGACCAGCCCTCCGCCGACCACATGTTCACTCCTCCGCGAACCACCTGGCATCCGCGCGCCTTACTTCATCTTCTTCTGCTTGTTCAGATAGAAGACGGTACCCGACATGTACTTGACGAGACCGTTGTCAGGGTTCGAGCCGCCGTACATCGGATCGGTCACTTCCTTCGAGTAGTCCTCGGAGTTGAACAGCCCCACATGACCGTCGAAGAACGCGAAGTTGGTAAATGCGTCGGAGCCTCGAGCATTCCTCTTGCCGTGCCGCGCGCCAAGCCGTTTCAGTCGGATGTCCGGGTACTGCGTGCTTGGCTGTGCCTGGTCCATCCAGTTCGTGTTCGATGCCTCGACGATCATGACGAACTCGGAAGGCTTCCGGATCATTGACAGGTTGCGCTGCCATATCGGGTTGTTGAGATCTGCCGTCGTCGCACTGCTGTTGAACTGCATAAACGGGCTGATCTTGGACCCGGTTGGCCACGCATTCGTCGTGGTGTTTTGCACGCGTGAGACAAGCATGTACCAAGACGCGATACCTAACCCGTCGGCCTGAGCCTGTGCGTCGGCATTGATCGCAAAGCCGTTGTTGCCCAGGTCGGTCGGGTAGTCTCCGCCCGAGGTTGGCCCCATCTCTTCCGAGATTCCCTCGGGGCAGCGGAACACGTTGTTCGAGTTAAACGTTCTTTGAGAAGCCGTGCTGCCCGGGCCGGGGTAAATACTTGGCGCTTGGATGTACTTGCCCCGCACCAACTCGGTCGGCCACCACCAGCCGTTCGGCGGGACCGCGCCGCCGCTCGCCTGGCAGATCGGGAACTTACCCTTGTTCGCGTTGATGTACATCAGCATCGCGTTGCTGATCTGACGCATGTTGCTCGCGCACTGCAGGGTCGCGGCCGATCGCCGGGCCTTGTTCAGCGCCGGCAACAGGATGCCGATCAGCACGGCGATGATGCCGATGACGACCAAGAGCTCCACGAGCGTGAAAGCGCTTTCGCGATGACGGCTGGTGCGGATAGGACGGCTTTGCATAGCGATACCCTCGCTGAAGACTCCGCTGACGATTTCCTCACGCCCCTGACGTTGTTCCGTTAGTGAATCCCGACCCGTTGTGCGTCCCGTTGTGCGTCCCGTGATGCGCCTCCGGCAGCGTCGCGGCGACGGTGATGACGACGGGCGGGGAGCTGGTGCCGTTCTTCATCCGCCACAGGAGTCGTTCGACCGCCAGCCGCGCGATGGTCGAGCGGTTGAGGTCGACCGACACGGGCGACGGGTGCATGAGCGACAGCAGGTCGCGCTCGTTGTCGCAGGAGACGATCTCGACGTCGCGGCCGGGGTGGACGCCCCCAACTCGAACTCCGTTGCGCTCCAGCTCGCGGTAGACGCGCAGCGTGATGCGGTCGACCGGCACGAACACGCCCGTCGGTCGCGGCGAGGCGGACAGGTACTGCTTCACGAGCTGCTCGGCCTCGACGTTCAGGTCGGTGGTGCCGGAGACGGCGAACGTCTGAAGATGGATGCCCACCGACTCGACGACCTGTCGGAAGCCGAGGAAGCGCTGCTGGTACGCGGCCAGGTCCACGTCCGGGTTCATGTACGCGACGGCGCGGTGCCCGCGCGACAGCAGGTGCTTGGCGGCCTGCGAGCCGATGGCCAGGTGGTCGGGCTTGACGCGGTCGCCCCACGGGTCCATCGCGTCGTCGGTGCGGCTCATCATCCACACGGCCGGGATCTCGCGGAGCGTGGGGGTGACGGCCTCCGGGGGGAACTGGCCGTAGCCGAGGATCCCGTCCACGTTTCCGGCACGGACGGCCTGTGGGAGGCTGCCCGGCCCTTCACCGTGGGCGAAGATCAGGTTGAGGTTTCGCTCGGCGAGCATGCGCTGCACGTGGGTGAGAACGGTCGAGGAGATCGAGGTGCCCTCGCGCAGGTGCAGCAGCGCGATGTTGTGCGTGCGGATGCCGTCGGCAACCTTCGCGCGTCGGCCGCGACGCTTGCCGTTGGGCTGGTAGTTCAACTGCCCCATCGCGCGGCGAACGGCGGCGACCGCTTGCTCGGAACTGCACGGCTGGTTGTTGATGATCCGCCAGGCGGTGGCATAGCTGACGTTGGCGGCTTGTGCGATCCGAGTGATCGACATGCGAGCTACTCTGCCGCGCAGCATTCTGAGCGTCAACTGAATATTCTTGAATTATCCAATTTTTTCTAACGTACGTTCGTTAGCAGATTATTGGACTATTCTGGATATCACTGGATACACACTTTTCCCGAATTAAATGCGATCATTCAATCTGGATATTCGTGAATGAAATGTGAGAGTTATTCACAACTCGCGCCGCGACGGGCCGTTGCGGAAATGGGTTTCAGTGCCCCGCTCGGTAGGCCGGCGACTCTTCGCCGGCTCGCGGGGTAGCCGCAAATTGTAAT
>Ga0081539_10006946_pt1 | contig 10524 bp, 11 predicted proteins | sample TabmetS4T2R2_FD_71023 | JGI IMG/M metagenome (GOLD analysis project Ga0081539, IMG submission 71023) | Tabebuia heterophylla rhizosphere microbial communities from the University of Puerto Rico - S4T2R2 | ecosystem: Host-associated > Plants > Roots > Rhizosphere ... | reverse complement strand
CATCGAAGTCGGGGTCGGAGTGCTGGACAACTGCGCCAGTGGATTCAATTTCTTGCCGCCCACGGCGAGTGGGTTCTTTGTGTTCGTGGAAACCGGAGTCGATGCAGGCGCCTTCGCCGCCAGGCGGGGCGTGGCGATGAGCACGTCGCCGCTCAGACCTTCTCGCTTGAACCGCACCATGATGTTCGACCCGACCCGGCCCTTGAGCAGCTCGGAGGCCTGCTGCGCGGTCATGCCCTCGACCGACTTGTTATCGACCTCGGTCAGCACGTCTTCCACCTTCGCGCAGCAATCGGCCATGTCACCGTCGAACTTCGCCGACAGCGACGGGTCCACTCCGGTGACGACGAGCTGCCCTTTGTCGTTCGTGGCGAGCTTGATCGGGAACGTGCCGTTCGCGGCGGCGGCTTCCGCGTCAGCGCGCGACTTGGCAGTCATCGTCTCGCGCTCGCGGGCGATCTCCTTGGCGCGCTGACGAGCACGCTCCACGTCGGCGGGCGAGAGCACCTTCTGCTCCAGCTCGGCCATGAACTGCTTCGCCTCCGCGTCGTCGGTGAGCAGGTAGTGCGCGTAGCCTTCGACGTAATCGCGCGCCGTGCCCTGGCCGTTGACGTACATCATGCCAGCGTTGAACGGGGCCATGTCGTTGTTCAGGCGGGTGGCCTTCTCGAACCACTTCAGCGCTTCGACGGGATCCTTCGCGACGCCCTCGCCGTTCTTCAGCGCGATGTCCAGGTTGTTCATCGCCGGATCGAAGCCGGCCTCGGCGCCCTTACGGTACAGCTCGACGGCCTTGGCCGGGTCGGCAGGCACGCCGTGACCTTCCGCCGTCAGCACGCCGGCGATGTAGAAGGCCCGTCCGTTGCCCTCGTTCATCAACGGGCGGAGGTCTTCCCACACCGACGCGTAGTCCTTCGCGTTGAGCGCGTCGACGATCTCCTTGAAGTCGTCGTCCGCTTGCGCCCGGGCGAGCGGCGCGAGGAGCAGGGTCATGGTGACGAGCAAGACGATCCGAACAACGGGCGTACGAGTGGCGCGCATAGGTAGAATCTCCACGAGTTTCAATGACGGAATCCGGGCACTGCGAGGGGGTACGCGAGGGAGGAGAGGATCTTGCGCGACCACGCCGCGCGGGAGAGGTGTGCGTGCTAGATCGTGAGCTGCCGCGACCTTTCGAGGATCTCCCGTTCATCGTTACGGACGTACACGCGGTTCACGTAGAGCTGCGACACCTGCGTGTACCGGAACTTCGACATGTGCGCCGCGACCGGTGAACTTGCGCCCATGAGGTTGTCTTCAATCACTAACACGCGTGGTCGATGTCGTTCAAGATCGAAGCCGTCGAGCAGGTCCGGCTTGCCGCCCTCGACGTCGACGACGGCCCAGTCGATGCGAGATTGATCCGGTTGCTGAGCAAGTAGGTCGTCAGCGAGACTTCGACTTCGACGGCGCGTCCACCCTCCCGCTGGACGCGATTGCGGTGTTCGTCGGTGGTTCCGAGGTACGAGAGCACGTCACCCGCCGCGCCTTCGACGACGGTGAACTTTGTCGTGCCGCTGCTCCCGCGCTTTGAAAGTGCAGCATGAACAACGCGGCTGTTCGGGCGCGACGCCTTGCACTGCTCGTACCGCTGCGGCGTCGCTTCGACAAGCAACCCGCTCCAGCCGATCGCCTCAAACAGCCAGCTCACGCTGAACGTCTGCCCGTCGAACGCGCCGACCTCGACGTAGGTGCCGTCGAGCTGGCCGTCGAACAGGTCCCACAGCATCAGGTCTTCGCCGAACTACGAGCGAAACTGCACGTTCAACCGCGCCGTGCGCCCCGCGACGCGCAACCGCTCGATCGCGTCCAGCCGGTACACGCGGCGTTTGAGCGCGAGCTGGCCCTGGATGATCTGCTTGAGCATCCCATCCATCCGGCCGAGGACGGTGTTCAGTTGTTGGACGATCGCCGGGTCCATGGCGCGGTGGACAGTATCACAAGCGACGGGCGGAGTCAGTCCTCGCGGCAACGAACTCGTTGACATGACGACCGATTGCGTACGCGGCTACTGCGGCCGCGACCGAAAACGCTCTGCCACGCCGTTGACGTGCTGCTGCATCGCCGCGACCTCACCGCGGATCATCTGGCTGCTCAGCGGCTCGCACTGGCCGCCGCTGGCGAGCGTTTCCAGCGCCTGGCTGGTGCGCCGCAGCTCGACGGTCAGGCCGGTGGACATGCGGTTGGTGGCGTCGAGCATGCGGAGCCATCCGCCGACGGCGCCGTAGACCTCCATCGTGCAACCCAGTTCGCCGCGCGTGCCGATCTCGTCCGCGACGCGCAGGTGCTCGGCCTTGAAGCTTTCGAGCATTTCCATTGTCGCGTTCAGCCCGCGCGCGACCATTCCCGCACGACCGGTCAGTCCGTCGGTCGGCAGCCGCTTCTCGAACTCCCCACGCCGAAGCGCTTCGACCACGTCGCACAACTCGACCAGGTTCAGTTCCGATTCGGCAGCGGTTGCGGTAGCGGACATGAGCGCGTCCTCCAGGGGGTAGATGGGAGCGGATACGTTAACCCGGCACCTGGGAGATGTCATCAATGATCGCGGTTACGATCAGGCGGCCATGGAGTTCCAACCCCGCACGATCATCGAACCGTTCCGCATCAAGAGCGTCGAGCCGATCCGGCAGACGACGCGCGTCGACCGCGAGCAGGCACTTCGCGACGCGCACTACAACCTGTTCAAGCTCAAGAGCGACGACGTGCTGATCGACCTGCTCACCGATTCCGGCACCGGCGCCATGAGCAGCGCGCAGTGGGCCGGGATGTTGCAGGGCGATGAGAGTTACGCGGGGGCGAGCTCGTTCTTCCGGCTGGAGCGCGCCGTGCGCGGGATCACGAACTTCAAGCACGTGGTCCCGACGCACCAGGGTCGCGCGGCCGAGCGGATCCTGTTCGGCGTCGCGTGCAAACCGGGCCACGTCGTGCCGAACAACACGCACTTCGACACGACCCGCGCGAACATCGAAGCCCGCGGCGCCGAGGCCCGCGACCTCCCGATCGCCGAAGGGCGCAAGCCCGGCGCGCTGCATCCGTTCAAAGGCAACATGGACGTCGAAGCGCTCGCCCGCACGGTTGATGAAGTGGGGCGGGAGCGTGTGCCACTGGTGATGATCACGGTGACGAATAATTCCGGCGGCGGTCAGCCGGTGAGCATGGCAAACGTTCGCGCGGTGAGCGAGGTCTGTCACGCGCGAAAGATCCCGTTCTTCATCGACGCATGTCGCTTTGCCGAGAACGCGTGGCTGATCCACCTTCGCGAGTCGGGTTACGCGGACAAGTCGCCGCTCCAGATCGCGCAGGAGATGTTCGCGCTGGCCGACGGGTGCACGATGAGCGCCAAGAAGGACGGCCTGGCGAACATCGGCGGGTTCCTGGCGCTGAACGACGATGACTGGGCGCAGAAGTGCAAGGACGTGCTCATCCTCACCGAAGGCTTCCCGACGTACGGCGGCCTTGCCGGCTACGACATGGAAGCGATCGCACAGGGCCTGCACGAGGTGCTGCACGAGGACTACCTGCGCTACCGCATCCGCAGCATCGAGTACCTCGGCGAGAAGCTCACCACCGCCGGCATCCCGATCGTGCTACCGACCGGTGGCCACGCTGTCTACATCGACGCCAAGGCGATGCTGCCGCACATCCCGCCCAGCGCGTATCCGGCGCAGGCGCTGTGCGTCGCGCTCTACCTCACGGCCGGCATCCGCGCCGTCGAGATCGGCAGCGTCATGTTCGGCCGGGTGCGGGGCGACGGCTTGGAAGATCCCGCCGCACTGGAACTCGTGCGCCTCACGTTCCCGCGGCGCGTGTACACGCAGAGTCACGTGGATTACCTGTTCGAGGCGCTTGAACACGTCGCGAAACGTGCGGATCAAATCAGGGGACTGAAGATGACCTGGCAAGCGCCGACGTTGCGACACTTCACAGCGCAATTCGCACCTCTTGCCTGATCGACTCGCGCCAAGAACGCCAAGCTCGCCAGGAAGACTTCATTTCAGGTGCCTTGGCGTACTTGTCGTCATGGCGTTCTGGCGCGGAAGTTCGACGTTGCCGCACCGACGCTCAACGAGGCACAATGGTGAGTGGAAAGGAGTCATCCGATGAGCATCAAGGTCACCTGCGACGCGTTCGAGGACGGGCAGCGCATCCCGATTCGCTACACGAAGGAGGGCGAGAACTGTTCGCCGCCGTTGCGGTTTGAAAACATCCCGGCCGGCACGAAGGAGTTGGCGATCATCTGCGATGATCCCGACGCCCCGCGGGCCGAGCCGTTCGTGCACTGGGTCGCGTACCACATCCCGGCCGACTGCGCGATGCTGCCGGAGGGCATTCCGCAGAACCCAGTCGCGCGCTTCAACGGCGGCGCGGACGAGATCGCCCAGGGCGACAACAGCTTCCACGACGCCGGCTACGACGGCCCGATGCCGCCGCGCGGGCACGGGCTGCATCATTACCACTTCAAGGTCTACGCGCTCGACCAGCCGCTTCAGGTGCAACCGCACCTGGACAACAAGGCGCTGATCGCGTCGATGTCGGGGCACATCCTGGACGTGGGGGAGATCGTGGGAGTGTACGAAAGGAAATGACGAAACCCGAAACCAGAATGACGAATGAATGACGAAGCCCGAATGACGAAGGATTGGCATCACGCCGCGTTCGTCATTCGGGAATTCGTCATTCGGGTTTGACTCGTCATTCGGGTTTCGTCATTCGTCATTCTCGGGCGCGCGCGTGCCGCGCGAACCAGCGCCTTGAAGATCTCTCTTTGCCTCGGTAACTGTGGCAGGAACTCCGGGTGCCACTGCACGCCGATGATGAACGGCAGGCACTCGTGCTCGATCGCCTGCACGATGCCGTTGCGGTCGCGGGCGGCGACGCGCAGGCCGGCGCCGAGACGGTTGATGCCTTGAAGATGCAGCGCGTTCACGCGAGCGGGGCGATCGTGCAGGATGCGGCTCAGCTTCGTGCCCGCCTCGAAGAGCACGCGCTTGCGCGGCAGCACGGTGCGAACCATCCGGTCTTCGACGTAAAACGCGCGCAGGTCCTGGTGGAGCGAGCCGCCGAAATACACGTTGATGAGTTGCTGCCCGCGGCAGATGCCCAGCACGGGCAATCGCCGCGCGACGGCATCGTCCAGCAACCTCAATTCCAGCCTGTCGCGCGCCGCGTCCTGACGCGAGACGTCACAACTCGCCGCCAGCTTGCGGATGAGCCACGCGATCGGGAGGACGATCATCCCGGCGAGCCATCGCTGGAACGGTTGGCCGGAGCGCTTGGCCGCGACGACGTGGAGCAGTTCCTGGCCGTAGAGCTTGGGATCGACGTCCGCGCCTCCGCCGATGACGAGCGCGTCGACCGCGTCGATCCGGCGCGGGTGGCGGGGCGTGATGCGCACCGCTCGCCCGCCGGCAAGCGCGATCGCAAGCTTGGTGAACAGCCACGCAGCTTCACCGCCGCAGTCCGGACCCGTCACGCCGATGATGGGCGGGTGGTCCGTCATCCCTCGACCTCTCGCACCCATTTCCCGAGCGCCTTCGGCCACTGATCGATGATCGGCCGCAGCGCGTTGCCGTCGGCCTTGAGGTACTCCCGGCTCATGCGCGCGAGCTTGGATTGGTCCTGGGCGAGGCGCTCGACCGCGAGCCACGTGTTCCACTCGCGCGCCAGCGTCCAGCTGGGCTCGTCGATCAGGCAGTTCGGCAGCCGGTAGTGCAGGCTCGGCCGCGGCTGCACGAGGTGCGGCGCGTCGGCGCGCCCCTTCACCAGTTCCTCGTTCAAGTACGCCAGCGCCGGCAGCATGTCCAGCGCGCGGTTGCGCGTCGGGTTGTGCGTGAGGTAGTCGTCGATCAGGCGCTCGGCGGTCGCCGGGTAATCCGGTTGCAGCACCAGGCGAACGTACTCGGCCGGGAACGGGTTGACGAACGGGCTCATGCGGCGCGTGAGGTCCAGCTCGACGCGGTCGCGCAGCCACGGGTACAGGAGCAGGAACGCGCGCAGTTGGTCGAGGATCGATCGCGCGTCGCGCGCGTCGGACAGCTCGGGGTTGACGTGCATGCCGAACGCGTAGAGCAGCGACGCGCTCGTGCCCCGCGCGCCCGCGTCGCGCAAGCGCTCGCGCAACTCTTCCAACGCGCCCAGTTCGTTGATCGGGATCGGTGGGGCGGCCACCTCGATCGGCACGATCGTCGCGGCAGCGCCGAGCAGCGCTTCTTCGAGCCAGCGCGTGTCGCGCGAATCCGGGTCGTAACCGATCGCGCGTAACAAGCCCTCGTACTTCTTCTCGCGCAGCAGGATCGCGTCGATCTCGACCTTGAACGTGCCGACCGGCGAGCGCACGCGCGTCGCAAACGTGCTGTCGATTTCGACCTCGCCGCCGAACGTCTGTCGCACGATCCGCGCGGATTGCTCGATCGTCAGGCCCGCGAACTCGAGCTCGAAGCCCGCGCGGCGCCAGGCGCCGGTGACGGTGTGTGTGACCGGCGGAAGCTGGAAAGCGGGGGAGGACGTTTCAACCTCCGTGTCGCTCAGGCGCGTCATGATCCGTTCGTGACTACGGCAAGCCTCGCGGTGCGGGCAACGTGAAAAACCGGTGCCCGCGCCTATCATCCCAAGCTTATGGGCCGACTCGACCTGCCGGCGAGCGAGCTGTCTGTCGCCACGGTTCCCGTGGACAATGGCTTGAACGTTCGCCGCGCGCCCGAGCCGCGCGGCTGGCCGTTGCTGGGCGTGTCGTGGCACATGCGCACGCGGCCGCTGCCGTTCATGCTCCAGCAGGTGCACGAGCTGGGCGACGCGATCCGCCTGCGCCTCGGCCCGTACTGCGCGACGCTGTTCCGCAACCCCGAGCACATCAAGCAGATCTTCGTCGACCACGCCGACAATTATTCGAAGCAGACGCGCGGGTACCAGAAGTCGCGGCTCGTGCTCGGTCAAGGTTTGGTCACCAGTGAAGGCGAGCTCTGGCAACGCCAACGCCGGATTGCGACGCCCGCGTTCAGCCGGCAGCGCGTCGCGTCGTTCGCGCCGACGATGACCGAAGCGACGACGGCGATGTTGGACGCGTGGCAAGATCGCATGCGCGCCGACCCGAGCGCGACGATCGACGCGTTCGAGGAGATGATGAAAGTCACGCTTGCGATCGCGATGCGCACGCTGCTCGGCGCCAGCTCCGACGTCGGTCCGAACGCAGAGAGGTTACGCAGCGCCATCACGACGATGCTCGAGCGGACGAACGAGATCATCACGAACCCGTTCTCCTTGCCGGCGTGGGTTCCAGTGCCGAAGAACGTCGCGTTCAACCGGGCGATCGCGACGCTCGACTCCTTCGTCTACGAGACGATTGCCGCGAAGCGCGAGCAGCTCCGTTGTGACACGGGCGTCCTCGCCCGTACCAGCGGTCCACGCACGGGCGAGACGGCCGTGTCACAGGAGAACGTTGCTCAAGATCTTCTTTCGATGCTGTTGTGTGCCCGCGACGAGCAGACCGGCGAAGGCATGAACGATCGCCAACTACGCGACGAGGCGGTGACGATCCTCATCGCCGGGCACGAGACGACGGCCAACGCGCTGACGTGGACGCTATGCCTGTTGAGCAAGCATCCCAACACCCGTCGTGAGCTGCGCGCGGAGCTCGACCGCATTCTGAACGGCCGCGTGCCGACGGTTGACGATCTGCCGAAGCTCGTCTACACGCGCATGGTGCTCGACGAATCGATGCGGCTGTACCCGCCCGCGTGGATGATCGGCCGCTGTGCCAAACGCGACGACGCCATCGGCCCGTTCTCCGTCCGCGCCGGCGAGTTCGTGCTGATCAGCCCCTACGTCACGCACCGCCACCCCGCGCTCTGGCCCAACCCCGAGGGCTTCGACCCCACGCGCTTCGCTCCCGACGCCGGCCCGGCCCACGCGCTCCCGAAGTTCGCCTACCTCCCTTTCGGCGGCGGCCAACGCTTCTGCATCGGCGCGACGTTCGCCCTGATGCAAGCCACGCTCATGCTCGCGACGATCTGCCAGCGATGCGAGCTAGACCTGGTAGGAGGATATGAGCCCGAGCCGTTCGCGATGATCACGCTGAGGCCCAAGCCGGGCGTGCCGATGGCGGCGAGGTTCACGGACTGATCACCGATCGCTACCGCCTGCCGTTTCGGGATTTCTGTGCCGCTGCCACATCGGCAGAGCTCTTGATTCCTCACGTATCCTTTGGCAGCAGCCCCAACTTAGCGCAATTTCAGCCGTTCCCAGACTCGCTGCTTCAAATCTAAACTTATCCCAGACTTACGTCATTTCGTGCCGATCCGTTTCGGGCTGACGGGGCCGGCACGAAGGTTGTTTAGTGTTCCGTCGGACGGGGTCGAACGGCGCGCGGTGATCGGACGTATATGCCGCACATGAATGCCCAGGTTGATTCGAACGGCCGCCTGACCGTCCTGCTCGCCAACGAGCAGGAGGGCTGGCACCAGACCGTGCGGCAGTTGCTCGAGCCGCAGGGCGTCGAAACCGTCGGCGCACGCTCCGGACGCGAGGCGCTGAGCCTGCTCGAGTCGCGCCCGATCCATGTCGCCGTCCTCGACGCCCAGATGCCGCAGCTCGGCGGCCTCCAGGTCATCAAACTCATGCGCGAGATGCAGGCCCGGCGCGGCAGCGCAGGCGCCGCGAGCTTCAGCGTGCCGCCGGCGATCCTGCTGGCCAACCAGCTCACGACGCACCTGCTGCACGAGGCGCTCGGGATGCATGTGTTCAGCGTGCTCAGCAAGCCGGTCGACTTCAACGTCCTGCTCGACACGCTGGCCCGCGTGCTCCGGCGGCACTACGAGAACCGCTGGCCGGGCGATCGCGGCAACGCGACGGTCGAGCTTCGCGCTACTGGAACGGATGGAAACGGAAACGTGAACGGAAACGGAAGGACTTCAGGCGGACGCCCCTCGTCGCGCGCGACCGGTCGCGGACACGACCTGGCCGGCGCGTTCGACGGCGCACATTGATTGCCCACTCGTTGGGATTGACACCGATCCGCGGTTCGCTTACTTAACGCCGCGCGCCGTAGGATCACCCAAGCTGATTTCAGGCGACCGACCGTCCGCGGGACCCGAAACCGCCCGCGAACGCCGGTTGTGTCGTTTGATCGAAAGACACGTGGAACCACAGATGAACACGGATGAACACAGATGAAATGCTTTTCGAACCGCAGATTTCGTCGCAGATGAAGACGAACGCCATTCTTCAAATCTGCGGTTCCATCTTCTGCCTTTGATCTGTGTTCATCCGTGTTCATCTGTGGTTTGATTTCAACTAACTCATTAAGGAGTCTCACCCATGGCCAAGCTTCGTCCACTCGGCGACAAGATCCTCGTGAAGCGCGTCGAGGCCGAGAGCAAGACCAAGAGCGGCATCGTCCTGCCCGACACCGCCAAGGAAAAGCCCAAGCGCGGCACGATCCTATCGCTGGGCGATGGCAAGCGCCTCGAGAACGGCGAACGCGCCCCCTTCAACGTCAAGAAGGGCGACCAGGTCATCTTCGCCAGCTACGCCGGCACCGAAATCAAGCTCGACGGCGAAGAGCTGATGATCATGTCCGAAGAGGACATTCTCGCGGTCGTCGAATGACGACGGCGCGAAAGCTCCAAATCATAAAAGACAAATCACAAAGTAGCTCCAACAATGCAGAAGCTCCAATACGGCACTTTGAGATTTGACGCTTTTCAGTTTGAGACTTCTTTGTGATTTGCGATTTGCGTTTTGGAGCTTCCGGATCACGACCCACCAAAGTCAATCAGGAGATTTACAATCATGGCTGCCAAAAGAATCGCGTTCGACCAGGAAGCGCGTGAAGCGATCCGGCGAGGCGTGGCGAAGCTCGCCCGCGCGGTGAAGGTCACCCTCGGCCCGTCCGGTCGCAACGTCGTGCTCGAAAAGTCCTTCGGCTCGCCCACCGTCACCAAGGACGGCGTCACCGTCGCCAAGGAGATCGAGCTGGAAGACTCCTACGAAAACATGGGCGCGCAGATGGTGAAGGAGGTCGCGAGCAAGACCTCCACCGTCGCCGGCGACGGCACCACGACCGCGACCGTCTACGCCGAGGCGATCTTCAGCGAAGGCTTGAAGAACGTCGCCAGTGGCGCCAACGCCACGCAGATCCAGCGCGGCATCAACTCTGCCGTCGAGGCGATCGTCGACGAGCTGGCGAAGATGTCCAAGAAGGTCACTTCGTCGAAGGAAGTCGCCCAGGTCGGCGCTTCCTCCGCCAACCAGGACCCGCAGATCGGCCAGATGATCGCCGACGCGATGGACAAGGTCGGCAAGGACGGCGTCATCACCGTCGAGGAGGGCAAGTCGCTCGACACCTCGATCGAGCTGGTCGAAGGCATGCAGTTCGACAAGGGCTACCTGTCGCCGCACTTCGTCACCAACCCGCAGACGATGACCGCCGAGCTCGACGACTGCTACATCCTGATCCACGAGAAGAAGATCAGCTCCGCCCGCGACATG
>Ga0081539_10006945_pt1 | contig 10526 bp, 11 predicted proteins | sample TabmetS4T2R2_FD_71023 | JGI IMG/M metagenome (GOLD analysis project Ga0081539, IMG submission 71023) | Tabebuia heterophylla rhizosphere microbial communities from the University of Puerto Rico - S4T2R2 | ecosystem: Host-associated > Plants > Roots > Rhizosphere ... | reverse complement strand
ATGCGCCGGATCGGTTGCGGCGAGCTTGAGCGCTCCCCCACCCGTTCCGGCTTGCGGATTGCGCGCGAAGTCGAGCGGCTTCAGATCGCGCGGCTGAAACTTCGGCGTATCCGCGTTCGCGACATTCTCGGACAGGACCTTCTGCCGTTCCTGGTGCCACTGCATGCGCGTGCGCAGCATCGAGAAGATCGGAATATCGGACATCGCCATGGCGTCCTCAGCCAAGTCTGCCTGCAGGGTCGACCGGAGAGTTGTACCGCTGCAGCTAGGCAGACTTTGCCTAGGGCATGGTTAATGAGGCGTTAAAGAAGGCAGGTTCCACCCCGCCATTCATTCGCCGTTAACCAAGAAAAGGGTGTCGGAGCCGTGCGGAATTGGGCAAACCGCCCTGTTCCGTTTACAATTCATTATCTCTTCCGGAGTGGGGGCCGTTGCGTCAACACGGCCTCTCAGCGGTGCAACGGAGACCGCAACATGGATAGTTTGTTTGGTACCGAAGGGTCTCTGATCGTGCGCTTTGTCGTTGCGTTCGTGATTGTGCTCGCTCTGATCGGCGCGACGTTCTGGGTCATTCGTCGTTTCGGCGGCGCTCGTGTCGGCGCGTCCGCGCAACGTGGACGCCAGCCGCGACTCGCCGTCATCGATGCGGCGGCAGTCGATGGCCGCCGCCGGCTGGTGCTGGTGCGGCGTGACAATGTCGAGCATCTGTTGATGATCGGCGGACCGGCTGACATCGTGGTCGAGCAGAATATCGTCCGCGCCGTGCCGGTCACTCCGCCGCGCGACGTGCCGGTACCGCGCGCCCCCGGCATCTCCGAAGCGGCGCCGCCGCGCACGCTCGCCGACCGCGCGCCGCCACCCGAGGAAGAGTGGGCGGCTCCGCCCGAGGCGCCGGTCGCGCGCCCCACCTATGCGCGGCCGGAGCCGATACCGCGTACGCGTCCGCCGCTCGAACGCGTGCTCGAGCGCGCGAGCGAGCCGCGCAGCTTCGACATGCCGCCGCGTCCGCCGCTCCCGCCGGGCCTAACGCCCCGCTCCGCCGAACCGCGCTCGGTCGAACCCAGATCCGCGGAACCGCGCCCGCTCGAGCCCAGATCGCTCGAACCAAGATCGCTCGAACCAAGACCGTTTGAGCCGCGCTCACTTGAGCCAAAACCGCTCGAGCCAAGATCGATCGAGCCAAGACCGCTCGAGCCAAGACCGCTCGAACCAAGACCGCTCGAACCAAGGTCGCTTGAACCAAGACCGCTGGAGCCGCGATCGCTCGAACCCAAGCCGCCGGAGCTGCGGCCGGTCGAGTCGGCCGCGCCGGCGCCGATCGCGCCGGAGCCGCCGGGCGAGCCAGCCGACGCCGCACTCGCCAGCATGGCGCAGCGGCTCGAAGCCGCGCTGCGCCGGCCGGCCGCAACCGAGCCGCGGCCGCCCGGCTCGGGTGCTGCGGCTCCCGATCTCGCGCCGCCGACCGCCGCGGATCTGCCCGAGGAGCAGCGGGGCGCAAAGCCCAAATCCGTGCTCGACAGTCTCGAAGAGGAAATGGCGAGCCTGCTCGGCCGTCCACCCGAGAAGCAATAGCCCCTCCCCGCTTTCGCGCGTACGGTGCCGCGAACAGGGCGACCTGATTCGTGGGAGCGGGATTGCGCGCGTCTCATATTCTCAAACTTGGCGGCGCGGTTTGCGGCGCAATCATTGCGCTCGCGGCGCCTGCCCTCGCCCAGGACATCAGCATCACCTTCGGCCAGGGCGCCGGGCTGACCGAACGCGTGCTGCAGCTCATCGCGCTGCTCACGGTACTTTCGCTCGCGCCGTCGATCCTCGTGATGGTGACGTCGTTCACCCGCATCGTCGTGGTGCTGTCGCTGCTGCGCACCGCGCTCGGCACCGCCACCGCGCCGCCCAACGCGGTGATCATCTCGCTTGCGATGTTTCTCACCGCCTTCGTGATGTGGCCGACCTTCACCACGGCCTATGACGTCGGCGTGCGTCCGTTGATGGCCAACGAAATCACCCCGGAGCAGGCGTTCGACCGTGCCTCCGATCCGTTTCGCGCCTTCATGCAGAAGAACGTGCGCGAGAAGGACCTGAAGCTGTTCATGGACCTCTCGAACACGCCGATCCCGGAAAAGCCCGAGGACATGTCGCTGCGCGTGCTCGTCCCGGCCTTCATGATCTCGGAATTGAAGCGCGCCTTCGAGATCGGCTTCCTTTTGTTTCTGCCGTTCCTGATCATCGACCTCGTGGTCGCATCCGTGCTGATGTCGATGGGCATGATGATGCTGCCGCCGGTGGTCGTCTCGCTGCCATTCAAGCTGATCTTCTTCGTGCTGGTCGACGGCTGGCATCTCGTCGCCGGCAGCCTGGTGCAGAGCTACGGCAGTTAGCGATGCGCTCAAGACGCGCGTGAACGCGCCTTAGGCCGCGTGTAACAGGCCGATCGCCCGCGCCTTGGCGGGCGGGGTTCTGGCATCGCGCACTTTCTTGGCACGCAGCAACAGATCGCGCTTCTGCCCGGGTGAAAGCTCGGACACGTTCACCGCACGCGCTTCCTCGACCCGTCCGGCAATCGCCAACAGCATCACCAGATTGGCGCGATGGCGCGGCTGTGCCAGCGGCGACTGGACCACCTTCTGCATCGCCGCAACGGCCTCGTCGTTTTTCCCTACGAGCACTTGCGCAAACGCCATGTTGGCGGTGACGTCGAGATCATTCGGCGCGAGCGACTGGGCACTGGCGAATGCCTCCAGCGCCTCGTCGGACCGGCCCGCCATGATCAGCGCGGTGCCGAGGCGGCTGTAGGCGCTCGAGGTGTTGACCAGCGGCGTGGCGGTCGTCAGCGTACGGACGCTGTCGTCGATCTCGCCACTCTTGAGCTGCACGGTGCCGAGGCCGAAGAGCGCGTCGGCGTTGCCGGAATCAGTTGCCAGGACTTTGGTGAACGCGGCCCGCGCTGCCGGATAGTTCCCGGCTTTCAAATGCGTATTGCCGAGGCGCAACTGCGCTTCCGCAGCGTCGCCGGAGGTTTCGGCGGCGCGTGCATAAAGCGCGGCTGCCGTCTCATATTCGCCCCGCGCCTCGACGTCGCCGGCAAGCTGCATCAGGCGCCGTGCCTCGGGGCTGGCGGCGCTTTCGCCCGCGGTCAGCTTCGCGGCTCCGAAGCCAACCGTGTTGCATGCTGCCTGGAACAGGCAAAGCAGACCAACGGCTCCAACTGTGGCAAATCGTCGGTACATGGAACGCGGCTCGTTGGCGATCGCCGTGAGATTTAGCCTAGCATCGACCGGAGAGGCCTACCACCGGACGCGCCAAAATAAGCATCGCGCGCGACATCATGGCAACAGCCGGAAGCAATGAAAAACTGACATCAACTTGTCATATCGGTGGAGTTGGGTGGGGCAAATTCACCGTGGTCATCGCGAAGTCTCCGCCGTCGGATTCAACCGGCGTGCGATCAAGGAGGACTCGTGGACGATACCAGCGAGGAAAAATCGCTTCCCGCAACCGCGAAGAAGCTGCGCGACGCGCGGAAGAAGGGCCAGGTTTCGAAAAGCCAGGATGTTGTCGCGGCAGTCGCGGTCAGCACCTCGGTTTTTTACATCTATTTCGTCGCGCCTCAGGTCGAGGTCTATGCGCGAGAATTGATCGACGTCACGGCGCGAATTTATCGCCAGTCGTTTCCCGAGCTCTGGCCGCACATCGTCGATTTGGCGTTGCGGATCCTCGCGCTGACAACGCTGCCGCTCGTGCTGATCGTCTGCTCGGTCGTGCTGATCGCAAGCATGGCAGCCATGCGCGGCCCGGTTTTCGCGCTTGACCCGATCAAACCCAATTTCGACCACATCAATCCGGCGACCGGATTCAAGCGCATCTTCTCGATCAAGAGCGTGGTCGAGTTCGGCAAGGCGCTCGTCAAGGTCACCGTGCTGACGGTCGCGATCATCGTCGTCTTCCGCGTCGGCATGCAGCCTCTCTTCGAAGCCCCACGCTGCGGACCTGCCTGCATCCACGGCACGTTCTATTCGATGCTCAAACCGCTCGTCGTCACCACGCTGGTCGCCTTCGCGGTGGTCGGCGTCATCGACATCGCTTTGCAGCGCTGGCTGTTTCTGCGCGAGATGCGGATGACGAAAACGGAATTCAAGCGCGAGATGAAGGACGTCGAGGGTGATCCGCTGATCAAGCGCGAGCGCAACCGGCGGCGACGCGAAATGGCCGGGCGCATGGTGAAGGTAGGCCTGCGCAACGCGACGCTCCTCCTCGGCCGGCCGGACGGCTTCGCGGCAGGGCTGCGGTTCGTGCGCGGCGAGACGCCGGTGCCGATCATCGTCTGCAAGGGCGGACCCGGGCAGGCGAAGGTGCTGATCACCGAGGCGATCCTGCTCGGCATTCCGGTCATCGAAGCCGCGGAGCTCGCGCGCGGTTTGAACGCATGCGCGATCGGCGATCAACTGCCGGATGCGCTGTTCCAGCCGGTCGCCGACATTCTCGTTGCGGCGCGCATGGCCTGAGCGCGCGGCATTGCTTCATCCGTCCTTCATGTCAGACGCGCATGGTGACCACCGGAGCAAACCCATGAGAAGTGCAATTGCTGCCCTGCTTGCCGTCCAGTCGATCGCCGTTGCGGATCTCGCGGTGTCGCCGGCTGCCGCGGCCGATCTTGTCGCATCGCCCGCCGTCACGACATGGTCGCACGAAAGGCCAGCGACGGTCGGCGTGATCGAGGATCGCGATCCGACCCGTCCGGGATTGCACGACTACACGCCGCCGACGCCGATCGGCCGCGGACACGGCAACGCCTATTTCGGCGCCGGCTATGTCGAGTTCCTGTTCAGTGGGAGCCGCCGCATGCCGCATCTCCCGCCGAAGACCGTCTATGCCGGCCCCTTGGAGAGCTGGCCTTATGGAAATCGGCGGCTGCGTCTGCGTGCCGGCATGTCACCGCGCGCAGGCACCTATGTGGCGCTGCCGGAGTACACGCCGTTCGACTAGGTGGAGCATGATCTTTTCCGAAAACCGGTGCCCACTTTTCGGGATCATGCTCTATCTCGGTCCGTGAACGTCGCTCGGCCTAAGTCTCCGGCCTTAGCCTTGTACTTTCACGGACGCACGCCATGAGGCTTTGCCGGTGCGGCCGTCGCGGCGATCGCGTTCGTCGAGGATCGCGGCGAGCCGGTCCGGAAGCTCGGGCACATCCGGGAGCCGCGCCTCGACCACCCATCTGATGATCTCGTCATTGGGCGGGAGATCGCCATGCTCCTCGAGGTGGGCCTCGAGGCTTGCGATTAATTCCCTGCGCGCGTCATAGGATTTCGGCGCCTCGCCCTCGACGATCCGGCGCAGGACGTCGCCAAGACGAAACGGCTCCGGCTTCTTGCCGAACAGACCCTGGCGACGGTGCAGGCAGTGCCGTGCGGCTGCGCTGATCGAGCGAAACGGCATCTGCAATGGCGGCATCCCGCCGCGTTGGTCCGCCACCACGGCAACACGCGGGTCGCCCGCGCAGCTGCCTTCACGCCATTCGCCGTCAAAACTCCAGCGCGCGGTCGCAAGGCGCGCGATCATATGTTCGCCGAGCAGGAGCGATAGATCGAGCACGATCGATTCCCAGAGCGGCCGCAGAACCGTTGTGCTCTCGCCATTGATCTGAGTTGGCGGCCGTCCCGGATAGTCCTGAATGACCGGGTGATAGCGATCCGACCCGGGCTCGCGGCTGCCCTCGACGCTCCCGGTCATCCAGTCGCCGACGGCGTCCCAAAACTGCGGGTCGGGCTGCGGGTCGCGGACCAACTGCGGCACGACGCGGGATATTTCCGCGACACGCTCGTCCTTGGCTGCCATCACGCAGTCGTAGACGGCGCGCGCGCGGCGTGACGTTTCCGTCGCGTGCGGCGGCTCGTGAGCCGCGAGATAAGGCCGATAGCCGGGCGGGCCAGGGCGATATCCGCCCTGCTCCCGCCCGATGTCGCTGTACTTGAAGCCGGCCCGCCAGGGCCGAGCCGCCTCCAAGAGACGACCGAGAAAGTCCACCTTGCGCTAACCTCTCTCTCAATTCGTCGCGGCGCGCGCCAGTTCGCCGGCGCCCCAGCCGCCGAACAGACCGCCGCCGATTGCGCCGATCAGCCCGCCGACCACGGCCCCGATAGGTGCCCCGACCGGGCCGCCGATCGCCGCGCCCGCCAGTGTACCAAGCTGGACACCCGCCCAGCCACCCGCCGCGGCACCGCCCCAGCCGCCCGCCGCGCTCGCGGTCGCAACGGTTGCGTTGCGGCCGAAAGTTCCGCCGTCGGCGGCGATGCCGGAGCCGATCGAGTAGGCGTCGGCCGCGATCCCGATCGGAACAGCGACACGCCCGACGACATGTGCGGCGCGGCTGATCTGCGCGGCGGTCTCGACCGCCTGGATCCCGGCGCGGCTCGGCGCGATGTTCTCGACACCCCAGGTGAAGTTGCCATTGGTGGCCGCGGTGGCGGCGTTCAGTCGTGCCGCCGTCGCCGGATTGGGGCCATGATTGCCGGTGAGCGGATTGCCGGCGAACCGATAGTCGACATCGAGCCCATTCACCGCCGCTGTCACGTCGCGGCTGAACTGCGAAGCGTTGATCGACCGCCCGGCCTTGATCTCGGTCGCCTGGGTGCGGGGCCCGAGCGGCGTATCGCGCTCGAACTGAACATCATAGGTGCGCCCGGGGCTGAGGGGATTGGTCGACTCGAACCTGATCTGGCTCTCCGGAATGCCGAGCGCGCTGGCCTGCTGCCGCCCATATTCCCACGCAGCCTGGCTGCTGATGAGCGTCTGCTGCGGTGCCGCCCACCCGGTCCGCTGCGCGAAATTATCGATCCCGTAGCCGTTGAACGACGGCCGGGCCAGTGTGGACTCGGGAGCGAATCGTCCGAATTGCTGTGCCGGGCCGACATTCGCCGTAAACGGGCCGACGCCGAATTCGCCATACATGCCGGCGCGATATCCGGTCGCGGCGGCTGCACCAGTTTGAGTGATGTCGGCCAATGTCTGATCCCACCCGCCGTTCGGCGGCGGACCAAAACTGCTCGACAGGCCGGTGAAGGATCCCGGCGTCGCGGACGACAGATCGAACGGATTGGTCGACAGCCCGAGCGGATCGTTTGCTGCGAACATCCCGCCGGACAGCGGCGCCGGCGTCGAGGCCAGCGGCGTCGGCGAGAACAGATCCGAGGTGAGGCTCGTGCTCCCGAGCAGGCTCGGCGACGCAGTCAGGGAATCGAAGCTGGACGCCGACGAAATCGGGTTGAACCCGCCCAGCGTATCCAGCGAGCCGAGCGGCGCCGATCCGAACGGCGACGTCGACGGACCGAATGACGAAACGGGTCCGAGCCCGTCGAACGAGGGCGCACCAAGCGTGCTATTCGAGAAGCTCGACGCGCCCAGCGGGTCTGACGACCCGAACGCGCTCGGCGCTCCGGCGGAACCGATGGCACTGTCGAAGGAGGGACCAGCGAGAGAGCCGGAGTCAAATCCGCCGGGGCTCGATCCAAACGAGTCGCCGGAGGATACAGCGGGGGCGGCACTTACGTCGGACATATCAGGGACTCCATTGCTTGCAGCAGACGGATGCCCCCCGCCCTGCCAGAACAGATCCCTATGATCGAGAGCGCCAGTTAGCCGCCATCACGTCGCAGTCGGATGACAATGCCGAGGTCATTTCGTGACCCGATTCGCGCGGCACTGCGGCGTGTATGACGTACGCCTCGGTTCAAGGTCGCGGTCGCAGTTCGCGCACGACAGCCTCGAGATTTCCAGGCGTCACCTTCCAGCGTGTCTCGCCATCATAGGTGAACTCGAATTTCATTTCGCGCTGATCGCGGAGCAATTGAAAAAGACCTTGATGCCATTCGGCATCGGTCTCTCGCTTCATCACGTCGCGCAGTCGGATGACATCGTCCTCGAGCTCGTCCGAGGTGCTGCTGAAGGCGGTCCAGTCGTTCTGTCCCTCACCCTTGTAGGCATAGCCGAAGTTTGACGGCGAGCCGTCCTCGAAGGTGAACACAACCGAAAGCGATTGCCAGTCCGGATCGAGGCGCGGCGAAGCCACGATCTCTTGCGCGATCTTGCGGATGAGTTCGTCCTTCACAACAGGGTCCGCCATTGGCGTCATTCCTTCCAATTCCGGATATCCGCAGCCGGAACGCGCTTGAACTCCTGGCCCGCCTCGTTCAGGAAGCGCTTGGAATTACTATACACCGTCTTGCCGCTCGCCGGATCGACGACGTCATAAGTGACACGGAAGGCATCCGGTCGATCAGCGCCGGCAGGCGAAGCGCGGATCTCGATCTCGACGCGCTTGTCGGCCTTGATCCAGTCTGCCCATTCCTCCTCCATGTGTCCCCACGCGCGGTTGTTCAAGTCGCCGTTCTGCGGGACAAGATTCACCGATCCCTGATCCTTGACGAAGCGGTGCGCGAACATGTGACCGCCCTGGTCGCCGTCGACGCCGCGTCCCGCCGCTTCCTTCTGTGCCGCCTTCTCGTCCGCGCCGCGCGTTTTGCGCCCGGCAAAATCCTCCTCGAACTTTGCCTTGCCGCTCACGAAGCGGCCCTCGCTGTCGACTTGCCATTCGATCTCGTTGCGGCCTTGCTGACGCTTGATGGTCGTGAGCTCGATGCCCTTGGGCCGGCTTGGGCCGTCGCCATCGGCTTTGCCCGGCTTGTCGGCCTTTGCGGCTTTCGCGCCGTCGGCCGCCTCGTCGCCGCCTTTGGCGATCTTCGCGGCATCGGCGGCTTCATCCCCATGGCGGGCGACCTTTGCGGCGTCGGCCGCATGGTCAGCGCGCCGCACTGTCTTCGCGACATCGGCCCCGGCCTCGGCCACATTGACGGCGCGCTTGCCCCATTTCGCCGCGGTCACCGCATCGCCGGCAAACGGGATCGCGGCGCCGGCGGAAAGCGCGGCATCCGCCCACTTGCCCTCGGCCGCGTACCAACCCGCATTGGCGAGGTCGGCCGCCTCGCCGACCACCGGCACCAAGCCAACGCCGTCGAGCACCGTATGTCCAATATCGGATACCGAAAGATGCTTGGCCGCGTCGACCGCGCCCTCGAAGGCCTTGCCGCCCTGCTTGGCGACATCGCCGGCCGCGCGCGCTCCGGCGTCGAGCGCATCGCCGAACGCCTTCACGGGATTGAAACCCATGTCCGCTCTCCCGTACCGCGTTGATGCGCGGGCTCAGCCGCGCGTGATCATATGGCGCGTGACCTTTCCGTCGGCGTCGAACTCGACGACGAAATATTCGTAGTCGACGCCGAATGCGCTCGTGCCGATGGCGTAGACGTAGCGTGGGCCATCCTTGGTCTCCGGCTCGCCGAGCAGCGCGACGACCTCGTCGCGCGTCATGCCCGCACGCAGCCGATCCTTCAGCGCACCGATCATGCCGGCGCGCGGGTTCTCACGCGCGGTGCTGCTGCGCAGTGCCTTCCATCGGTTGGCGTCAAATTCGCCCGCAACTGTGGTCGCCATATAGCCTCCTGCTCCGAGCACCAGCAGCACGCCGGCGCCGCAGACGCCGATCCATATCTTGCGTGTCATCGTCGTCGACTCCGCTCATTGTTCACGCGGGGCGGCACACGCGACGCCGCCCGCGTCAACATCGCTCAGCTTGTCCCGGGTCCACTGCTGCCAGGATCCGCCGGCTGCGGCACCGGAAGGGCGCCCGGCACCGGACCATCATTGGCGGTGCCGTGCTCGCCGTAGCGCACCTGGTCGCTCCACGCGAGATTGCCGGCCCGATCGATCACAACGACGTCGCCATTTTGAACCGCCTGCTGCACGAGATCGGCGAGCTGCTCGTCGGATGCGTTCGGGTTGGCTTGCGCGATCCGGCGCCCGACCTCGTTGTTGTAAAGGTCCATCGCCTCGCGATCCGCCTTGTTGCCGGACACACCCTCATGCGCCTGGGTGAAGCGTTGGGTGAACTCGGCACCGAAGTGCTTGGTCATCAGGGCATTCCAATAGGCGTGCCGGAACGCATCATTGTGGCCGTCATTGCCGGCCCATTGTTTGAACTGCGCGTCACCCGCCTCGCCCGCCGGGAAGTTGCCGCGCTTGTCCTGCGGCGGCGGGAAATGCTGATCGGCCGTGTCGAAAGCCTTCGACTTGATGTCCTTCATGGCCTGCAGGTCGCTGATCGACATCTGGTCGAGCATGCGCGCTTCCGTCGCCGTGACGTTCACCGGATCGGTGAACCAGCCGGCCACCGTGCCGAAGAGGCCGCCATGCGGCTTCCACTGCACCATTCCGCCCGGATCGTCGGGCGTCTGATAATCCTGCAGCACGCGATTGAGGTCCGGGCGTCCGTTGGCAGGCGCGCCGGGAGGAACGCTCGGCGTCGGCGTTGGGCCGCTTGGCCCCCCTTGCGACGGAGCGCCTTGCGATGGAGCGCCATCAGAGGGAGCTCCACCAGAGGGAGCTCCACCAGAGGGAGCGCCGTTGGACGGAGCGCCACTCGAGCCACCGTCGGGCGAAGATGTGCTGGGTGGCGTGCTGGGCGAACCCGACGGCGC
>Ga0081539_10006943_pt1 | contig 10528 bp, 10 predicted proteins | sample TabmetS4T2R2_FD_71023 | JGI IMG/M metagenome (GOLD analysis project Ga0081539, IMG submission 71023) | Tabebuia heterophylla rhizosphere microbial communities from the University of Puerto Rico - S4T2R2 | ecosystem: Host-associated > Plants > Roots > Rhizosphere ... | reverse complement strand
CATGACTCTGGGGAAAAAGCCCTTGGCCCACGTTTCGATCGAGGCGAAGTTGCTCAGCGCCACAGCGAGCAGAACGATGAAGGCCACCGAGGAGAGACTGAATGCGGCAATGCTGGTCCGCGGCCGGCGCATGCGCAGGACGGCAAAGACCATGAACGGGTAGGCGAGGTAGAAGAAGAACTCGGTCGAAATCGACCAGGCCAGCCCGAAGCCGTGATTGAGCACCAGCCTGTCGTGAATGGCGAACTTGTAAACCCAGCTCTGGGTCAGGGTCAGCGTGTGGACGACGTAATTCTCGAATTCCTGGGGATTGTGGCCGATCCAGTTCGTGACGAAGTCCGAGATCGAGCCGAACAACAGGAAAAAGAAGTAGAGCGGATAGAGACGAGCAAATCGCGCCGAGAAGAAGTTCCGCGACGCGCCGCCCAGCGTCTGGTCGCGGAACAGGACGGCGTAGTTGTAGTGGATGACGAACCCGCTCAGGACAAAGAACAGCGGCATGCCGAAGACGCCTACCGCGCCGGCGATGGCGACCGGTATCCTGGTGTCGTTGAACGGAATGCACCAGTGGACGGTGTGCAGGAACAGGATCGAAAACGCCGCCAGGAATCGCAGCCCCGTGAGTTGCGGGATCTCAGATTTCGGCATGCGTTGAACCGGCTCCCCTGATGTCTTCGGTCATTATGACGAAACCGATACGGCAAGGCTATCGGGACCGCCCGGGCGCTTTGTCACTTTGGAATGAGTCGAGCGGGACATTAGCGGAAGCGTCCCTGTGTGCAAGAGGCTTGATATTGCGGTGTTTTCCAGCATCGGTGCTTGCAAAAGCCGACTCCCAACGCATGAGGACCCGTGCTAATTTGAAAATTGCAGTTTTGGCGATTGGAAAGTAGACCGCTGGCATGAAGCATAAGACTGCGTTGAAGTACGCAACCGACCTCGACCTGGTTCAGCAGGCGACGTTGGACGATCGGAGCCGGCACCTGCGGCGTCTCATCTTTCGCGCCATCGAGAATGGCGGGCGAGGGCATATCGGACCGGCGCTTTCCCTGGTCGAGATCATCCGCGTCCTCTACGACGATTTCGTGCGCCACGACCCGGCCAACCCGAAGTGGCGCGAGCGCGACCGCTTCATCCTGAGCAAGGGCCATGGCTGCCTGGCGCTCTACGCCGTGCTGGCCGACCGCGGTTTCTTCGATCTCGGCGAGCTCGACCGCTTCTGCCACTTCGATTCGTTCCTCGGCGGCCATCCCGAGACCGTGGTGCCCGGCGTCGAGGCCTGCACCGGCGCGCTGGGCCACGGTCTGTCGATCGGGCTCGGCATGGCGCTCGCCGCCCGCATGCAGGGCCGCGACAACAAGGTCTACGTCCTGATGGGCGACGGCGAGATCAACGAGGGCTCGGTCTGGGAGGCCGCCGCCTGCGCCGACAAGCATCGCCTGTCCAACCTGACGGCGATCATCGACTACAACAAGATCCAGTCGGCCGGCAGCGTCTTCGAGATCCAGAACATGGAACCTCTCGCCGACAAGTGGACCGCCTTCGGCTTCCGCGTGTTCGAGTGCAACGGCCACGACGTCGAGGACCTGCGGCAGGTCTTCCGCGATGCTGCGGCCTACGCCGGCGACCGGCCGCGCGCCGTCATCTGCCATACGGTCAAGGGCAAGGGCATTCCGGCGGCCGAGAACAATCCCGACTGGCACCACAAATCGGATCTGAAGCCAGCCGAGCTCCAGATCGTCCGCAGCGCGCTTGGCGGCTGAGGGGAAGCTGGGTAATGCGCAAGCGTAGTCTGGACATGGTCCACACCCTGGCGAAGCGCGACGAGCGCGTCGTCTTCATCGGCTCCGACCTCTCGCCGAACCTGCTCGGCGAGATGAAGAAGGAGTTTCCGTCTCGCTACTACATGGAGGGCATCGCCGAGGCCAACATCATCGGCATGGCCGCCGGCATGGCGATGGACGGGTTCATCCCCTACGTCAACACGATCGCCACCTTCATCACCCGCCGCTGCTACGAGCAGGTCGCGGTCGATCTCTGCCTGCACGACCTGCCGGTGCGCCTGATCGGCAACGGCGGCGGCTACGTCTATGCGCCGCTTGGGCCGACACACGAGGCGATCGAGGACATCGCCATCATGCGCGCCCTGCCGCGCATGACCGTCACCGCCGTGTGCGACGCCGAGGAGATGACGCGGCTGATGGACGCCACCCTCGACTGGCCGCATCCGATCTACATCCGTTTGGGCAAGGGCGGCGATCCCGTGATCAGCAAGCCCGAGCGCGGCTTCGCCATCGGCAAGGCGATCGACATGATCGACGGCGAGACCGGGGCGTCGGACGTTCTGCTGATCGCCACGGGGGTTGCCACGACGCAGGCGCTGAAGGCGGCGGGGTCGCTGTCGGCCGACGGCATCCGCTGCCGCCTGCTGCACCTCCATACCGTCAAGCCAATCGACGCCGACGCCATCGTCGACGCCGCAGCCGAGACCAAGCTGGTCGTCACCGTCGAGGAGCACAGTGTCGTCGGTGGGCTGGGCAGCGCCGTCCTGGAGACGCTCTCGGATCGGCTCACGGGGGCGCTGCCGCCCGTGAAGCGGCTCGGCATCCCGGACAAGTTCGCCGAACACTACGGCAGCCAGGCGAAGCTGATGGAGGACTTCCGGTTCGACGCCAAGGGCATCGACGCCACGGTGCGCAAGCTGCGGGCGGAGCTCGGCCGGTGAGCAATTCGCCGAGTTTCTGGCGCGAGGACGAGCGCAGGCTCAGCGATACGTTCGTCCGCGACGGCTACATCATCCAGCCGGCCGAATCGCGCGCCGATCTCGACCGCATCCGCGACCTGCTGGCCGACGTCACGGCTTCCTACCTCAAGCTGCCGCCGGCCGAGGACAAAGGCGCCTTTCTCGATCGCATCCACGAGAAGGTCGATATCCAGCGCCTGAACGACCTGAGACTCGCGGTGATCCGCGAGATGAACGAGGAGGGCTGGACCAGGCTCGCCTATTTCAACACGGCGCGGCGGGCGCTCGAGGTGCTGGTCGGCAACGAGCTCGCCATGCAGCTTCGCATCAACCTCAGCATCCAGCTGCCCAATGACGACAGCTCGTTGCTGCCGGTGCATGCCGACGTCTGGGCCGGCGATTCGCCCTACGAGGTCGTGCTGTGGGTGCCGTATGTGCACGTCTACGGCACCAAGACCATGTTCATCCTGCCGCGCGAAAAGGATTCGCGCTATCAGGCCAGGATGGGCGAGCTCAAGCTGAAGTCGGCCGAGGAACTGCATCGCGCCATCGAGCCCGACCTGCGCTGGCTCGACATTCCCTACGGCAATGTCCTGTTGTTCACGCAGAACGTCATGCACGGCAACATCGTCAACCGGGAACCGGAGACGCGTTGGTCGACCAACTGCCGGTTCAAGAGCGTGTTCTCGCCGTATCACGACAAGAAGCTCGGTGAGTTCTTCGAGCCGATCCTGGTGCGTCCGGCGACCAGCATCGGCGCCAGCTACAGGCTGCCCTCGGTCGCCTGATGCAGTCCAACCGCAAGGGCTATCGCGGCTACGTCTTCAGTCGGTCGGTCGACAATCACAGGGTGCCGCAGCACATCCAGAACCTGGTGATCCGCGACTATGCCGCGCGCCGCAAGCTCCACTACCTGCTGAGCGCCACCGAGTATGCGATGCCGGGCTGCTATCTCATCCTGGAACAGGTCCTGGACGAGCTTGCCACGCTCGAGGGCGTGATCCTCTACAGCATGTTCATGCTGCCGCCGGAGGCTGACGAACGAAGCCGGATATACCGGCGGCTGCTCGACGCTGGCGGCGGGCTCCATGCGGCGGTAGAGGGGTTCGTGTTGACCGAGGAGGCTGATATCGAGCGGTGGGAGAATGTGCTGCGCACGGCGCACATCTGCAGGGACCTGAACTATCAAGAGATTGAAAGATGGCTAACGTAGATTTCATCGGTCCCCTGCATAACCGGACCAAGCGCGACTATGTCGGGCGCGTCGTCCAGTACGACAAGGCCAACTGCTCGGAGATCGCCAAGAGGTACGGCCAGGACTACTGGGACGGCGAACGCCAGTACGGGTACGGCGGCTACAGGTATGACGGCCGCTGGCTGCCGATCGCCGAAGCCATGGCCAAGCACTACGGCCTGAAGGCGGGCGATCGCATCCTCGACGTCGGCTGCGGCAAGGGTTTTCTGCTGCACGAGTTCACCCGCGCCGTGCCCGGCGTCCATGTCGAGGGCATCGACATCTCCGAGTATGCGATCGCCAACGCCAAGGAAGAGGTGAAGCCTTTCGTCAAGGTCGGCAACGCCGTGTCGCTGCCGTATCCCGACAAGTCGTTCGATTTCGTCGTCTCGCTGGGAACCCTGCACAACTTTCCAATCAGCCAGCTCTACGATGCGGTGCGCGAGATCGAGCGGGTGGGCAAGGGGACCAGGAAGTACATCATGGTTGAATCCTGGCGCAACGAGCGCGAGCGCATGAACCTTCTGTACTGGCAGCTCACCTGCGAATCCTTCCACGACGTCAAGAACTGGGAATGGATTTACAAGCAGAGCGGATACCAGGGTGACTGGGGCTTCATCTTCTTCGAATGAACCACCTTCCGGCATTGCAATTGCAACACCAGACCTCGAAAGAATGTAGGCCAGATGCTTGATCTCGTGACCGGCGGCGCCGGCTTCATCGGCTCCCACCTGACGGACCGCCTGCTGGCGATGGGCCGCACGGTGCGCGTCGTCGACAACATGGAAGTCGGCAAGCCGCGCAACCTCGTGCAGCACAAGGACAACCCCAAGCTCGAGGTCATGACGGCCGACGTCGCCGACCCCGCGGCGATGGCCAAGGCGATGGCCGGTGTCGAGCGGGTGTTCCATCTCGCGGCGCTGGCCGACATCGTTCCCTCGATCGTCAATCCCGAGGGCTATTTCCGCGCCAATGTCGTCGGCACGTTCGTGACCCTGCAGGCCGCGCGCGCGGCCAGCATCAAGCGCTTCGTCTACGTCGCCTCGTCGTCGTGCTACGGCATTCCCGATTCCTATCCGACGCCCGAGACTGCAGAAATCCGCCCACAGTACCCCTATGCACTGACAAAATGGCTGGGCGAGTGCGAGGTCATGCATTGGGCGCAGGTCTACGGCCTGCCGGCTCTGGCGTTGCGCTTCTTCAACATCTACGGACCGCGCGCGCGCACCAGCGGCACCTATGGCGCAGTGTTCGGCGTCTTCCTGGCCCAGCTGCTGGCCGGCAAGCCGCTCACCATCGTCGGCGACGGCGAGCAGACGCGCGATTTCACTTATGTCTCGGACGCCGTCGATGCCCTGATTTGTGCCGCCGAATCGAGCAAGGTAGGGTTGTGCCTCAATGTGGGCAGCGACAATCCGGTCTCGGTCAACTACCTGGCCAAGCTCCTCAAGGCACCCGAGACGGTGCATATTCCCAAGCGTCCGGGGGAACCGGATTGCACATTCGCTGATACCAGCCGGATCAAGGCCGAGCTCGGCTGGACGGCGAAGGTGCCGATCGAGGATGGCGTGCAAAACATGTTGAAGGTCATAGACTATTGGCGCGATGCACCGGTATGGACGCCGGATTCGATCGCCGTGGCGACGAAGGATTGGTTCACTTATCTCGGCCGCCAATAGGAGCGTGCTTTTTCAGTGAGAGAGCTGGCAGGGGACAGCGTATCGATGTTCGACAAGATCAAGACGCTCGGCGAACTGGGCGAGATCGCCGCTGCGGCGCGCGCCAAGGGCCGCAAGGTGGTACTGGCGCACGGTGTATTCGACATTCTCCATGTCGGCCATAAGCGCCATCTCGATATCGGCAAGCGCCACGGCGACCTGCTGATCGTCACGCTCACCACCGACAAGTTCGTCAACAAGGGTCCGGACCGGCCGGTCTTCGTCGAGAAGCTGCGCGCCGAGATGGTCGCCGCGCTGGAGTGCGTCGACTATGTGGGTATCTCGCCCAACCCGGGTGCCGAGCATGTGCTCGAGACCATCAAACCGAGCTACTACCTGAAGGGCTCGGAATACGCCGACGAGGAGGCCGACGTCACCGGCCGCATCAAGACCGAGCGGCTGACCGTCGAGAAGTTCGGCGGCGAGGTGCTGTACACCGAGGACATCACCTTCAGTTCGTCCAACCTCTCCAACCGGGTGATGTCGCTCTATCCCGAGGAGACGGCGGCCTATCTCAAGGACCTGCGTTCGCGCATCACGGTCGACGACGTGAAGAAGGAAGTGGCGGCCGTCGAGAAGAAGCGCTGCCTGGTGATCGGCGACACCATTCTCGACGAGTACATCTACGTCGAGCCGCTGGGCAAGCCGGCCAAGGAAAACATCATCGCCACCAAGTATAAGAGTCGGGAGATCTTCTGCGGCGGCGCCATCGCCACGGCCAACCTGGTCGGCCAGGTGTGCGCCGGCGTCGACCTCGTGACCCTGCTCGGCCGGTCGCAGAGCCACGAGGATCTGATCCGCGCCAACCTCCACCAGAACGTCAGCCTGGTGCCGTTCTATCGCGAGGGCGGCCAGACGACGGTGAAGAGCCGGCTGGTCGATCCTGCCTACGTCAAGAAGCTGATCGAGGTCGCCTACATCTCGGACGAGGCTCTGCCGAGCCCTGAGCAGGCGACGCTGAACGGCTGGGTCGAGAAGAACATCGCCAACTACGACGCCGTCATCGTCAACGATTTCGGCCACGGCATGATCGACGACGGCCTGGTCGACATCGTCTGCCGCAAATCGAAGTTCCTGGCGGTCAACGCCCAGACCAACAGCGCCAATCGCGGCTTCAACCTGATCACCAAGTATCCGCGCGCCGACTTCATCTGCATCGACGAGCCCGAGGCGCGCCTGGCCGCGGTCGAGCGCTATGCGCCGATCGAGACGGTGGTGCGCGAGAAGCTCGAGAAGAAGATCGACTGCCACACCTTCGTCATCACCCACGGCAAGCTCGGCAGCATCGTCTACACGCCGCAGGCCGGCGTGAAGCGCATCCCGGCGCTGACCGGCGAGGCGATCGACACGATCGGCGCAGGCGACGCCTTCTTCGCCCTGGCGAGCCCTCTGCTGGCGGCCGGCAGCGATCCGTTTCTGGCGGCTTTCATCGGCAACGCCGTCGGCGCCATGAAGGTCCGGATCGTCGGCCAGCGCCACCAGATCACCAAGCCCGAGATCCTGAAGTACCTGTCGACGCTCTTGAAATGATTGGTTAAAACGGCGCCGTTCGCGCCCGCATATTGGGAAACCCATGATCCGCTACAAGAAGAACCCCAACCTCAGCCATGTCCTGGTCACGGGCGGCGCGGGCTATGTCGGCGCCGTGCTGGTGCCGAAGATGATCGAAGCCGGCTACAAGGTGACCGTCCTCGACCTCTTCATGTACGGCGAGGACGTGCTGAAGAGCAGCCGCGGTCCCAACCTGCGCGAGGTCAAGGGCGACATTCGCGACGCCGAGGTGGTCAAGCAGGCGCTGCAGGGCTGCGACGCGGTTATCCATCTCGCGTGCATCTCCAACGATCCGTCGTTCGAGCTCAACCCGGACCTCGGTCGTTCGATCAACCTCGACGCCTTCGTCCCGCTGGTGCGCGCCGCGAAGGCGGGTGGCGTCAAGCGCTTCATCTACGCATCGTCCTCGTCGGTCTACGGGATCAAGGACGGTGTCGAGGTGACCGAGGACCTGTCGCTCGAGCCGCTGACGGACTACTCGAAGTTCAAGGCCGAGTGCGAGGTGCTGCTCGAGCAGGAGAAGGCGCCCGGCTTCACGACGGTCACCATCCGGCCGGCCACGGTGTGCGGCTACTCGCCCCGCCAGCGGCTCGACGTCGTGGTCAACATCCTGACCAATCTCGGCGTCCACAAGGGCGAGGTCTCGGTATTCGGCGGCGCGCAGCTGCGGCCCAACATCCATATCGAGGACATGGCCGACGCCTACATGCTGCTGCTGCAGGCGCCGGACGAGAAGGTCAACGGCAAGGTCTACAATGCCGGCTACGAGAACCACTCGGTGATGCAGCTGGCCGAGATGGTCCAGCGCAACGTCGGTCCGGACTGCAAGCTCAAGGTGCAGAACACCAACGACATGCGCTCCTATCACGTGTCGTCGAAGAAGATCAAAGACGAGCTGGGCTTCGAGGCCAGCCACACGATCGAGGAAGCCGTCGTCGACCTGATCAAGGCGTTCAAGGACGGCCGCCTGCCCAACTCGCTCGACGATCCGCGCTACTTCAACATCAAGACGATGCAGAAGGTAAATCTCCAGTAGATGGAGCAGGGCAGAAGCGGTCGCGCACTCGTCGTCGGAGGCGACAGTCTCGTCGGCTCCGAGTTGCAGGTGCATTGCCGCAAGCTCGGACTGACGGTCGATGCAACGTCGCGCCGGGCGGACGCGCCCGGCGCCGTCTTCCTCGATCTCGGCAAACCTGATTTCACGCCCCTGCAGCGCGGCTCCTACGACGTCGCCTTCGTCTGCGCCGCCGTCACCAGCATGCAGGCCTGCCAGGGCGATCCGGCGCGCTCGCGCCGCATCAACGTCGACAACACGCTCGAACTCATGGGGCGGCTGGCCGACCGCGGCACCCACCTGGTGTTCCTGTCGAGCAGCCAGGTGTTCGACGGCGAGACGCCGATGCCCGACGAGGCCGCGCCGACGGCGCCCAAGAACGAATACGGCGCCCAGAAGCTTGCCGTCGAGGAGGCGATCGAACGGCAGAGGCTGCCGGCTGCCGTCCTGCGCGTGACCAAGGTCCTGGCCGATCGGCCGGTCGGCGTCTTCAAGGGCTGGTTCGAGGCGCTGGCCAAGGGCCAGCCCGTGCAAGCTGCGACCAACATGGCGCTGTCGCCGGTCATGGTCGCCGACGTTGCCGAGGCGGCCGAGCGGCTGGCCGCCGGTCGCCATCGCGGCGTCTGGCACCTCGGCTCCAGCGACGACATCGGCTATTTCGACGCCGCGCGCCTGATGGCCGAGACCCGGCAGCTGCCTGTCGCCCTGGTGCACGGTGAGGAACTGACGGAAGCTCAGGTGCCGGATATCTATCGGCATCGCTACGTGACGCTCAGCTGCGAGAAGATCGCGGGCCTGCCGATGCCGGTCCGGCGCGCTCGCGACATCCTCGACACGTTGTTCGCGGGCTTTCCGCGATGAGAGTCGGGATCGACCTCGACAACACGCTGATCTCCTACGACCAGGCGTTCCAACGCGTGGCCAAGGAGGAGGGGCTGCTGCCGGCGTCGTTCGCGGGCAACAAGGCCGCGGTCAAGCGCGCCCTGCTGGCGGAGCGGCCGGACGGCTTCCTGTGGGAGAGCCTGCAGGGGCTGGTCTATGGCCGCCGTATCGATGCCGCGGTCCTGTTCGACGGCGTCGCCGGGTTCCTGGAAGCCTGCCGCGCGCGCGCCGACGTGGTGGCGATCATCAGCCACAAGACCGAGCTTGCCCATCATGACCCGCACATGACCGACCTGCGGATGGCGGCCCTGCGCTGGATGGAGAGCAATCGCTTCTTCGACGCGGCGGGCCTCGGCATCGGCCGCGGCAATGTCTACTTCGAGGGCACGCGCGACGAGAAGGTGAGGCGCATACGGTCGCTTGAATGCGACGTGTTCGTCGACGATCTTGCCGAAGTTCTGGGCCACGCCGAGATGCCGGCGGCGTGCCGCAAGATCCTGTTCGGCAGCGAGCCGCAGAGTGAGTTCGAGCAATATGCTTCCTGGGACCAGGTCCGTGATGCGCTCTTCCGCGGCAACTGACGACATCCAAGACGTCGCCCGCGCGCTCTGCGCCGAGCCGGTCCGGACGATCTCGGAGATCCGCCGCGGCGGCAACAGCCGCATCTTCCGCGTCGAGACCGCTTCGGCGCGCTATGCGCTGAAGAAGTACCCCGCCGCCGACAACCGCAACCGGCTCGAGGCCGAGGTCAACGCGCTGCGCTTCATGGAGCGCAAGGGGATCGGCCGCACGCCCAGGGTCGTGGCCGTGTCGCCCGAGCGACGCTTTGCGCTGCTGAGCTGGATCGATGGCGAGGCGGTGGAGGCCGTCACCGACGCCGATGTGGCCGAGTTCGCCGCCTTCCAGATCGCGCTCGATCGGGGCATCGACTCCGACGCCCGCAGCGTGATCGGTGAGGCCTCCGAGGCCTGCCTGTCGGGACCGCGGATCATGTCTCAGATCGAGCGGCGCTATGCCCGGCTGGAAGCCGTCAAGCATGACGTGCCCGAGTTCGCCGCGTTCTTCGACGAGGTGCTGGTGCCCTCGCTCCGACGTTTCGAGGCTGGCGCGGAGCAAGCCTATCGCCGGCTGGGCTTCGATCTGTCCCAGGACCTCGCGCCGCAGTTCCGCACGCTCATTCCCTCCGACATGGGCGCGCACAACGCGCTCAGGGCCGCCGACGGCCGCCTGCACTTCCTGGATTTCGAGTATTTCGGCTGGGACGATCCGCTCACCAGCATCGCCAATTTCATCATGCATCCCGGCATGCGGCTGAGCGACCGCCACAAGGCGCTCTACCAGCAGAC
>Ga0081539_10006942_pt1 | contig 10529 bp, 5 predicted proteins | sample TabmetS4T2R2_FD_71023 | JGI IMG/M metagenome (GOLD analysis project Ga0081539, IMG submission 71023) | Tabebuia heterophylla rhizosphere microbial communities from the University of Puerto Rico - S4T2R2 | ecosystem: Host-associated > Plants > Roots > Rhizosphere ... | reverse complement strand
TAGTGCGCAAACAGGCTGTTATCTGGCGCGCCACCTGTATCCGCCCACGGATACGTGCGACGATCATCAGGATCATCATCACCGGTAATGCCAACTTCGTCACCGTAGTAAACGGTCGGAGCGCCAGGCATGGTAAATTGAATCAGGGAAGCGATCCTGAGGCTTTGTTTTCCTGCATTGAGATTTGTTGCGTTGAGTTCTTTATCAGCGCGGGTCTCGTTGCCCGGCGTCAACGTCCACAACAGGCGTTCCGTGTCATGGCTATCTAATAGATTCATGAGAGAGTAATAGGCTGCATCGGGATAATCCTCTCGCATTGAAGCGATGCGCGCCGCAAACTCAGATGGTTCTATTGGATGGCCGCTATCTGCAAAACCTTTGGAGTCAAAGTTGCCCGGCGCGAGGAGCGCGATGACCGCGTCGCGCAAACGATAATTCATTGTTGTATCGAACCGGTCGCCGCGCAACATACGCAGCAAGGTGCTATCCTTTTGCCAGGTTTCACTGATCAATAATGCATCAGGCTTGGTCGTTTTGGTTATGTTGCGGAATGTCTCCCAATAACCGGCCGGGAAGCTTGGGTCGCCTGAGACGTCCATGCGCCAGCCGCCTGCTCCCTGTTGTAGCCAGTAGCGCGCAATACTATTGTTCCCAGTTAAGAAATAAGCTTGGACCGCTGCCTCAGACTTTTTAATCACTGGTATGCTGTCAAATCCAAACCAGCCCACGTATGTAGCCGCGTTGGGCGTCCCATTACTACTTACACATGAGCCAGTACCAGGTGCAACATCGGTGAAGTAAAACCAGGAACGATAGGGGGAACTAATCGATTCACAGGCGCCATCTGTCGGATAGTGGTGGTATCGATCGAAGAACGGACTGTCGGAGGACAAATGGTTGAACACGCCGTCCAATACAATGCGGATACCAAGCTGGTTGGCATGTTTGACCAAATTTTCCCAGTCCCTTTGCATGCCGAAGTATGGATCGATCTTTGTGTAATCCTGCGTGTCATACGAGTGGTTGGAGCCAGCATCAAAAATCGGGTTGAAATAAATTGTATTTACACCCAGCGATTTCAGATACGTCAGATACTGATCCACGCCCTTCAAATCGCCGCCCATGTAATCACGTCCGCGCGGCTGTTCCTTGGTGGGACTACTCGCTGGGGGCGTATCATCGAAGCGCCACGGACAATTGGTGTCGCCATCTGCATAGTTGCGGCAGTACCCTTCAGGCAATGTTCCCCATGGCAACGCCAGTACCGGATCATCATAGCGGATGTCGCCAGTTTTGGCGTTGTTGTCTTTGCGCCCATCACGAAAGCGATCGGGGAAGATCTGATAGATCACTGCATCGTTTGCCCAGGCCGGGGCTGTGAAGCCTGGCTTATAAACCATCAATGCGTAACTATTATCTTCCACGTCGTCTGTGGCACCACCCAAGCCGCCGTCGAGAGCGGCCGTGTTATCGTCGTAGTAATCGGTGTCACTGCCATCGGTGACAATAAACCGGTACCATAAGTTATCCGCGGCCGCATTGGGTAAAGTTGCCGCCCAATAATCACAGGTAGAGTCTGCCAAATCCTCTTGATAGCAAGATACGTCAGTAGCAACTGGTGTCATATTAATCAATGTTTGCCCACCCGCATTGACACTGTACACACGCAACTTCACACTGGTCACATCATTGTGGAAGGTGCGGAAACGAATGATCACGGGTGTGCCTTCCGGTACAGCACCACCTGGTGTGCGATACAAGGTATCGCGTGAGTCATGCCGCAACCCATCCCATTCGACGTTGTTGTCAGGCTTGGGACCTGTACTTTGAACACTGACACTCGGTACGTTGGTAGCGGTGTTGAAGGCAAATGTCACTATGAAACCAGCGCCAGGGACGTTGAACGGGATATTGGCTGCCCCGCCACCTTGTCCATAGTTTGGATTGCTCCAGCTCTCATTGGTGGCAATCTTGAACTCGTAATTGCCTGCCGGAATCGCATCAGTAACGAAGGTGAATACTCCATCGCCATCAACATCGCTCATGAACGTCTGCAGGCATTCAGGCTGCCAGTCACCAGTGCAGCCAATTTCGCTGTTGAAACTGCCAGGCACCGTATAGATCGTATTCCGAACATTATCAGCGATGTAATGCGTTTTGTGGTCGTAGTAAAATCGCACACTTTGAGGGGAGGCTAGGTTCAGGTTGATGTTTGGCCCGTCCTGCTGGAAATTCGCGCCATAATTCTCAGTCCAACCGCCCATCGCGACTTTATATTCCCAGCCGCCGGCCGGAATTACCGCAGATTGAAAAAGATAAACGAGGTTCCCTTGAGCCGTGAAAGCAGAAGCAGGACAAGCCGGATCCCAGTCACCGCAGGTACCAGCCGTTGCTTCGCTCTCCAGGCTTCCAGGGAGGTTGACAGAGGCTGGGGTCGGTGTGTGGTCGGCCTTAGCAATGCTATTAGGTCTGAATGATAAAAAAGAACTCAAGAGCATTGACACGATCAAGATTAGATTCGAAATTGGGCTTTGTGATTCTCGCTTGTTCATGGTTTAACTCCTCAAAACTAAGAAATGGAATTTAAACAAAAAAACCATCGCTTAAATACGATGATTTCTGACTTCTCAAAACGACTCTTGATTTCGATTGCCTGGGAGATCATGCATCGATTAATCCAATAAAAGTGTTTTTTGGGAATTGCTCTTACGTTATCCTAGCACAAAGACAATCATGCGTCAAATTCAAAAATCAATTATGTAACATTTTGAAACAAATGGAAAGTCTATGAAATAAAAATGCCGGGCTGGTCTCAGGCATTTTTCTGTGTGAGCTAGAGTGAATAACTTTCTCCAGGCTTCAACACTACGACCTTTGCACTGGTCTCATTCCGGACGCGTTCCGCCCAGGCATTTTCATCTTGTTTGAGCAGATCAAACGTGTTGTAATGAATGGGGATTACCACCTTCGGCTCCAGAAATTTGACCGCGCGAAGCGCGTCGTCGGGACCCATGGTGTAGTTATCGCCAATTGGGATCACAGCCAGATCAAGTCCCTCTTCACCAATCAATTTCATATCTCCAAAGAGACCCGTATCCTGTGCCAGATAGATTTTCTCTCCGTCATTAGTGGTAAGCAAAAAGCCACAGGGATTGCCACCATTCGAGCCATCAGGTAACGCGGAACCGTGAATGGCAAATGTCAGTTTTAAGTAGCCAAACGGATGTTTATACCCGCCGCCAAGATGCTGACCATGCGTTTTCTCAATCCCCTTGCTAGCAAACCAATTGGCAATCTCATCGTTGCTGATTACCATCGCACCCGTTCGCTTAGCGATTGCTATACTATCGCCTACATGATCGCCGTGTCCGTGACTGATGAGAATGAAGTCTGCTTCTACAGAATCGGGAGTGACAGATGCAGCAGGATTCCCTTCAAAGAATGGATCAACAATGATTTTGTGGCCGTCGGTTTCAAGACCAAGTGCAGCATGTCCATACCATGTTAATTTTGCAGTCATATCAGCCTCCTTTGATAGGATAAAATTATAGGCAGAATTCAATTGGAGTCAACTATTCTTGCAGTATGTCACACCTGCATTCCCCGGCACCTGCATCCGGGGCAGGTGTGCAGCAGGTGCAAGTGTTGCGAGGAGCCGATTGTTGGCGACGAAGCAATCTCCCAATAAATCGTAGATTGCTTGTTGCCCACGCTTCGTCTTCGCTCATTGTCACTCGCTCCGCTCAGCGCGAAAAATGCCCCGATGACATATACGGAGTCCTTATGAAGCCATCATTTCGTCAGAAGTTCCAATATCGTTTTGATAACCTGATGTCGCGCGGCACGCCCGCATTGATTGGTATGTTGTTTGTGCTTTCCTTAATTGTTGTTCTTGTTGCAGGGACAGTTCTCTCGATCACGGGTTTGGTACCCGAAGATGAAACGGGCCCATTAAGTTTTGGTGAAGCCGCATGGCAAAGCCTGATGCGTACGCTCGACCCGGGGACGATGGGTGGAGATACAGGAACAGGATTCCGTTGGGTTATGCTGTTCGTTACGCTCGGCGGAATTTTTATCGTCAGCGCGTTGATCGGCGTGTTGAGCAACGGACTCGAGACCCAGATGACACGACTCCGCAAGGGGCGTTCGCAAGTGCTCGAAAGTAATCACACAATTGTACTGGGATGGTCTGCACAGATCTATACAATACTGAATGAGTTGATGATCGCGAACGAGAATCAGAATAGTGCACGCATCGTGTTGCTGGCAGATAAAGATAAAGTAGAGATGGAAGATGAAATACGGGAACGAGTCGAAATGCGAGGCAAGACGCGCATCATTTGTCGAAGTGGAAATCCCCTAGACCCCAACGATCTTGAGATCGCGAGTCCACATAAGGCCAAATCCATTATTGTCCTGCCACCAGAAAATGAAGATCCGGATACGGATGTCATCAAAACCGTTTTAGCGATCACCAACAATCCCAATCGCAGGGCCGAAAAGTATCATATCGTCACGCAGATACGTCATGCCAAGAATCTGGATGTGCTCAAGATGGTCGGCGCGAATGACAATGTGCAAGCTATTCTGACAGGTGACCTGATCGCGCGGATTGTCGCTCAGACCTCGCGACAATCGGGGCTTTCGATTGTTTACACAGAACTGATGAATTTCGGTGGCGATGAGATCTATTTCAAACATGAGCCCAGCCTCGTTGGTAAAACATTTGGGGAGGCCTTGCTGGCTTATGAAGATTCATGCGTGATGGGGCGGCGCAAAGCGGATGGAAAAATTCTCCTCAACCCTTCCATGGATTCCGTGATTGAAACTGGCGATCAGATATTTGCCCTGTCTGCCGATGATGATACGATTCGCCTTTCGGGCCTCAACCTGATTCCAATTGATGAAACGCTCATTCGCTCAAGCCGCAAACCGTTAGAACCTAAACATGAAAAGTGTCTCATTCTTGGATGGAATCGCAGCGGTACGACCATCGTGCATGAGCTGGATAACTACGTCCCCGCTGGTTCGCAGGTGACAGTCGTCGCGGATGTCTATAACATTGAAAAGCAGATCCGTGCGCAGGGTGGGAAGCTAAAGAATCAAAAACTGAATGTACTGGAAGGTGAGACCACAGACCGCGATTTGCTGAACCAGCTTAAGGTGGATGAATACGATCATGTCATCGTGCTGGCATATAGCACGCTTGAGCCACAGGAAGCAGATGCAAAAACACTGGTCACGTTATTGCATCTGCGCGATATGGTAAAAAAAGATGTGACACCCTTCTCCATTGTCAGCGAAATGCTCGACCTGCGCAACCGCGAACTTGCCGAAGCCACGCAGGTGGATGATTTTATCGTCAGCGAACATCTCGTCAGTTTGATGATGTCACAACTTTCCGAAAATGCTGAACTGTTCGACGTATTCACGGATATATTCGATCCGGAAGGCGCAGAGATCTATCTCAAGCCGGTTGATGATTATGTGGCAACAGGACAACCTGTTAATTTTTACACGGTGATCGAAGCCGCGCGCCGCCGCGGCGAAACGGCGATTGGATATCGCATTGAATCTGAATCAAGCAATGCGGGCAAGGCATACGGCGTGCATACCAACCCGAAGAAATCAGAGAAGGTAACATTTGTTGCAGAAGATAAGGTGATCGTGATCGCAGAGGAATAAAAAAGCAGGACGCGAAACCCAAAGCGTCTCGTCCTACTTTTTTATGGCGCTAAACACGCGGGGATGGAATCGCTCAAGCCATCGGGGTTCTGTGTTCCCCCATTTTCATCATAGATCTTGACAAAACGAATTTCGGGGAATTGCTTGAGATTCAACATAATTAGATCTGCAATATTGAAATCACGGCCATTGGGCGTGCAAGTCCCTTCGAGGAAGACATACGCGACGCCGTTGCTGATTTCCAACCGGCTGTAACCGGTGAAGCCGTTATAGAGCGCGATCCAGCCGAAAGAGAATCGTTCTGTGGCGCCGGGACCTTTGAAATATTCATCGAGCGCGGTTTGAGGCAGGGCATTGGTTCGTGCCCAGCGATCACCGGTCACGACGAAGGGCGGAGTATTGGCTTCATAACGCACTCTGTTCACCAAATACAGATCGATCAATTTATATTGCGGTGTGATCGTTGGTAGGCGAGTGTGAGTGGGAGTCCGCGTTCGCGAGGGTGTTGGTGTAAATGTCGGTGTACGTGTACGCGTGGGTGTGCGCGTGGCTGTTGGAGTCCGTGTCGCGGTTGGCGTACGCGTCGCCGTTCGTGTGGGTGTAGGAGTACGCGTCCGCGAAGGTGTAACAGTAAAAGTCGGCGTGCGCGTGTTGGTTGGCGTGCGCGTCGCCGTTGGTGTACGAGTTGCTGTTCTTGTGGGCGTAAGAGTACGCGTTCGAGAAGGCGTGACAGTAAAGGTCGGCGTGCGAGTACGCGTCGGTGTACGGGTGAATGTTGGGGTACGCGTAGCTGTAGATGTACGCGTATTAGTGGGCGTCCGCGTGACGGTGGGTGTGCGGGTTGCAGTCCGCGTTCGTGAGGGTGTCGGTGTAAATGTCGGAGTACGAGTACGCGTTGGCGTGCGCGTGAATGTTGGGGTTGGTGTGTTCGTGGGTGTTCGTGTGATTGTCGGAGTGCGTGAAAGGGTTGGGGTTGGCGAAATCGTAGGCGTACGCGTGCGGGATGGAGTAAACGTTGGAGTGGGTGTAACAGGTGTAAGCGGAGTCGGAGTGATGTTCCCCTGGAACACAAATCGAACAGCATCCGCGCCGACGAAGAGATTTGATATCCCCGCGGTTTCATCCTGAGTCCGGTTGGTCAATTCGATGTATTCGTCTCCGGCACCCGTGAAGTTGTATTTGCCAACATATACCCATCCATCTGTAACATAAAAAATGTTTGGAAAGACAGCCTGGTTTACCACGACTTGGTCGTTGTCGCCCGCATGACGGATGGTATAGATCGCACCCTCTGTCGTCGCTCTAACAGAAGGGATGTGGATATAAACAGAATACGTTCCATTCCTCGAACCTTGTGGAAAGATCCACTGCCCCGTACAAGTAGGCGCGGTGGTACGCGGCCGGGAGGAACGCATAATACCACCCTGTGCGCTGCTGTGAGCGACATCCTGCCAACATCCATCAGGGATTTCGTCGAAGCCGGCTGTACCATCGTCAACAATAATGCCTGTGGGCGGAGCCGGAGGAAAAGCAAGCGCAGGACCTGAGGGATAGACATCGGCATTTACGATGGAAGGAAAAGCAACCCATAATGATTCTCGTTGATTGAAACTCCAGGGATCAGTGCTGCTCCCCCTCCAACCGTACGGATCTACCGATCTGTTTGCAGGACTACGCACCACAAAGTGCAAATGCGGACCTGATGAATTCCCAGTTGTCCCACTAATGCCAAGCCATTCTCCATGAGGTAGAGATGCGCATCCTGGTGAAGAACAGGCCTGTACAGCGACAGAACTCATGTGTCCATAATAAGTGTTGTAGCCATTCGAATGATGCAGACGGACATAAATCCCCAGGTTGATGCTGTGATTCTGTGGATCCCACCAGCCTGCGTACACGACCTGATCTGCATCCGCTGCCGCATAAAGTGGACGATAGGCAATACCGTAGTCCACGCCATCGTGACCATCATAAAATAGGAAGGCACCTAATCCATAAGACCAATACCCTCCACCGCCTCGATCGCAAACCCCAGATTGTGGTGGAGGCGTTCCAGGCGGCGCGGGTGAAGGACAGATCTTATTCGCGACATCACCGGTGAAGGCAACGATGCGGTTATCAAATGTATAGTTGGGTGTGGAGTGATCGAAGATGGACTCTTCTGAGGCTGAGCCCGGATAGGGAGGGTATAGAAATGGAGTTACCGTCTGCGCTTCTGGCGCGTGCATTTTTTCAGCGATCGCCCCACGCGCGCTTAAAAGGATTCCGCATAGAAGCACTGGAACAAGGAGATTCTTGATCGAGCGGGTCACAATTGTTTAGTAGGTCAGGCTTGAAGCCTGACAGGATTAGGTTGGCGGGTCGCTTTGCGAAACCCGCCCTACACATTTTACATCAAGGCTCGGGAGTAGCCCGTGAAACGGGAACAGAGGTGAGCGTCGAAAGAACACCAACTGCAGCCGCGAGACATGTTTCACCATCTTCTGTAAAGTCCACCACGAAGCCGGTGATTACCGTTCCATCACCACCTGAAAATGTCACGAACTTTTTGACTCCGTTTTCAGATACTGTCGTCACATCATAAGCGACACCATCAAAGTTCACCATTTCGTGTTCGACCGTTGTGGTAGGTGGCAGGCCACGCCCAGAGTCAGCCGAGATGACACAGCCTGATATCGTACGATGTGCCAGTGCGGGCAAACCAAACTGATCCGTCGTTACCGCCCAAAATTCAGGGTCATAGCTAACTCGGAATGCAAACCCAGGCATGGAATCACCAGGGTATGTAGGGATGCCATCCCATACCATTCGTGGAGGAGGATTGGTCACTTCGGTTGGCAATTCAAGAGTTGGTAGAGCTGTTTCAGTGAGGGTTGAAATGACTTGTGTTGGTAGTGGTATCGGTGTCGCCGTATCAACGATGGAAGGCATTCTGGTGGGTGCTTCTAACGATTGAAAAGCAGGAGGCTCCGTTGCGGGCGGTTCGGTTGCGGGAGCTTCTGTCGCTGGAGGAGGCTCAGTTGCCGCGGGCCCGCCGCCACAGGATGTGACAACCAACGCGGATATTAGAAATAATATGATTCTACGAATCATTCAAACTCACTTTCGAACTTTGCCACAGTCCCCTAACGGGGATAATAAAGACGCAGAGTCTCAGAGATTTTTAATTATGCTCCGCGACTCTGTGGCAGGCATTTTACTTTCGCATCCACGCGGGACACCAGGTTGATTCCGGTATAAGGGACCGAATCTCCCCTGTTGTAATATCCGCGATTCGCACTTCGATTCTACCATCTACGACCGCGTTGAAAGCCAAAGTGTTCCCATTCGGTGACCAGGATGGAGTTTCCACATGGCCATCTGTTAGACGAGTGATCTGAATCAACTCTCCAGTCGCGACTTCAAGGACATAGATATTGCTGATTAACGAGTCACTCGACTGATTCGCGCTTTCATCCTCTGGATTCTCGCGCATAACAAACGCTATTCTTTTCCCATCTGGTGACCAGTTCGCTGCGTACCCATGACCTGCATCTGCTTCCGCTAATTTGTGCGCGTTCGATCCATCCGCGTTCATCACCCATAGTTCTCCAATCGCGAACGGAGTCGCCGAGTCTGGAATCTTGATAAACGCAATTTGGCTCCCGTCGGGTGACCAGCGCGCGAATGAAATGTAATTGTATGGGTCAGCGTATAACAGTTGTGTTCCTTGGTCTTGCGCAAGGTGAAGTTCGCTGCCATAGCCGAGTCCGTGGGAGAATGTAAAGGTAAAATCGCCACTATTCGGTTGAACGGAAAGATCGTACGTCCACGGACTAATCTCAATCTCGTTTTTCTCTCCTTCTGCACCCGCGCGGATCACTCGCGCACTCCCCAAAGAGTCGATTTTGAGATACGCGGACTCTCCATCAGAAGTCCACGCCAGGAAGTGACTATCAGTATCCGAAACAGGTTGAGTAATGGAGGCAGATTCAACATCTAAGTAAAGAACCGTTTGCCCGTTCGGACAATTCAATTCAATCGCCATAAATCTTCCAATGGGAGCAGGGAATATATTGAACAGTCCACAATTGGGAGGGATTGAAAATGGAATCTCTTTTACGAGTTGAAAGTCTTCTGAAAATTCAATCAGGGCGGCAGGATTCAAGCGATAAATATAAAATGAAGTTTGAACGTTCAGTTTTGTCTGGGAAGTTTGAGTAACAGAAGTGCAAGAAAGGAGAAAGAGAAAAGCAATGATCAGTGACCAGTAGGCAGCGACCAGTTTCGCGCGCATCAAAGATATTATACAGGCGAGGTTATAATCATCAAGCCTCGCGCTGAGCGGAGTGCGAAGCACGTAGTCGAAGCGGAGGCAACGAAGCAACACCTGTACTCCCTGGCACTTGCATCTAGGGCAAGTATCTACTCACAAGCAAGAGATTGCTTCGCCCTTCGGGCTCGCAATGACATTTGCAATCCAAAATCGGAAATCAAATCATGCACATCCTAGTTACTAACGATGACGGCGTTCAAGCACCCGGCCTTCTCGCGCTAGCGCAAGCGATGCGTCTGCTTGGCAAAGTGACCATCTGCGCGCCTGACCGGAACTGGTCGGCTTCGGGGCATGTCAAAACATTAGAGCGACCCATCCGTGTGACGGAGACCATGCTGGCAGATGGCACATCCGCTTTTATGTCTGATGGAGCACCGTCAGATTGCGTCGCCCTTCCACTGCTTGGCTTTGTAGAGAAAGTTGATTTGGTTGTATCGGGCATCAATCCCTTTTCGAATATTGGTCATGATGTTACGTACTCTGGCACAGTGACAGCTGCTATGGAGGCGGTAATTGCAGGCGTGCCGGG
>Ga0081539_10006941_pt1 | contig 10531 bp, 6 predicted proteins | sample TabmetS4T2R2_FD_71023 | JGI IMG/M metagenome (GOLD analysis project Ga0081539, IMG submission 71023) | Tabebuia heterophylla rhizosphere microbial communities from the University of Puerto Rico - S4T2R2 | ecosystem: Host-associated > Plants > Roots > Rhizosphere ... | reverse complement strand
TGCCGGTTGATGGTTTGAATGAGTCGTGGCTCGAAGGAGGCGCGGAGACGAGCTACGGCAAGGAAGCCGCGGGCGGCAAGCGTCTCGCGCGGGAAGTCGCAGGCGTCTTCCGCTGCGAGTATCAGTAGAGGGCTTTAGTCAATGGACATCTGGACGATCATTGGCATCTGTTTCTCGATGGCTCTCGCTGGAGTGGGGGCGGGCGTCGGCTTGCGCCTGTTGCAATTTCGTCGGAAAGCTCACCGGACAAAAGACGCCGGGCAAACTAACCTTGTTGTTCGGGCGGAAGAGGACGAATGCCTGCGGCGTCGCCTGAGCCGCCCGCGCGGTAGTCGGCGGACGACGACCATTCACGGCGTCAACCGTCTCGGCTACCTGCGCCACACTGACGGCAGCTACACCAAAGCCTACCAGGTCGAGATGCCCGCGACCCTATACGATGACGATGGCGCGGTTGACCGCCTGCACAACGAGTGGGCGCGGATGCTGCAAAGCGTCCGTCCACAGAACTGTGTCATTCAGGTTCGACACGACGTGTGGGCTGACTCCGGGCGGTCGCTCCGTGATCACCTCAAGGCCCAGGCTCACGCCAGAGACACTTACATGCCGGCGCGAATGCTCCACACCGTCGGGCTGACGGGCACGGAAGCCTTAGCGCGTGAGCGCGTCTATCAGGACGACCGTGTGACGCTCTGGGTGCGCGTGCCCGTCCGCCATGCTGATGATCCGTCGCGCTCAAGTTTCGCTCGTCTCATGCGTCTCTTTCCCGTCTTCATGAAAGAGCTTCGGCGGCAAGGCGTCAAGAGGTTCACGAGCGCCGTCGTGATGAGTTGGACGCGGGTTGCGCGTGAGCAGGTTTTCGCCCGTGCGCGTTCAGCAGAGCGCGAAGCCGCGAGTGTCGCAGGACGGGTCTTCGCCGACATCGAGCAGATGTGCCCGCTCCGCCTGCAACCGTTCACGCGCGAGGAGATGTGGCGCGAAGTCTTCCTCGCGCACAGGCAGAACGAACGCCTCGCACCGGCGCTCGCCGAGGTGGAAGGCGCGGACTTGAGGCAGCCGCTCTGCGGCGAAGAGATCGCCGGGCGCGGTCACTACGTCATGCATGGAGACTGCCCGGTCGCCCTCGTCTCGCTATTTCGCCCGCCGACTCCCGTCATCTCCGCCGGGATGATGCGCGTGATGACCGTCAACCCCAATCTCGTTTTCCGTCACACGACCGTTGTCGAATACATCACGCTCGATCAGGAGAAAGCGAAGGCGCACCTCAAAGACCAGCACAAGGATTTGAGCCGCGCGCAGACGGCGGTTTCGCGCAAGTCGCCGACGTCTTCTGACGACGACCCCGACGCGCACGCCGCCCAAAGTGACATCAAGCATCTGCGCGCCGACATCGCAGGCGGGCGCGAGAGTTTGATCGAGGCGCGCGCCTACGTCGTAGTGTACGGCGAGCGCGCGCGCACGCGCCCGGAGCTTCGCCGCTCCGTCGAAGAACTTGACGAACGCTGCCGCCGCGTCACATCGGCGCTCGGCAAGATGCCCGGCTCGGACGCCGCGCGCGAATCCGCGCAAGCCTTACGCGCCCTCTACCCGCAGTGCATCGCTGGAGAGTTGAGCGCGCGAGCGACGGGGCGCGAGTTCAAAGAGACGACGCGCTCGCTCGCCCGGCTCGCGCCGCTCGAAGCCGTCTGGCGCGGGAGCCGCAACCCGCACACGCTCGTCACCACGCCGTCGAACCATCTCATCGGCTTCAACCTCTTCAACGCGACGGAAGTCCCGTCACCACTGGGGCTGCTGCTCGCCGGCTCGCGCGGCGGCAAGAGCGTGCTGCTCTCCGAGATCATCACCAACGCGCTGGCGAGCATCAGACGCTTGCGCGTGCGAGTCGTTGACTACGGCAACTCCCAGGAACCTCTGGTCGCAGCTCTCGGCGGGCGGCACTTGAAGTTTGACCCGCAGGAGCGCGCGACGATCAACATCTGGGACTACGAAGGCTTGAAGGACGGCGCGCCTCCGTCCGAGCTTCAGAAGTGGTACGTCGTGCAGGACGCGCTACAGCTCGCGCGCGTGGACGCCAAAGAGAGCGGCTCGGCTTACGCGCGCTTCGCCGAAGACATCCTCACGCTGATGGTGCGCGAGGTCTATAACAACGAGGTGCCGCGCAACGCTCCGGGCAAGCCCAAACACGAGCCGCGCCACGAGCATCTTTTGGAGATGCTCGCCACTTACGAGTTTGACGACGCGGAAGCAGACGCGGTGAGGACCCAGCTCCGCATCGCGCTCGAAACCTTCCGGGGCGACCCGTTCATTGACGCCGCGACCTCGCCGCAGTTCGCCCAAGAGTCTCCGATTGATGTTTACGAGATGAAGACTCTGGAGAACTTCTCCGACCGCGTGCGTCAATCTCTCGCATTTCGCATCGTCGCCCGCGTCATACAAAGTGAAGGACACCGCGAGCCTGATGGCACGCGCACAAAGATGCTCTTGGCGTTCGACGAGATGTGGGAGTACACGCGCAACTACCCGAAGATCGTCGCGGCGATTGACCGCTACGCGCGCACTGGCGGCAAGGAGGGCGTGCTGACGCTGCTCGCCACACAAGCCTTTAAGGACATCACCGGCACGCCTGAAGCCCCGAATCCGATTGGTCACTCGCTGATGGCGAACGTGGGCGTCAAATTCATCGGCACTCAATCTGGCGACTACGCTGACATGGCGAAGAAGTTCAAGTTTACCGAGTCGGTCGTGACGGCGATTGACTCGATCAAAAATGTGCCGGGCTACTACTCCGAGTTCGTCGGCGTGTGGGGCGCAGGCGCTCATCAGCAGGCGCAGAAGTTCCGCGTCGTGCTGAACTCTTCGTTGAAGCTCTGGACGTACACCTCGAACTCGGACGAGCGCAACGCGCGCCGGCGCGTCCAATTCTTGCGCCCCGACTGGCATCCCGTACAGGTTCACATGTGGCTCGCCGAACACTATCCGCAGGGACTGGTTGGAGCGGGACTTACACAGATTGACGAAGCGTTACTGCTCGTGGACGAACAGCGCGCGGCATGAGACGGAAGGGTTGACTGAGAATGAATCTACGCTCTCGCTCTAAACAGGTAATGCTCGGCTTGCTCGTCGGACTCTTGCTCACGCCAGCGCAAACAGCTCAGGCGCAGTGGGCGGTCTATGACGCCGCAAACCACACAACACAGTTAGAGCGTATGGCGCAGGATGCGGCGCGGTGGATGGAGACCGTCAATCACTACCTCGAAGAGATCAAGAAGTACGAGACGATGATTGACAAGCAGGTGGAACAGATCACCAGCCTCGGCAACATCCTCCACACCGTTGACGAGCAGCTCGCGCGCAACAAGAACCTCGTCAACACCGTCGCGGGCTTCGGTCGCACCATCCGGCAGATATTCCAACTCCAGGAGGACATTCGCACGATGGTCTCATGCCGCATCCTAGCCGTGCAGAGGGTGTGGGACAGGATGCGCAACGGCATCTTCGACCCCGCGCAGAATATGCGCGACCTCGAAGAGTACATGCGCCACTCCATCGGCAAGCCTTCGCAGCAACGGATCGAGTACCACGAGTTGCTGCTTGAACAGGACGCGGAGTTCAGCGAGGCCGTGTACCAGCGCGAAGTGGCTTACGGCAGACTCGCGCGCGCCGAAGAGGCGGAGCGTGCGCTCGAAGCCGCGCTCGCCGCCGAGACCGCGAAGCCGCCGGGAGAACAGCAGGGCGTTGACAGCCTGCTCCGGCAACTCTCCGAGTGCAAGCAGTACATCGCCACGCTCACACAACAGATCGCCGACTACACCAAGATCATAGATGACAAGATGAAGAAGTTCGGCGTCCGAATAGACGCGCACGCGCGCTTCGGGCAGGCGGTCGTGCGCGAGACGGAGGCGTGGCAGGAGATGACGCGCGTTAACCAGGAGACGCTTGCGAGCCTCGACGCCCTTTTCGATCCCGATAATCCGGTCGAAGAAGTTTTTGATTTTCCAGAAGACGAGTACGAGCCGTTTGCGATCCGGTGAAGTCCCAGAGGTCAAGAAGAATTATAGGTGCAAGGGGTATCCGGCTGTCTTTAGAGGGTGGGTTTGATGATTAAGTTCACTCGGAGGGGTTTACGGAAGGAGCAAGCGCGTGCGGACGGCGCTCGCCGGCGTTCGCGTCGTGAGGCGTGGCGGCGTCGGCTGCTCGTGATGATCGTCTGCCTGCCTCTCATCACATTCGCAGCCGACGCGAGCCTGGCGCAGACGGCGACGCCGACTCCGACGCCGCAGCCTTCGCCCGCCGCCGCGCCGCAACAGCAGGTGCGAAATCTTGCTGGGATCGCCGTCCGGTTCGTGCCCGCCGTCAAGCGCGTGGTTGAGGGCGCGATGCTCCGGCGCTACACGTTTCTGGCGACCGTCTTCGCGCAGCTCGTCATGCTCGCCGCTTTTCTCAAGCTGCAGGCAGACCGTCCCGGCGCGACGCGAGACTTCTTCGGGCAGTGCGGGCGCGCCGTCATCATCCTGCCGCTCATCGTCCTGGGGCCGTGGCTCATCAGCTACTTCTACTCGCTCGGCTACTACCTCGTCGCCCCCTTGCGCGTGCCGCTCTACGCATCGGTTGACGAGTTCAACGAAACCTACTACCGCTTCACGATGGGCATGTTCACGGCGACCGACCGCGGCGGCGTCTATCAGCCGATGCCGACGGGCACGGGCGCGATCATCGGCGTGCTCACCGACAGGGAGAGCACCGTCAAAACCGTTGACCAGATGGCTGACCCTGCGCAGTGGGACATGACGAAGCTCTTCTCGATCATGAATATCGCGCGCGGTATCCTCGCCTTCGGCGAGTTCGTGCTGATCGTCCTGACGGGGTTTTTGATGATCGCCTTTCGATTAGCCGTCCCGTGGATGATCGCGATGAGCATAGACAAGTCGCTCGCGCACGAGGTCTCATACAAGTTCGCGCGCGGCGTTGTCGTCTTCACGCTCGTCTTCCCTATTGTCGCGCACATCCTTCAAATCATCGCGTTCAAGGTCGGCACACTGGGCTTGTCAATTTATGACGGGACGCCGATGTACAATGTGGACCCGCAGACGGCCGCCATCATCGCGCGTCCAGATGTTGACCCGACGTTCTGCTTCGGCGTCGCCGTCTTCATGATGCTCGTCGCCGCGCTCTGCTTCGTCGCCGCGCCAGTGCTCTCGTGGAAGATCGCGTTCGGTCAAACGTTCGAGGGCGTGGCGACGGTCGCATCCGGGTGGATGGCGGCGATTGTCGGGAGCGGCATCAACTTGGTGAGCGCACGCATCGGCGCGACGCTGAACAACATGGCGGAGAGGCTGCAAGTCGAGAGTTCCGCCTCCGCAGGATTGACGACGGCGCGCGCCGACTACAACGCGACGACCGAGATCAACGCCGCCGGACTACACAACCAGCTTGGGCAAATCGCCGCCGGGCGCGCAGGCGCGATCATGACCAATAACGCTGCCGCCGCGCGCGAGCAGACAAATCTGCTCGCCGTCTATCGCAACAGTATGGCGAACGTCCGCATCAGCCGCGACGCGCAGGTTGGCAGCAACGGGCAGATAGGAATCATCGAAGCCGACCGCTCATACGCATCGCGCGGCGCGCAGAACGCGACGGCGCGCGAGCAGGGGCAGGTCATGCTTAACCAGCAGATCGGAGAGAACACCAACGAGCAGGCTTGGTGGACGTTCGGCACGGAGGTCGCGGGCGGCGCTGGAGGAGTCGCAGCCGGCGGCGGGGGCGGCGCGGGCGTCGGCTCGCAAGTCGGGGGCTTGGCGAGCCGCCCCGGGCAGATCACAACCGAAGGCGTCAACATCGAGCTGCAAGCTAGAGGCGGCATAGGACTGTCGAGCGAATACCTGAGCCGTAGCCTACAGAGCAACCGCTCTTACGCCGAAGACCGCACGGAGATCGAGCAGACTCGCGCCACACAGACCGAGGGCGCGCTGACTGAGCAGTACGGCGCTCAACGGGGCGCGATCTCGGTGTGGCAGCAGAGCGTCAACAACGCGGCGAACGTGCAAGCCGCAATCTCTTCAACCGCCGCGCGCGAAAGCACTGCGATGCTCAACCAAGCGGCGCAGGTGAAGCTCGCCGGGGCGGAGTCGGCGATTGAGCAGGTGCGCTCCGCCGGGCTGCAAGCCGCCGAGTACCACCGCATGGCGCAGATCATTGGGCAGGTCACGCACGACATGACGAGGCGCATCGAGGAGATGGGTCAGTATAGGTTTTAGCGAGTGAGGGAGAGGCGACTTCACTCTTCGGGCGGCTTATCAGTCATCTGAAAATCGAGCGGGCGGCAGTCTGTGTGTGAGGCGCAAGACCACAGCGCCAACCCTCGCCGAAAGGTTCTAAGCCGCCAGTGAACTACGAAACCATGACGCGCGAAAGTGCCAAGCCGCACGTTGTACCAACGAACCGCTACTCGGAGCGGGCGCACGTCGGCTTCACGCGCGCGACGACGCGAAAGCCCTGCCCTATCTGCGGCGCGAAGAAGTATTGTCAGGTGACGCGCGACGAACGGCTCGCGCACTGCATGAGAGAATCAGCCGGCGCGGTCAAGCGTGCGCGCGACGGCGGCTACGTGCACGTTTTGATCGAAGAATCCATCCCTTTCGGCACCATACGACCGAGTGCGACTGTGACAGCAGACGAACAGCAACGCCGCCTTACTTCAGAGCCGACATCTCTCGCCCCGCTTGAGATCAGACACGCTGCGTACCAGAAGTTGATCTCGCTCTCGCCTGCGGCTCACTACGTGAGTGAACTGGTCAGTGCTGTGCCGGATGGTCTGCTCGCGCGGGGACTCACGCCGCGCGACGCTTTCCGCTTCGGCGGTCTGCCGCCGCGAGTCAGAGAGCGCGACGAGTTGGCGCGCGCAGTTGACAGCTTCATCGCAGGGCAGTTCCCGGCGTACATGGAGTCGCGCCGGCTGCCCGGCGTCATCGGCGTACCGGGCTTCTGGCTGAAAGAGAAAGGACAGGTGAAGCTCGGCAAGGACTACAACTACAAACGCCCCGCGCTCATCATTCCGTACCGCGACGAGCAGGGCTTGATTGAGGCTTGCCAACTCCGCTTCGCCGGGCGGCGCGGCGGCTACCACTGGCTCTCGACCGCCGAAGACTGTCTCGACCGCGAGCCGTTCGGCACCAGCTCCGGCTGCCCCGTCCACTGGACTGCGCCGCCGCTTGAGACGATTGGCTGCAAAGACCTGCCCATCCTCGTCACTGAGGGCGCGTTGAAGGCGGAAGTCTTCGTCTCCCTGCGCCCACCGATGCGCGCCGTCGCGACCGCCGGCGTCGGCGTAGCGCACGCCGAGATCGTCCGGGCGCTCAGCGGCTGTGACGCGCTCATCGGCTTCGACGGCGACCATCGTGAGAACCCTCAAGTCTGTCGCCAACTCGGAAAGTTAATCGCCGAGCGCGAGCAGGACGCGCTTCTTAGCGGACATCAGACCAGCACGAGCGTCGTCGTGTGGGACGGCGTGAAAGGGATTGACGAAGCAGCGTTTCAGAATATCCGGCTACGCGTCATCAGCATTACCGATTGGCTTAAGACTTTGAAGGGCGCGTCACTTTCGGAAGTTGAGGACATCTGGAGGACGCTTTCATTCGCGCCCGTTGAGAACTGACGCCACAGCAGCGGAGGGGCAGTAACGATGCCAGACGCAGACTATCCGAATATCAGAGCAAGCTCTCTCTGTCCTTTGTGCTGTAAGAATAAGGACACGGGCCTAGTGACGTGCTGGTCCTGTTACCGAGCGTGTGGACTGCGTTACGGCAATGCGGAGGCGGAGTATCTGATCGCGCGGGCTGAAGACAAACTCCGCGAGGAAGGTCAAAGCCAGCGCACTTAATCTTTGAACTCTTCGGGGCATCTCCGCCAACCGTCATTCACATCTTTCGTTGCGTACTATCACTGCATGTCGAGCTTACGCCGGTAATCCTCGCCATCAACCCGCACGGTTTTACACATCTCGTAGAGGCGGCTTCTGAGCCGCACCCCGATGCGATCTTCTAACATCTCGTCGGTCGGCGAGCGACGCTCATCCTTGTAGTTGGTCGTAAAGATCGTCAGGCGACGGTCGTTGTAGCGCGTGCCGATGATCTGCATCATCGTGTCACGTACCCAGTCGGTAGGCTTCACCGCGCCGAGTTCGTCTAGGACCAGCACTTCCGTTTCATAGACGGACGCGAGCACCTTCAACTCCGAAGTCTGCGAAACCGGGTTGTAGGAGTTCTGAATCTCTTTGAGGAGCGCGCCGAACTCATAAAACAGACAGGGGATGTCCTTCTCAATCAGGCCACGTAAGATGGCCGTTGACAGGTGCGTCTTGCCAGTGCCGACCGGCCCCATGAAGAGTAAACCGCGATCTATCGTTGGGTATTCGTCCACCAATTTAAAGGCGTAGTTGAAGGCATGGAGCTGCGTGCCGTTGCCGGACACAAGGTGGTAGTTGGCTAGCGAGCAGTGTTCATAGCGGCGCGGAATGTGAGCCGCCGCGAGGAGCTTCGCTTGTCGCTCTTCAGTGCGGCAGCGACAACGGCGCGCGCCTTTGCCCGGCACGACCTCCATGCCCGTCCCGTAGCAGAAAGCGCAAACCGACAGCGAGTCCTGCTGTGCGACTTTCGGAGTGTCCTCCGCCGCCGAAGAAGCAATGACTGTCAGCGGATAGTTCTTTGCTGGTTGTGCCGGCATAGTTTACAGCTCACCTCCTTTCGCTTCGCTCGCTGAGCAGGAAGAGCGCCGCCTCGCGCACCCGCGGCGCGTCCTCCGGCAGGAGCCAGCCGCCGCCCTCGGAGCTGATCTCCGAGAGCGTGACGTCAATTGACTTGCCCTGCGTCTCCAGAAGCGCCACGCAAGTCTCGGCCGTCTCTCGAACTTCTTCCGGTGAAAGCTTGTGCGGCGCGACCTGCGTGTGGGAGTCGGACGTGGCGCGCCCGACTTCGAGATCGGCGCGCACGCGTCGTGCCCGTTCGTCAACGGTGCCGTGCTTGCGGAGCAGGTCGTAGGTTTCGTGCTGCGCGACGCGGACGGCCTTCGGCAGCGCCTTCGTCTCGAACCACTCGCGCGTGCGGGCGATCTCACGGGAGGCAGTTTGCGCGGCGGCTTGTGTCGCTGCCGCTGTCACGCACGGCTCGAGTTCGCTCTTCAGGCGCTCGACGATCTCGTCCACTGAGACCGCGCCAGAGTGTTGTGAGGTAGCTTTGGATTCCCTCCCCTCTCGCTGGTCCGGCGCGTGTGATTGGGTGTCGGGTGTCGGGTTTGGGTCGGAGCCTGTTTTAACATCCGGTTTTGTGTCCGCGCCGTTTTTTGGCGCGTGCGGATTTATATCTGAGTCTGAACCATCTGGATCAGCGAAGCTGTCCTTAAAGGCTGCTTCATTCGGTGAAGCAGGAGCCGCATCGGATGAAGCAGGAGCAAAGCGCAAAATTTTTTGACCCGGCGAGGCCGCGCGCACGCCGATTGAGGAGCTTGCGCGGTTAAGAAAAATCCTGATCCCGACGCCATTCTTGCCGGCGAAGTAGCCGATGATGCCGGAGTCGTGCAGCCATGTCATGGCCTTGTTGGCCGTGGCGCTGGCGACGCCCACCACCTCACACAACACATCCCATGCTTTGATCTGCTTCCCTTCCCTGCACTCGGCCTCGAAGCGTAGCACCCCATCTCGCTCCCAATACTGGTCTGGAGCGTTGACCAGCCGGAGGTAGATTTTGCTCATGAGCGGCGTAACCCTGTCCGCTTCCACGGAGGTGACGGCCGCGATGATCTCACGGTCGAGCTTGAAAAAGTTCTTGTGGTATTCGTGCGCCGAGAGTTGCGTCTTGCGGACGAAACGGTTGGAGAAATTCGCGTGCGCTGCCATCGCTTCCGCCTAACTTTCTGCTCGACAGCCGGGGCGCCGGAGTTTTATAATGTGCTTCGGTAAACACACGAATACCGGCTCGCCAATCGAGCGAGTTTTTCGATTGACCCGTCGCACTCCGGTCGCCAAACTAGAGGTGCTGCGGGTCAATTCATTTGTGAAGGCCCCAAGCGCCCCCACTCGAATTCAACTCGCATACCTACATTATTTTTTCTTTTCTGGGAAGCCTGTCTTTTCTAGGACACCCCTGCTCTAGTTGAGACATCCCTGTCCTGATCAGGACAGGGATGCTATATCTAGGACAGCCCTGTCTGAAATAGAGCAGGGTGTCTTTTTTAGGACAGGGGTGTCCTAGAGAGAGCAGGGGTGTCCTAATTGGGACAGGGGTGTCCTAAAAAAGACAGGGATGCTCTAATTAAGACACCCCTGTCTTAATTAGAGCAGGGGTGTCCTAATTGAGACAGGGGTGTCTTAGATAGGACAGGGGGTGCTTTATTTAGGACAGGGGTGCTCTGTCCAGGACACCCCCTGTCTTAAATTATAAAGCGGCCCAAAATTAAGCTTGTAACTTGAAAAGAAAAAGAGGTTAAATCAGGAGGCTTGTTTCAGGGAAGGTGAGCTGAGGGTTTTAGATTAACACGATAA
>Ga0081539_10006940_pt1 | contig 10532 bp, 8 predicted proteins | sample TabmetS4T2R2_FD_71023 | JGI IMG/M metagenome (GOLD analysis project Ga0081539, IMG submission 71023) | Tabebuia heterophylla rhizosphere microbial communities from the University of Puerto Rico - S4T2R2 | ecosystem: Host-associated > Plants > Roots > Rhizosphere ... | reverse complement strand
CGCGCTCGGTGAAGCACAACGGTCTCGCTTCCTGTTTCCCTCGCGCGGCAATGAGGGCCATCTGACGCGCCAGCGCTTCGCCCAGCTGCTTAAGGAGGCGGCACTCAAGGCCGGCCTCGATCCGGCACGCGTGTCGCCGCACGTGCTGCGCCACGCTTTTGCCAGCCATCTGCTGGAGGGCGGCGCCGATCTGCGCAGCGTGCAGCTGATGCTGGGTCATGCCGACATCGCGACGACGCAGATCTACACGCACGTGCTCGACGAGAAGTTGCGTGCACTGGTTCAGGACAAGCACCCGCTGGCTCGCCGTGCCCGCCGCCGGGCCAGTTGACAGGATTCGGGTGCCGCGCGACATCTGAAAATCAATGGCCACCTATCTCGACTTCGAGAAGCCGATCGCCGAGCTGGAAAGCAAGATCGCCGAGCTCAGGCACCTGCCGAACTCGGGCGATGTCGACATCGCCGAGGAAGTCTTGCGCCTTCAGGACAAGGTGCAAAAGCAGCTGCGCGCCACTTATGCCAAGCTGACGCCGTGGCAGCGGGTGCAAGTGGCCCGGCATGCCGAACGGCCGCACGCGCAACGCTATATCGACCGCCTGATCAGCGAATACACGCCTCTGGCTGGCGACCGCTCCTTCGGCGAGGACGCGGCCGTCGTCGGCGGCGTCGGACGGCTGGCCGGCCGCAGCGTCGTGGTGCTCGGCCATGAGAAGGGTGACGACACCGATTCGCGCATCAAGCACAATTTCGGCATGCCGCGGCCGGAGGGCTACCGCAAGGCCCAGCGTCTGATGAAGCTTGCCGACCGGTTCGGCCTGCCGGTGGTGACCCTGGTCGACACGCCGGGCGCCTATCCCGGTCTCGATGCCGAAGCGCGCGGCCAAGCTGAAGCCATAGCCAGCTCGATCGACACCTGCCTCGCCATCGGCGTGCCGCTGGTCAGCGTCGTGATCGGTGAAGGCGGCTCGGGCGGTGCGCTCGCCATTGCTTCGGCCGATCGCGTCTACATGCTGGAAAACGCCATCTATTCGGTGATAACGCCGGAAGGCTGCGCCTCGATCCTGTGGCGCGACAACGCCAACGCCCAAGATGCCGCCGAAGCGATGAAGATGACGGCGGCCGATCTCAAGAAGCTCGAGGTCATCGACGACGTGATCCCCGAGCCGATGGGCGGCGCCCATCGCGCGCCCGACGAGACGATTGATGTCGTCGGCAAGGTGGTGAGCGAGGCGCTCAGCGAGCTGGTCCAGCTTGACCGCGCGACCTTGCGCAAGCGGCGCGAGGAGAAGTTCCTGGGGATGGGGCAGAAGGGACTGTAGTCTCCAATTTCATCCGAAATGAGGGCCTACTTTTTCTCCGTTCCCCCCGTCGCATCCCACAGCGGCGCGGCCATGGTCTCGCTGAAGTTCTTGAACATCAGGTTGAAGGAAATACTGATGCGCTCGGTCTGGCCGTCATTGGCGGGCACGGTATGCTTGAGCCACGCCGGAAAGATCACCATACGGCCTTCCTTGCTCTGGGCGTTGGCGCCGTTGGCGGTGAACTTGGTGTATTGCCGCGGCTTGGGCATGATCATCGACGCTTGGCCGCGCGGATCCTGGAACAGGATCTGCGACGAGGTCGAAGGAATCGCCACGTAGTAGACGCCGCTCAGATAGTTGTTCGGATGATGGTGCATCGGGTGGTAGGCGCCAGGCGGGTTGACGTTGGCCCAGCAGCCGGTGATCGCCATCGGATACTGATCGATTTGCAGGAAGCGCGCCACGCCGCGGGCGGCCGTCTCGACAAGCTTCACGAACTCGGCGAAAGCCGGCCGGGTATGGAGATCCTGCGGCGTCTGCCAGTTGCTGCCCGGCGGAATCTTGGGCCGAGGCTGGATGATGCGTTCGATCTCGCTCTTGAGTTGGAAGTTCAGCATCGCCGCCTGGGCCGGCTGCAGGTCGACGATCCACAGCGGCGTCGGGAAGATTTCCTGGACTTCCTGTTTCTCGATCATGGTTCAGTATAGCCGAAATGGTCTGCGCCCCCTTGCGGTGCATCAAGGAGCCAGGAACCGCAGCATGAAAGTCCCGGCGTCCGACACCTTTCTGGCATTTGCCGGACGGACCAATCAGTGATCCAATCGCAGATCAACCAGGACCGGCGGGAACTCAAGGAGGACTCCGTGGCCATCATTGTCCAGCCCATCACGGCGGACTTTGCCGCAGAAGTGGGCGACGTCGCCCTCAACCGGCCGCTTTCGACGGATGATCTCGCCGCCGTTCGCGCCGCGTTTGCCAAATACGCCGTGCTGGTCTTTCCCGACCAGGAGTTTGACGACGAGAGCCAGCTTGCCTTCGCGCGCAACTTCGGGCCGCTCGAGACCACCGTCTTCAAGGCGCGCAAGGACCATAAGCTGCGCCTGCACGAGAACCTGGCCGACGTGAGCAACCTCGACGCTGAGAACCGCATCCTCACGACCACCGACCGCCAGCGGCTCTACAATCTCGGCAATCAGCTGTGGCACACCGATTCCTCCTTCAAGCGGGTGCCCGCCTACTGCTCGATGCTGCATGCGCGGTCGATCCCACCGATCGGTGGGCAAACCGAATTCGCCGACATGCGCGCTGCCTACGATGCGCTGCCGGAAGCGACCAAGCGCAGGATCGAGGGACTGGTGGCGGAACATTCGATCATGACCTCGCGGGCTAAGCTCGGCTTCACCGATTTCGATGACAGCGAGCGCGAGGCCTTCAAGGCGGTGCCGCAGGTGCTGGTGCGACGCCTGCAGGATTCCAGCCGCATGAGCCTCTACATGGCAAGTCACGCCGGCTCGATCCGCGGCATGGCGGACGCCGAGGCGAGGAAGCTCCTGGAGGAGCTGACCGAGCACGCCACGCAGCGCCGGTTTGTCTACGCGCACCGGTGGCGGGTGAAGGATCTGGTGATCTGGGACGACCGCTGCACCATGCATCGCGGCATGCCGTTCGACGACCAGCGCTACCAGCGCGACATGCGCCGAGCCACCGTGTCGGACATCGCGCCGACCTGTGAGCAGATGGGACTGGCCGTCGCGGCGGAATGACGCCGGCGGCCTTCCGCAAGCTGGCGCTGTCGCTTGGCGGCGCGACCGAGAGCGCGCATGGCGGCCACCCCGATTTTCGCGCGGGCGGCAGGGTCTTCGCGACGCTGGGCTACCCGGGCCCGGGCTGGGCCATGGTGAAACTCACGCCCGAGCAACAGCAGATGCTGGTCGATGCCGAGCCCGACATGTTCGTCCCGGTCAAGGGAGCTTGGGGCTGCGCGGCGCGACGAACGTGCGTCTGGCCGCTGTCGATCAACGCACGGTGCTGAGCGCGCTCACCATGGCGCGGCAGAACGCAACGGCGCCACCAGCGAGGAAATCCCGACCGAGAGGAAGTACATGACCATCGATATCGAGCCGCTGCGCCACGATCTCGGACGCAAGATCGAGGACGAGGATGTCGTCACCGAAGGGCCTATCAGGGAAATGATCTGCACCTTCGATCGCGACGACGAGGTGCCGGCGCCCGGCGAGGCGATCGCGCCGGGCTGGCATCTCTGCTTCCTGCATTCCTACGCGCGGCGGGCGCAACTCGGCCGCGACGGCGCGGCGGCCGAAGGCGGCGTGCTGCCCAGGATCCCCATGCCGCGGCGCATGTACGCCGGTTCGACCTTCACATTCGAAGGCGACATCCGCATGGGCGACAAGCTTCGCCGCGAGATCGAGTTCACCGACATCCAGCTGCGTGAAGGCAGCACCGGCACCTTGATCGTGACCACACAGACCCGGCGCATCTTCACCCCGCGCGGTCTGGCGTTGAGCGAGGCGGCCAACACGGTGTTCCGCGAGGACGTCAAGGCCGGTACCAGGAGCGGCGTGCCGGTGCGCGAGGAGGCACCCAAGGACGTGCCCTGGCGCCGCACCATTACGCCGGATCCGGTGATGCTGTTCCGCTATTCCGCTGTGACGTTCAATCCGCATCGCATCCACTACGATCGCACCTACTGCATGGAGGTCGAAGGCTATCCCGGACTGGTCGTGCACGGGCCTTTCGCGCAGCAGTGCCTGTTCGACCTGTTGCGCGATTCGATGCCCGGCCGACGTATCAAGACCTTCGCCGTGCGCGCCCGCGCCCCGCTGTTCGACACTGCGCCGTTCGACGTCATCGGCCGTCCGACGGCCGCCGGCAACGGCGCCGAGCTGTGGACGGTGACGCCCAAGGGGACGATCGCGGCTCAGGCGACGGCGACGCTGGCTTGAGTTCTGTGGAGCGCGGACCTCCCGGTCCGCATGCCCGTCATCCCGAGTGCAGCGAGGGATCTTTTGGCAGCAGGAAGGATCCCTCGGCCTACGGCCTCGGAATGACGCTTGAGCGGACCGGGAGGGCCGCGCTCCGGAGCTAATCGTTGGCGGCGCCGAAACGAAGGGGGCGGAAGAAGGCGCGGACGTCCTCGACCAGCAGCCCGGGTTCCTCGAGCGCTGCGAAGTGGCCGCCGCGCGGCATCGCCGTGTAGCGGCGCAGGTTGCAGATGCGCTCCATCCATTCCTTGGGCGGCGGCGGCGCGAAATCGGCGGGAAACGCGGCGAAGCTGGTCGGCGTCTCGATGCGCGCTCCGTCCGGGAGGCCGCGCGGCTTCTGTTCGGTGACGGCGCGATACAGCCAAGTCGCGGTGCCGGCCGTGCCGGTCAGCCAGTAGACCATGATGTTGTCGAGGAGCTGATCCATCGTGAAGCATTTCAAAGGGTCGCCGGCGCAGTCGCTCCACGCCTGGAACTTTTCGACGATCCAGGCAGCGAGGCCCACCGGCGAATCGGTCAGCGCAACACCCAGCGTCTGCGGTCGCGTCGCCTGAATGCGCTGGTAGGCCGTCCTCTCGTCGCGCTCGGCCTGGACCTTGTGCAGCCATGCCCTCTCGGCCTCGCTGAGTTCGGCCCGGCTGAGATCGATGCCGGGCCGCAGCCCAACCATGTTCAGGTGCAGGCCGATGACGCCGGACCGCCAGTCGTCCTTCTCGTCCCGCAGTGGATGATCGAAGGCGCACCACGACGACACGACGGCGCCCCAATCGCCGCCTTGCACACCATACGGGCGGCGATAGTTCAGGCTTCCGTGCACAAGCCGGTGCCAAAGCCCGGCAACGGCGCGCGGGCCGATCGGGCCGGTGGTGCCATCATCGCGGATCGGCGGACCCGAAAAGCCGTAACCAGGCAGCGACGGCACGATCACGTCGAACGCGTCGAGCGGGTCGCCGCCATGACGCTCGGGATGGGCCAACGGCTCGAGGATATGCAGGAACTCCACGATCGAACCCGGCCAGCCGTGGGTGACGACGAGGGGTAGCGGCCGCGGCGCGCCGTCGACTTCGGTGCCGGGCTCGCGGATGAAGTGCAAGCGCTGCGCGCCGATGTCGACGAGGTAGCTCGGCCAGCGGTTGATCGCTTCCTGGCAGCGCTGCCAGTCGTAGCCGTGCCGCCAGTAGTCGACCAGGTCTGCCAGGAAGTCGGGATCGGTGCCGGAAGCCCATGAGCCGTTGTCGGCGATGGCAATCGGCGGTCGCCAGCGCCGCAAACGCTCGTCGAGGTCGATCAGCGCCCGCTCGGGGATATCGACCTTGAAGGGCTCGGGGGTCTCGTAGCGCGCCTGGGACATGGCCCCATCATAGCTGGCCATGCGGGCCCAAGCGCAGTGGCTTCAGTCGAGCAGCTCGGCGCGTAGGCGCTCGCGGGCCATGGCGTCGAGGCCGAGCGCGCGTTCGGCGAATTCTTCAGGCCCGCCATACTCACTGTGCATCACCTCGAACGCCGCCTCGAGATAAGGCTGGCGCGCTTCGATGATCGCTGCGCGCGTGTCGATGTCGAGCTCGGGATAGCGCCCGATGTGGCCGGTCCACAGCTCGTTGGTGCGCAGGTAGTCCTCCAGCACAGTCTCCCAGGGCACGCCCAGCAGGGTGAGCAGTAGCGCCGACGCGAACCCCGTGCGGTCCTTGCCCGCGGTGCAATGGAACACCAGCGGCCGATGTTCGCCGTCGCCGAGCGTGGTGAACAGCATGCGGAAGCCCGGCGTACAGCGGCGCGGATAATCGCGATAGTGGTCGGCCAGGTACTGCATCATGAGATGGGGCGTCGCCGTGCCGGCATCGATCGCCTTGCGGATCTTGTCGCCGATGCCTGGCTCGATATGGGCGCCAACAATGCGGCACTCGACGCCTTCGACCTGATGCGGTGTTTCCGCCGCTTCATTGACGCCACGCAGGTCGACGATGGTGCGAACGCCGAGCTCGCGCAGCGCCGACCGATCCTGCGGCGTCAGATTTCCGAGATGGGCAGAGCGAAAGACGGCGCGGCGCCGGACGATCCGTCCGCCAACGGTACGATAGCCGCCGAGATCGCGGAAATTGGAGCCGCCTTCCAGCGGCACGACGGAGGGGAGGGGGGTATCCAGCATAGGCGTAAGCTAGCACACGACGCGTTGCGAAGGCATGAAGCCGCGGTCACACCCGCCCATGGCAGTGCTTGTACTTCTTGCCTGAACCGCAGGGGCAGGGCGCGTTGCGCGCGACCTTGCCCCAGGTACGAGGATCGTTGGGATCGCGGGCGGATCTCGCGGCGGTCGCCGGCGCCGGCCTAGGTCGGTGCAGGGTCGCGACGCCGCCGCCATCGGGATCGGCCGGATCGTATGCGGGGTCGGCTTGCATGGCGGCCGCGAGCGCGGGGTCTTCGTGCACTTCGTGCATCTGCATCTGGGTCGGCGGGGCCGGCATGGGCGGTGGCGTCTCCATGCGCAGCTGCAAGGTGGCGAGCAGACCCACGACCTGCTCGCGCAGGCCGGTCAGCAGGTCGCTGAAAAGGTTGAAGGCCTCGCGCTTGTATTCGTTCAGCGGATCCTTCTGGCCGTAGGCGCGCAAGCCGATGCCCTGGCGCAGATGGTCCAGATGCAGCAGGTGCTCCTTCCAGCTCTGGTCGAACAGCTGCATCAGCACGCTCTTCTCGACCTGACGCCAGACTTCGGTGCCGTACTGCGCGGCGCGCTGGGCGAACAGCCGATCGACGGCGTCATTCAGGCGCGTCTTGATCTCCTCGTCGGCGATGCCCTCTTCCTTGGCCCACTCATCGATCGGCAGGTCGAGGCCAAACAGACGCTGCACCTCTTCCTTGAGCTCGGCAACCTTCCACTGCTCGGCGTAGACGTCCTCGGGGATAGTGCGGGCGACCAGTCCGTCGATCACGTCGCGGCGCATGCCGGCGATGGTGTCCGAAACATCTTCGGTCGCCATGAGCTCGATGCGCTCCTTGTAGATCTCCTTGCGCTGGCTGTTCATGACGTCGTCGAAGCGCAAGAGGTTCTTGCGGATCTCGAAGTTGCGCGCCTCGACCTTGCCCTGCGCCGTCTCGAGCGCCTTGTTGAGCCAGCGATGGGTCAGCGCCTCGTCGTCGGCCATGCCCTTCTTCTGGACCCAGTCGAGCACCTTGTTGTTGCCGAAGATGCGCATCAGGTCGTCTTCCAGCGACAGGAAGAACTTGGACGCACCGGGATCGCCCTGACGACCCGAGCGGCCGCGCAGCTGGTTGTCGATGCGCCGGCTCTCATGGCGCTCCGTGCCGACCACGTAGAGGCCACCCGCGCCGCGGACGACCTCGCGGTCGCGCTCGACCTCGGTCTTGATTCCCGTTGCGACGCGCTGCAGCTCGGCGCTGCGCTGTGCTTCGTCGGGAAGCTTTGCCGCCAGCTCGGCCTCGGCCTGGCGAACAAGCATGTCCGCGTTGCCGCCAAGCTGAATGTCGGTGCCGCGGCCGGCCATGTTGGTGGCAATGGTGACGGCGCCGGGACGCCCGGCTTGGGCGATGATGTTGGCTTCCTGCTCGTGGTAGCGCGCGTTCAGCACATTGTGCGGAATCTTGCGCTTCTTCAGCTCGTCCGAGAGCGCCTCCGACTTCTCGATGGATACGGTGCCGACCAACATCGGCTGTTGGCGGCCGCGGCACTCCTCGATCAGCTTGACGATGGCGCGCGTCTTGTCGGCGATGGTGCGGTAGATCTCGTCGTCGGCATCCTTGCGGGCCACCGCGACGTTGGTCGGAATCTCGACCACCTCGAGCTTGTAGATCTCGCCGAACTCGGCCGCCTCCGTCATCGCCGTGCCGGTCATGCCGGCGAGCTTGGGATACATGCGGAAGAGGTTCTGGAAGGTGATCGAGGCCAGCGTCTGGTTCTCGCGCTGGATCTCGACCTTCTCCTTGGCCTCGAGCGCCTGGTGCAGGCCCTCCGAATAGCGTCGGCCGGCCATCATGCGGCCGGTGAACTCGTCGATGATGACGACCTGGCCATCCTTGACGATGTAGTCAACGTCGCGCGTGAACAGCTTGTGGGCGCGCAGCGCCTGCGTGACGTGATGCAGCAGACTGACCTGGGTTGGCGCGTAGAGGCTCATGCCCTCCGGCAAGAGGCCTTCGCTGCGCAGGATGTCCTCGACGGCCTCGACGCCGGCATCCGTGAGGACCACCGTCCGGTTCTTCTCGTCCTTTTCGTAGTGCTCGGCCTTGAGCCGCGGGATGACGCCGTCGGCACGCCGGTAGAGTTCGGAGGAATCCTCGGCAGGTCCCGAGATGATGAGGGGCGTGCGCGCCTCGTCGATCAGGATCGAATCGACCTCGTCGACGATGGCGTAGTTGAAGGGCCGCTGGACCATGGCGTCCAGGCGGTACTTCATGTTGTCGCGCAGGTAGTCGAAGCCAATCTCGTTGTTGGTGCCGTAGGTGACGTCGCAGTCGTAGGCGGCCTTGCGCTCCTCGTCGGAGAGCTCGTGCACAATCACTCCAACGCTCAGGCCGAGAAATGCGTAGACCCGCCCCATCCATTCGGCGTCGCGCTTGGCTAGGTAATCGTTCACCGTGACGACGTGGACGCCCTTGCCGGCGAGCGCGTTGAGGTAGACCGGCAAGGTGGCGACCAGGGTCTTGCCTTCGCCGGTCTTCATCTCGGCGATCTTGCCCTGGTGCAGGACCATGCCGCCTTTGAGCTGGACGTCGAAGTGCCGCTGGCCCAACGTGCGCTTGGCGGCTTCGCGCACCGTAGCGAAGGCTTCGACCAGAAGGTCGTCGAGGATCTCGCCGTTCGCGAGGCGGTCACGAAACTCCTGGGTCTTGGCGTGCAGCTCAGCGTCGCTGAGTTTCTCCAGCTCGGGCTCGAGTGCGTTGATTTTCGCCACCGGCTTGTCGAAGCTCTTGACGACGCGGTCGTTGGCGGTGCCGAACAGGCTTCGGGCCAGCGCGCCCAGCATGAAACCCTCGATATTTTAAAGAGTTAGGCGGGCTCGCGGCCCGCCGTTCCCCTCACAGATAGAGAGCGCTTCCGCCAGTGTCAACGCGCGCCGACGAACCCGCGACGGGGAAAGACGGCGAAGCCTCGTCCAAGTCACGGTGCTCACGAAAAAGTGCCGCAATTGCCGGCCATCAGGGCGCGCATTGGGGAGGCGATGCTTGCTGGGCCGGACTTGCTAGACAAGTCAGGCCCTGTGTAAACGGATCGAGCCGCCCCTTGCCCTTTCCCGACTCCGCCGGAGCCCCTTCATGAGCTTTCGTCCGCGCCCCCTGCGCTTGATTGTCCTTTGCTGCGCGGCCGCCGCGATCGCCGGCTCCGCGGCCGGCCAGCAGCCAGCCAATCCCGCCGCGCCGGCCGCGCCGGCGCAGAAGCCCCCGGCCAAGCCGCCGGCTGCTGCTCCTCAGGCGAGCCAACCGCTCAAGGATCCCGTGGTGGCGACCGTCAACGGTCAGCCTATCCGGCTCTCCGAACTCGAAGTCGCCCAGCAAGCGCTGCCGCAACAGTATCGCAACATGCCGCTGCAGGCGGTCTTTCCCGCCTTGCTCGACCGAATGATCGACAGCAAGCTCGTGGTGCTGGAGGGCAAGAAGACCAAACTGAACGAAGACCCGGCGTTCAAGAAGCGACTCGCCTTCATCGAAGACCAGGTGCTGCAGGATTTCTGGATCCAGCGCGAGATCGCCCGCCAGGTCACGCAGGAGAAGCTGCAGAAGCGCTACGAGGAGCGGCTCGCGTCGATCCCCCCGGAAGAAGAGGTGCACGCCCGCCACATCCTCGTCGCGACCGACGACGAGGCCAAGGCGATCATCGCTGATCTCAAGAAGGGCACCGCGTTCGACAAGCTCGCCAAGGACAAGTCGACCGACAAGGCGTCGGGCGCCGAGGGTGGCGACCTCGGCTGGTTCAAGAAGTCGGATATGGTGAAGGAGTTCGCCGACGCCGCCTTCGCTCTCAAGAAGGGCGAGACGAGCGAGACGCCGGTCAAGACCCAGTTCGGCTACCACGTCATCAAGATGGAGGATCGCCGCAAGGCGTCGCCGCCGCCGTTCGAGGAGCTGGCCGACCAGCTGCGCGAGGAAATGGCGCGCGAGGTCGTGCAGGCCCAGCTCGACCAGTTGCGCGCCGGCGCCAAGATCGAGAAGTTCAGCATGGATGGCGGCAAGCCTGAAGCAGCACCTGCCAAGCCGGCCGCGCCCGCAACGCCGGCTG
>Ga0081539_10006939_pt1 | contig 10533 bp, 8 predicted proteins | sample TabmetS4T2R2_FD_71023 | JGI IMG/M metagenome (GOLD analysis project Ga0081539, IMG submission 71023) | Tabebuia heterophylla rhizosphere microbial communities from the University of Puerto Rico - S4T2R2 | ecosystem: Host-associated > Plants > Roots > Rhizosphere ... | reverse complement strand
TGGGACCAGGACGCCGGTCAGCTAGCCATCACCTACCCGCCTGAGCAGCTTGATTTCGACGCCACGAACCTTCCACCCACCGTAATCGCTGCATTCGAGGAGGCCATCGCTTGTCATGCCAGCAGCTGCTACGTCGCGGCCGGGATCATGGTTCGGAAGACCCTGGAAGAATTATGCGAGGACCGGGGCGCCCAAGGCGGGAATCTCAAGGACCGAATTACTGACCTAGGCAGTAGGGTCGTCCTACCCAGAGAGCTCCTCGACGGGCTTGATGACCTTCGGTTGCTGGGCAACGACGCCGCACACATCGAATCCAAGGTCTTCCAGCAGGTCGGCAATGATGAGGTTGAGCTCTCGATCGAGTTCACCAAGGAAGTGTTAAAGGCGATCTACCAATATGACGACCTCTTGGCCCGGTTGCGTGCGTTGAAGAAGGCCCGACAGCCGTAGCTGCCCGGGCCGGACCGTATGAGTCGGTCCATGGCGTCTCACCTGGTTCCCGGTTCGGCGGGCACCGACGCCTGGTCGAAGGCGTAGTACAGGGCCATGACCCCGCACAGGATCAGGGCGAGGGGCGCCGACACCCAGGACAGGGCGAAGGCGGCAGCATAGACGGCTTGACCGACCATGAACCGCAGGCGGGCCGCTCGCACGACCTCCGGTGGCGGCAGCCGGTGCAGCAGACGGTCGGTATGGGTGACCCACGCGAACAACGCCCCGAACGACAACCCCATCAGCAGCAGCACCGCGCTGTAGAGCGCCGACGCCGTCCTGGCGGCCTCGCCGGCGTCGCCCAGGTGCTCGGCGACCACCGCGGTGGGGAACGGGATCAGCGCCGTCCACAGCAGCAGGTTGAGGTTGAGCAGCAGCAGCGGCCCATCCACCCGTGCGACCTGCTCGAAGATCCGATGATGGTTGAGCCAGATCACGCCGATGGTCAGGAAGCTCACCAGGTAGGCGACGTAGCTGGGCCACTGGGCCCAGAGGGCGGGTGCGAGCCGCTCCCCTCCGTCGAGCTCCGGAGGGCGGATCTCGATGACCAACAGGGTGATCGCGATGGCGAGCACGCCGTCGCTGAAGGCCTCCAGCCGGGTCTTGGTCACAGTCCTTCCCTCGTTCCATCGGGGAGCACCAGGATACGGAGCTGGCGGTTGGGGCTCGTGACATCGCCGGCGGCAACGGTTCAGGTCATGACGTAGCCACCGGCCACGTCGAGGGTGACACCGGTGAGCCAGGCGGCGCTGTCGGAGGCCAGGAACACGGCCGCGAGGGCGACGTCCTCAGGGGTTCCCAACCGGCCCAGCGGGATGGCCGCGGCCATCTTCTCGCGCCACTCCCTTGGCGCCACCTGCTGGATCTGCTCGGTGAGGATGGTGTGGGGTGCCAGACAGTTGACCCGGACGCCGTGGCGGCCCACGTCGCTGGCGACCTGACGGGTGAGCATCATCACCCCCGCCTTGGCGGCGACATAGGGGGCTGGCGCACCCAGCCCCGGCAGGCGGGCCGCGCTGGAGGCCATGGTCAGGATCGCACCCCGGCCGCGCTCGATCATGCCGGGCAGGAAGCACTTGAGGGTCAGGAACGTGGCGGTGAGGCTGCCATCCACGGTCGACTGCCAGTCCTGCTCGGGGACGTCGGCGACCGGCCCCGGTCGTGCCCGCCCGCCGCCCACGAACGCGGCCACCACCTCGGCCGGGCCGAGGCCCTGCTCCACCTGCTGGCGGATATGTTCCACCGCGGCGAGGTCGGTGCAGTCGCCAGCCACCCCGATCGCCTCGCCGCCGGTGCTGCGGAGGGCGTCCACCACGGTCTGAATCCTGGTTGGGTCGCGGCCGTTGACCGCCACTTTGGCGCCGTTGGCGGCAAGCAGCCGGCAGGTGGCCGCGCCGATCCCGCCGGACCCGCCGGTGACCACCGCGACCTTGCCGGCCAGGTCCGGGTAGATCGGCACCTTCTCATTGGCCCGCATCAGCTACTCCTGTCTCCGAACCTCGACCCGACCCAACCAGCGAGGACAGTACCCTTGGAGGCGGCATGGACGGGTCTACGGCCGGCGCCGCCTTCGGCGGGGACGCATCGAGGTCCTCGTGACCGTGCCTCGCGTCCGAGCGATGTTCGGAACCCCGAAAGGATGTGGCCAGTGGGATGGGAGGCGCTCGAGCAGTGGGGTGACGACGTCGCTCGCGTCGAACCGCTCGCTGGCGGAGTCGCCAACGACGTGTGGAGCGTGCGCGTCAACGGGCAGCTCGCGGTCGGTCGTCTCTGTGCCAGGAGCGACGCTGATCTCGCGTGGGAGACCGACCTCCTCCAGCACCTCGACCGGCAAGGTCTGACCGTGCCGGTGCCGATCCCGACGACGGACGGCCGGCTGTTCGCCGACGGTCTGGTGGTGATGACCCATGTGGAGGGCGGACCGCCCGAGACGGAGGCCGACTGGCGTCGCGTGGCCGACATGCTCCGCCGGCTGCATCGGTGGACGCAGGGCTGGCCGCAGCGCCCGGGCTGGCGATCGTCGACCGATCTCCTGCACGGCGAGACCGGGACGAGGATCGACCTCGGGGCGATGCCGGCCGAGGGCGTTGCGCGATGCCGAGCGGCGTGGGCGCGGCTCGCCGGACGTCAGCGGTGCGTCGTCCACGGCGACCCCAACCCGGGCAACATCCGCATGACCGCGGACCGGGTCGCGCTGATCGACTGGGACGAGTCGCACGTCGACGTCCCCGACCTCGACCTGGTGCTGCCGCACAACGCCGCCGGTCTCGACGACGGCGCCCATGACATCGCCGCGCAAGCGTGGGCCGCATGGGAAGCCGCCGTCTGCTGGGACGACGAGCACGCGGTCAAGCGGCTCGCCGACGTTCGAGCGGTCTGAGCAGCGGCAAGCGAGACAGGGCCATCTGCTGGATTCGTGGATCAGCACGAGCTGCGAAATCGCCGGATGGCGCGGCGCTCAGCCGTCGAACTCTGATTCTGGTAAGGATGGGGCCAGCCGTGGACCGATGTCCGCGGGCCGCGTCTGGCCGGAAGGAGCGGGGCTAGGCGAACAGCTCGTCGGCGGCGTACGGGTCCGCCCAGTACTGCCAGACCTCGGTGACCTTCCCGTCCCGGACATGGAACACCAGGGTGTTGTTGTCTTGGAGGGTCTTGCCTTCCCGCTCGGCGTGGGCGGTGTGCAGGCCGACCGCGTGCTCGTCGTTGGCGAGGATGTCGTGGACCTCGACGCGGAAGTTGCCGCCGGTCAGCTCCATGGTCTTGGCGAAGAAGCCGAGGACGGTGTCGACGCCTCGGTGGTCGCCGGCCAGTTGGCTGCGGCCGCCCGCGTGCCAGACGATGTCGGGGTGGAACAGCTCGCGCAGGGTGTCCATGTCGCCGCTGGTGAAGGCGTCGTAGCCCCGCCGGATGAGGTCCTCGTTGGGATGGCCCATGATTGCCCCCTCGCGCTCGCTCGTCGAGACGGGCGGACCCTAGCAAGCCGGAGCTCCCACCACAAGAGCTGGTCGGCATCGTCGAAGAGGGCCCCGCCTCGCCGAAGGCGAGGCGGGGCCGATCCCGTATGCCAGGCTCAGTCGTCGAGGAAGGGAAGGATGAAGTCGTAGCTGTCCTGGGTGTCGACCCGCCAGGAGTAGTCGGCGCCGTGGCAGGTGGCGCTGAAGCCGAATGACACCACTGCGATGACCTGGTTGGTGTCGTTGACAAGCACCGGTCCGCCCGAGTCACCAAAGCAGGTTCCGCCGCGGCCTCCGACGGCGCTCGGGTTGTTCAAGGTATGCAGGTTGCCGCCCTGGGCGATGTCGCCGTTGACCTCAACGATGCGCGAGGTCGACTTGTACCGCGTCTCCACGTCCATCGGCTTTGGCTGCACGGACTGGATGCCGTACCCCACATTCTCGACCAGGGCGTCGTTACGGCCCTGGCCGGTGTCGCCGGCCAGCTCTTCGGCGGTGCCCAGGGGCGCGAGCTCACCGAAGGTCGTGACGGGAGCGGCCTCGTCCAGCTCGACGATGCCCACGTCGAAGTTGACCGGGAACCCGGAGAAGTTGTCGTAGTCCGGATGGGGATAGGCCGTTCCCGAGATGTAGTCCGGGTTCGCGTCCAGCCACGCGCTTCGGGCGTCGTAGAGCGCTTCCTCAGTCGGATAGTCGGCACGGGCGGGCCAGCCGGCCAGCACCTCGGTGTCGTCGAAGGTGACCCAGACGTCGGTGCCCCCACTGGTCAGGGGCTCACCGTCGGGACCGAGCACCACCTCACCCTCGGTGCCGATGCCAAAGGTGCAGTGGCCGGCGGTGAGGAACGTGTTGGCATCGAGCAAGGTTCCAGAGCAGCTGAACCATCCTGGCTCGTTGGGGTCGAAGAAGATCATGAAGCCCACGTACGGGTGCTCGCCCGCATCGAGTTCGCCGTAGGTGATGGCGCCGGCTGGGTTTGCCACCATGACCATGGCGACCAGCGCCGCAACCAGTGCCAGCAGAAGCCTTCTCATCGAGCCCCCTTCCGACCACGCGCCGCGACGGTGCGGCTCCGGCACGCGAGCCCCGCTGCCCCGTGCCTCTCACCTGCGCAGTCGCTTGAGTATGCGCAGAAGCCCCGGGATGTGTCGATTCCAGACAGGCCGCATTCGCCGGGGGAGGCCGCAGGCTTACCTGCGCTGGCTCCTGAGCCGCTCCGCGAGCTCCTCCGGGTCCGGCACGGGATCGCGGAAGACCTGGCGGTCGGGTGGGAGCGTGACTCGCTCGCGGGTCCCGAAGTCCCAGAAGGTCAGCACCCAATGGAACGTGCCAGCCACGCCGTGGGCCGTGTCGGTCGAGGTGGAGGCGAACTCCAGCCGGCGAACCCGGCCACCGCCGTCGACGTCGACGCCGCCACTCACCCGCCACTGCCGGTCGGTCAGGGTGAAGGCGAAGCGGGTGCCGGTCCAGCCGTCACCCGACACCGGGCCGACCACGCGCACGTCGGTCGCAGACCGCGCCAGCGCCAGTGCCTCCTGCGGGCTGAGCAGCGCCCGCCTGCCAAAGTCGGCCAGGTCAGAGATGCCGGCGTCGCTCGGGTCACCGGTCGGGCGGAGGAACCAGCGGGCGCTCTTGGGCACCCCTGGTTGGCGGCCCGTCCCGCCCGGGAGCTGGACATAGATCCGGCCGTCCAGATGCTGAATGGTCACCTGCCCCTTGTCGGGGCTGACGACGACCATGCGGACAGCCCGTCCCACCGGGTCGAAGACGCCCTGGCTGACGCCGGTTTGGTTGCGGCCGCCCTTGGAACCGCTCATGGCGGCCCGGATGCGGTAGCCGTCCTCCGCGGTCCGGGTGACGGCCGCGGCGACCCGATCCTGCGCCGACGCGGGTGAGGGGGCGGTGACGGCCGAGGTCACGACCGCAACCGCGGCCAGCACCCCGGCCACACCGATCGCCGCCAGCGAGGGCACGAGCGCGCGGCGCCGCCGCGACCGGTGGCGGACCTTGCCCAGCAGGTCGGTGGTTGGCGGCCCGCTGCCGCGCCGGCAGGGCGGTCAGCGCCCGCCTGACCGTATCCGCCAGGGCGTGCCGCTCCTGCCCGTCGCCCTCGATGGCACGGTCGGGGACGACTTCGACCGGGGCTTCCTGCCGCCAGCGGGTCCGCCACCACGAGCGCTGGGTGTTGACCAGCATGCGGCGCAGGTAGCTGTCGGGGTCCACGCTGGTGTCGAGCCGGTGCCACACCCGGTACAGCTTGGCCAGGCAGGTCTGCACCAGGTCCTCGGCGGCTTGCCAGTCGCCGGTGAGCAGCACCGCCGTGCGCAGGTGATGCGGACCGCGCCGGCGCGCGAAGGCGACGAACGCGGTGTCGACGTTCTGGGCGTGGCGTTCCTCGCCTTGGTGGCTATCGGTTGAGCGCCAGCGCAACCCGTCACCCCTTGTCGCCGCCGTCACCGGATGATGCATGTTCACCTTCACACGCCCCCGACGCCGCCGTTGGGTTGACAGCTCCTCCCAGAGGATGTTGGACCAGGTGCCAGGCTTCTCAGACCGGCTCGACCGACAAGACATGGTTGAAGACCTGGTGGGGATCCCATCGGCGCTTCGCTTCCTGGAGTTTCTTGTAGTTCCCGCCGTAGTACAGCTCGGACCATGGGACGCCCGACTGGTTCCATGCCGCTTCCAGAAGGTCCGGGTCCGGCCAATTGATGTAGCAGCCGCCGGTCCGGTCGTTGGGTACCGGCACGCCACCGGTGGCTGCGAACACGTCCCGATACAGGGCCCGGTTCCAGGTCAGGTGCTTTTCGTCCTCTTCTGGGTTGTCCCAGAAATTGCCCACCGAGAACAGCGCCACCGAGTCTCGCTCGGCGACGGCGGTGTCCTGCGGGCTCAACGCGTTGATCTCCCCACCCCAGGTCACGAATACAGCCATGGCGCCGCGCCATCCATAGTCGTCACTGGTCAAGCGCTCGAAAATCGTCCTGATCTGTGATCCGTCCAATGCGGATCGCAGCAACGCGCCTTTGGCCTTCGATCGCAGTTGCGTCGCCGGTATGCCCAGCACATCGGGTGCATCTGGCGTATGGATCGTGGTGTACTGCCATGGCGCGTCATCTTGTGTCGTCTTCATGCCGTTCGGCACATTCGCCGTCACCTCGGCAAGGTACGTGTCCAGCGCTTCGCGACTTCGTGGCTGCCCCGGGTCGACCTGGCCGGTCAATGTCACCACGCCGAATTCCCTGCGGAACAGGATCAAGGTGCCAAACACGGATGCCGCCGGGCTCCCGGGCGAGCTGTTCCGTTCACACCAGCGCAGATAGTTCTGGACCAGCGTGGTGAAGCTCCTCTCGTCGAGGTCCGCCCAACGCCACGCAACGGAGGCCATCGTGGAGCCGGAAGGCCGCTTCGGCAGAAGTAGCCTCGGATCATCGCCGCGCCCATCTCGACTCCGGAACCAGAATTTCGTTGCCACACCGAAATTCCCACCACCGCCGCCGGCGTGCGCCCACCACAAGTCACGATATCGGTCGTCCTCTTCTCGCGTCGCAGTCACCACCTTCGCCTTGCCGTTGTCGTCGACCACGACTGTTTCCACCGCGTACAGGTGATCGGATATCTGGCCGTACAACCGCGACAACGGGCCGAAACCGCCGCCGATCACGTGCCCTCCCATGCCAACACGGGCAGAGCTACCTCCTGGCAAGGTCACGCCCCACCTCATATCCAGCGCCTGGTAGACGCGACCGAGCGTCGCCCCTGCTTCCACGGCAAATGCACGCCGATGGCGGTCGTAGTACAGCGAATCCATCTGGGCGAGGTCAAGCACGCACCGGACGGCGGTGTCGTCGACAAGCCCCTCCACACAGTGGCCGCCACTGCGCACCGCGAGTTTCTTTCCGGATGCAACGGCCGCGTCTACCGCATTCACCACCTGGTCCGTGTCGTGCACGACGAACACGCTGTCCGGTGTGCCGACAAAACGTCGGTTGTACCCGCGTAGCTGCAAGTCTCGGTACAGCGGATCGCCGGGATTCACTTCCGCAAAGTGATGTTTTGACGTGTATTCAGCATTCATGAGGAATCTCCGAACATTTGACGCTCCATGGTCAGTTTCGAGGCCTGACGCGCTGGTGTCGGGTGAGTCTTCTGCTGTCTCTACGTAGCGTCGTTCGACGAGTTTCTTGCTATTGGACTGGACGAGGCGGATCTTGGGCAGCTTCTCGTCCGCGGTGGCTGTCCAGGTGAAGGCCCTGACGGCTGCGGAGAACCTTTCGCCGACGCTGCCCGCGCGGCGTTTTGAAGCAACGTCGGCCCCGCTAAACCGGTCTCGATACGATCGCTTCGGCGATGCGGGGGTTAGCTCGATATCGGCGAAGCGATCGGACGGTACAGGCGGCGGCCTTCGTCTGATCGTCCAAAGTTAGCCCGCCCTCGACGACGGCGCGTGGTGGCGCTTGGCATCCGGTCCTGCTTTTCAGGCTCTACGTCGGGCCACCAGCGCAGACGCCGCGCCGCGCCTCGATCGGAGAGCCGAGACAAGGACAAATTCGACGCCCGAAGCGGTTGCGGCGCTGAGTCGCGCCGTCACAGGCCTTCGAGCGGATCGTTGCTTCGGAGATCGTCACCCGTATCGCGCGCTGCGGGCTTGGCTTTGTGCTTCGGCTCGGAAGCCGGCGACTTGTCGCTCTTGTCCCGGTCTGTCGAGCCCGCAGCTTGGGCCTTGTGCTTGGCGGCGCGCTCGGCCTTCTTCTCGAGCCGCGCTTTTTGCTTGGCGGCGCGAGCTTCGAGCTTGTCTGCCTTGGCGGCAGCCGCCGCTCCGTCCCCGTCCGCGGAGTTCGGATCCGCACCTGCCGTCGCGTTGGCCGTCGCCTCAGCCGCGGCGCGCGCAGCGTTCAGCTGCTCGTGGAGCCCCTCGCGCTCTCGATCGAAGCTGCGGCGCAGGGCGGCTTCCGTCTCGCGGCTGTGGCTGGCTTGTGACTCGAGGAGCTTGGTTTGTGCGGCCACGCGCTCCCGCTGCGGTCGATAACTCGTGAAGTATCCAGCTGTGGCGAGCGCCGCGGCCAGCACGGCCACGCACCAGCCGCTCCACGCGGCCAGTGACGGACGGCGCGCCGGCAGCTCCGCCGCATCGTGCCCGACCGTGGGACTCGTAGACGCGCCGGTGGCTTGCAGGAGTTGCTGCGCTTGGCCGGCCTGCTGTCCAGCGTAGAACGCTTGCTGCTCGGCAGTGACTGCCCGTGCCTCGGCCGCTTCCAGCTGCTCGGCCAGCTCGACGAGCTGAGCTTTCAGGGCTTCCAGGTTAGCGTCCGAGGATTCGGTCGCGAGTGCCTGTTCGAGACTTTCCCGGGCCGCCGCCTCAGCCGTGAGTGCCTGCTGGAGCCGCTGTTCGACCTCGGCCCGGCCTTCCGCCTTGGCTTCGGCGACGACGGCCGACAGATGCTCGTCGAGCATGCTGCGCACGGCGTCTTCGGTCTCCGCCGTTGGCGGCATTCGCCGCACGGCTTGCGACACCTGCCGGGGTGCGGCCTGAACTTCGCCGGGGAAGGCATAGGGTTCCGCTGCCAGCGCATCGTCGAAGGATCTGGCATCGTCATACGACGAGACGGGTATCCCCGGGATCGTGCGCGGTGCGCGGTAATCTACGGTGGATCTCGGGGTACTTCGCGGGCGTTGCGTCATGGTCTTAGTCCTGGATCTGCATACGAGCTCTAGCTCCACTTCCGAAAGTGCTGGTTGGCACCGCGGTGTGCAAGTCCTTGTAGCCCATAGGTGCCGGGACTTCCGCATCTAAGCTCAGTGAAACGCGCGGGCTCGCGCTTCCAGCTGCGACGGCGCAAACGGAACCGCGCGCGCGAACCGTAGCGATCGACCGCTCCACCCGATCCAGCTCTTCGACTGCCACTCGGGCGAGCTCGGGGTCCTCGATCGCGTGAGGGTCTTCGGCGATCTGCTGGACCAAGCTCTGGCCGCGACGATGGAGAATTCACTCGCTTTTCTGCTCCGTACCGTCCCGCGAAGCCCAGGCTGGGAGCTGCACTGTCACCGCTCACTGCGGTGCGTGACCCAGTCCGCACAGATCCAGCTGTGAGCAGCGAGTTCTGTCCGGCCGGACATGAGGATGCGCTCCAGCTGCGGCGAAACTCGAATGCGAAACGCGCGTTCGCACCCGGCGACTCCCGGCACGTGCCCGGCACGGTACCGCGGCGGTGGCCCGTTGACGGCGCGCGGCGGCGCGCGGAACGTGTCGGAGATACCCGCGGGGCGCGGCGCGGCGCCGGCACGCGCGATGCAAAGGTCGAGCGCCGGCGCGACCTTCCCGCGCGCACACCGCAGGGACCTCGAAATGCTTCACACTCCGCTCGAAACACTACGCCGGCCCGAAGTGCTGCGCGATCCCTACCCTTACTACGCCGAATTGCGCCGCGAAGCGCCGATCCTGTGCGATGCATCGGGGCGCTGGATCGTGTCGCGCTACCGCGATGCACTCGAGCTGCTGACCAGCCCGAACGTATCCGCGCAGCGCTTGCAGCGGCGCGGCCGCCCGCGAGCCGGCGCTGACGACTTCGAGCTCGGCGCGCTGTTCGAGGCGCTCACGCTGCAGATCCTGTTTCTCGATCCGCCGCATCACACTCGTTTGCGCAGCTTGGTCGCCAAGGCGTTCACGCCGAGTCTGGTGCAGCGCATGCGCGGGTCGATCCAGACCGGCGTCGATGCGTTGCTCGACCAGGCGTTGCCCGCCGGCTCATTCGATGTGATCGAGCAGTTGGCGGTACCTCTGCCGATGCGCGTGATCTGCGACATGCTCGACATCCCGGCGGCCGACCGCGCCGACCTCAAGCGCTGGTCGACCGACTACGCCGTGTACCTGGGCGGAGCACCGCTCTTGCCGCCCGAGGCCATGTTGCAGGTCGCGAAAAGTTTGGCGGAATACATGCAGTACTTCCGCGACTTGAGTTCGGTACGCCGCGCGCGCCCGGGGAACGACTTGCTGTCGGCCCTGCTGCTCGCCGAGAGCGAAGAGGGCGCGCTCGATCGGGATGTGGTGTGTGCCACTGCCGTTCTGTTGATCACGGCGGGTCACGAG
>Ga0081539_10006938_pt1 | contig 10534 bp, 9 predicted proteins | sample TabmetS4T2R2_FD_71023 | JGI IMG/M metagenome (GOLD analysis project Ga0081539, IMG submission 71023) | Tabebuia heterophylla rhizosphere microbial communities from the University of Puerto Rico - S4T2R2 | ecosystem: Host-associated > Plants > Roots > Rhizosphere ... | reverse complement strand
CGCTCGGCGGGTGGGTCGCCTTCCAGCCCATGGCCGATGGCGCCATGGTCATGGGCGATCTCGTGCTGACTGAGGACGAGGTGACCCCGGTGATGCGCACGCTCAGGCAGGGCGGCATCGAGATCACGGCGCTGCACAACCACCTGCTGCGTGCCCAGCCGATGACGCTCTACATGCACATCGAAGCGCATGGCGATCCGGTCCAGCTCGCCAGCGCGATCCACTCGGCCCTCGCGCTGAGCAAGATCCCGTTCGCGCCGCCGCCCGGCACCGCCACGCCCGCCAACATCGACATGGTCGGCATCGACCGCATCATGGGCTACTTCGGCCAGGACAGCGGCGGCGTCTACCAGTTCGGGATTCCGCGCGCCCAGCCGGTCAGCGAGCGGGGAATGGCGCTCCCTGGCTCCATGGGCGCGGCCAATGCCATCAACTTCCAGCCAACCGGCTTCGACACCGCGGCCATCACCGGCGATTTCGTGCTCACGGCCGAGGAGGTCAACCCGGTGATAGAGGCGCTGCAGGCCAACGGCATCGAGGTCACGGCGCTGCACAGCCACATGCTCTCCGAGCAGCCGCGCATGTTCTTCCTGCACTTCTGGGCCAACGACAACGCGCTGAAGCTCGCCAAGGGCCTGCGCGCCGCCCTGGATCACGTGGACGTCAAGAAGGACAGCGCGAACGCGCGGTAGGAGACCGCCGATGCGTCGCGTATTCGCGGCGGCCGCCCTGATCGGCCTGCTGGCGGCAGGGTCGAGTTCGGCCGCAGACCTGCCTTTGACTCTGGAAGCCAAGATTCCGCTCGGCACCGTATCGGGACGCCTCGACCATTTCGCCTTCGATCCCGATCACAAGCTCTTGTACGTAGCGGAGCTCGGCAACGACAGCGTGGGCGTCGTCGACCTCGAGACGCGCAACGTCGTGCACCGCATTTCCGGGCTCAAGGAGCCGCAGGGGGTTGCCTATCATGCCGCCACTGGCACGCTCTACGTCGCCAACGGCGGCGACGGATCGCTGCGGCTGTTCCAAGCCTCCGGCTTCGCGCCGCTCGGCAGCCTGGAGTTGGGTTCGGAGGCCGACAACATCCGGCTCGATCCCTGGCGCAACCGTATCGTCGTGGGCTACGGCAAGGGCGCGTTGGCGCTGATCGATCCCGCAACGCGGCGCAAGGTCGGCGAGCTGCCGCTGGACGGCCATCCCGAGAGCTTCCAGTTCGACGAGACCGGCTCGCGCATTTTCGTCAATGTCCCCGACGCCGCCGAGATCGCCGGCCTCGATGCCGTCACCGGCAAGAAAGTCACGCTCCTCGACAGCGCGGCCGCGCACTCGAACTTCGCGATGGCCGTCGACCCCGATCAGCATCGCGTGATCGTCGCCTTCCGCAGCCCGGCACGGCTCGTGGCCTTCGATAGCGGATCGGGTTCGCGCGTCGCGAGCGTGGAGACCTGCCGCGATGCCGACGACGTGTTCGTCGACGGGCGGCGCCATCGCCTCTATGTCAGCTGCGGCGAGGGCATGATCGATGTCCTTGCCCAGGCGGGCGACGGGTATGATCGGGTCGCGCGCATTCCGACGGTTTCCGGCGCGCGCACCTCTCTTTTCGTGCCCGCGACCGACCGGCTCTACCTCGGCGTAGCCGCCAGCGGCTCCGAGCCGGCGGCGGTCTGGGTGTTCCGGCCGACCCCATGAACGGGCGGCAGCGTGTTGGCGCGCTCTTGCTGCTGGCGGCCTTCGCCGGCAGCCAGGAAGCCCTTGCCTACCGCCCGTTTAATGGCACCGACGCCGCGGTCGCCGAGCCGGGCGTGCTCGAGCTCGAGCTGGGACCGATCCAGTATTTCGAGGTGGGCTCGACGCCGACCCTGTTCTCGCCCGACGTGGTCATCAACTACGGCATCGGCGAGCGCTGGGAGCTGGTGCTGCAGGGTCGCCTGGCGCACGAGCTGCTGCCCGAGTCGCAGGGGCCCAACCTGATCGACAACGGCGTGTTCCTGAAGGGCATCCTGCGCGAAGGCAGCCTGCAGGACAAATCCGGTCCCAGCGTCGCCACCGAATTCGGCCTGCTGCTGCCCGCGACGCGCGACGATCCCGGCACCGGTGCAGCCCTTGCCCTGATCGTCTCGCAGCGATGGCAGGATCTGACGCTGCATCTCAACGCCGAGGTGGCGATGACGCGCCGGCAGTTCGTCGATACCGCTTACAGCGTGATCCTCGAAGGCCCCTACAAATGGCCGGTGCGACCCGTGGCCGAGTTCTTCTACGAACGCGAATACGGCGGTTCCGAAATTGGCTCCGGTCTGGTCGGCGCGATCTGGCGGGTCAGCGATCATCTCGCGGTCGACTTCGCGTTGCGCGGCGGTTGGATCGACGGCGTCGCCTTCAAGGAGGTCCGCGCCGGCGTGACGATCGACTTCGGACTCGTCAACTCTAAGCGGTAGCAACCGCGGGCGGACGGCCCCGCTGGCGTCGCAGCGCGGATCGTTATCGTGACATCTGCTTGTTCGTGTCGCTGTTGTTGGGCGTTGGGCCACTGCCCGATTTGAGCGGGTCGTTCCCCTGCCACGCGTGGTCGGGCGTGCTAGGGCCGCTCAGCGGAGAGTGCGTTCCACCGGAACCCGTGCCGCCGGTAGTGCCGGGGGAGATGGCGCTGGGAGTAGTCGAGGGACTGTTGCTGTTTCCCCCGCGTTCAGACTGCGACTGGCCATAGACCGACTGCTGCGCCAACGACATCGAGCTCGCAAGCACCAAGGCAGCGGCGACGAAGGTTGCGACTTTCATCCAAACCTCCAGAAGCTGGACGATGCCGATTCAACTGGTTCCGTCAACGCAAGTTGCGAGACCGTAAGACCAAAGGTGCGCCCCCGGGATGACAGCACCTTGTTCGACAAGCGATGACTGAGCCTGCCTGTAGCCGCAAAGTCATGCAGAATCGGCCAGCGAGCGGATGCTGATATTCTGGAACTGCACATTTCCGGTGTGACATTGCAAGCCGATATGGCCCTCCTTGCCGCGATTGCTGCCGGCGGGGATGGCAAAGTCAGTGACGACTTGACCGTTCAGCGTCACCTTGATGAAGGCGCTTCTGGCTTCGATCTCGAATGTATTCCATTGACCGGCGGGCTTCGAAGCAACCATTGACGAGGGCGCCAAGCCATACACCGCTCCCGTCTGGTGCAGCGCACTGTGATTTTGCCCGGTCGACGGATCGAACCCCATGTCATCGATCTGAATCTCGTACCCACGATCGGAAGCCAACTGCCAGTCGCCGCCGGGGTTGCTGGCATTCAAGGCGGGAAAGCGCAACAGGATGCCGGAATTGTCAGCACGGTCCCCTGGAACGTTGGTCGTCGGACGAAAGGACAGCCAATCGACCTGGAGAACGAAATTCCGGAACACTTCGCGCGTGTACCAAAGCAGGCCCAGGCTGGGGGGGCCGGGTCTGGCTTCGAGGATGGTTCCGAAGAGCGTCAGGAAGTCACCGCCGCCGGCCATTTGCCAATGCTGCCGTGACCCCGTGAACAAGGGCTTGAATGCCGAGCTGGGAGCGATCGTCCGGCTGGCCACGATAGCATCGGCCGACCGGCGCGCCAGAGCCGTCGCCGTGAGTGAAGGGTTCGCGGAGCCGATCACGGGAAACAGCGCAGGCCCGGCGACATAGACGTTGTCGAGGTGGTGAAACTTTCCAAACGAGTCGGTCACCGACTGGCCCTGAGTACCCATCCATAGGGTGCCAGCCTCATGATGGGTGGTGCCGATCTTGTTGCGGTTCACATTTACATTCTGAATGTCAGTCGGGCTTCCCGCGACGGCTGTCACCAGAGCCTTCGCAGCGGTTTCCATCTCCTGCCAAGCCGCCATGTCGGCGTCGGACGGCTCAAGGTTGACCCAGGCACGCGACGTGCCGGTGCGGGAGTCGCCTTCCCAGGCGAGGTCGATCCAACATTTCTTGGCATCACCCGGATGGGCAGCCGGCTGGCCAATCATCTGTCCGATGGCGCGCAGCGTGATGGCGATCCAGCCCGGATCCTGGTTAGCCCGCAGCGCATCGAGAAGGTCCAGGTCCGGAACAGCGGTAAACAGCGTGGCGTCGGATGAGGGCCCGGCACTCGCCGTGACCTGGAAATGGTATTCGTGCCCGTCACTCGTCGTGCCCCGAACGAGGAGTGCCGCCATTTCCAACTCAGTCGGCTGAGCAGGCAAGCTGGCAATGGCAGAGCGGCGGATCCGAGCGGTGATGTCGCTCCGCAGGTGGGCCATCAGGTTGGAGCCCATGCGATTCGTGCCAGTGGCGGGGGCTGAAAGTGAATCGAGCGCCAGACGCGTCGATTCGATCGTGCCCGCGGCCAGGATAACGGTGCAATCGGACGCCAGCAGAGGGGGGCGGAGAAACTGCTGCTGGTCGTTCATCCGCAACTCAAGCTCGGTGACCCGATTGCCAGCCGTCGTCAGCTTAACGACTTGGGCGCGCGGCAAGATCATCAACTGTCGCCACGCATCGATGTTGTTCCGCCAGCGCCGTCCTATGTCCTCGCGGACGGCATCGAACAGCAGATAGGCGCTACTGTATTTGTCGAAGGGAAAGAGACCGGATTGCGGCGCCTTGCCCTGGACTGCGAGCGGCGCCTCTTCGACCGACTGTCCGGCTCCTGCGACACTTTCAAACCGCGCCTTCAACTGGTCGAACAAGGTCCCTGAGATGTAGTCGGTCGTTGGAAAGACCCCCATTTCCTCTTCGACCGTCCGATAATTGGCTAGAAGGTAGCTGACGGCGTCGGCGGGCCACGCAGCTTCGCTGGCAGCACGAGGCCCGAGGTCTGCCGCCGTCAAACGAGGCGACCAGCCGCCCCAGAACAGCGATCTGCCACCCAAGCAATAGGCCAGCCCGGGGAACTCCTGGTTGCTGCGCCAAGGATGGCCCCAAACCAGATTCTGGGTCCCAGGATCCTGCGCATTGACGGCGACCTTCTGCTCGGTCGGCGCGCCAAGCCCCATGCGCGGCAGGTTCTGGACATGTGTTGGCAGAAGAAAGTCGCCTGCTTCGACGACCAGCACGCGGAGCCCGATGTTGCCGCCATGTCGGTAGAGCTTGTCGGCGATATAGCCGCCGAACATGCCGCAGCCAATGACGACGACATCGAACGGATCGCCGCCGTTGTTCCTCACCTCATCCCAGGTGCTGCACGACCAACGGCCGAGAACATCGTGGGAGAACGTCGTCTGTTGGACGTCGACTGGGACTTGGGGATCGGGATTGAGGGCGCGGAGCATCGATATCTCCTCTCCAAGTGCTGATCCGACGGGTGGAACTCCACTCAGTTGCGAAAGCCGCTGAACCGCGGGCAATCGTCAGTGTCTGAACGCCGATCTGAAAGCACACCTGCGATCCGCCCTCTGCCCGAGGTCAACGTGGACCAAGGCAAGAGCAGGCGTTGGAAGCAGGCATATTTTACCGGTCGGCATTTTAGCACCCTTGATGACTGGGTGATGACGGCCATGTGGGGGTGCACGCGACATTGCGGGTCAGCACCAAACCAGGGGCACTCTATTCCAAGGTACGCCGAGGCTTCCTGCAGCGCGGGACCTATCGCTCCGGTTTCGGCTTCCATTCGCGCGCGACACGGTCGGCCTGCGCAACCTGGGCTGCTGTCAGCTTGCGCGCCGTCGCATCGCGCCCATGGGCGGCATTGCTTCGAGCATAGGCGTCCGCGCCGCGCTCGGCGGCGATCGCGAACCACTTGTAGGCCTGCACGTCGTCGCGCGGCACGCCCAGTCCCTCCGCATAGAGGCCGGCAAGTCGCACCTGAGCCAAGGCGTTGCCTTGCTCGGAGGCACGTTGAAACCATGACGCTGCGGCCGCGTGGTCCTTGCGCGCATAGTACAGGCTGCCCAAGCTGAACTGGCCGTTCGACGAGCCTTGGGCAGCGGCCTTGCGGAACCAGGCCATCGCCGTCGCTTCGTCCCTCGAGATCCCGTAGCCGCCGAGATAGAGTTTGCCCAAGCCCACCTGCGCGTCGGGATCACCCTGCTCCGCCAGCGGTTGCCAGATCTCCAGCGCGGCGGCGTACCTGCCCCTGTCGTAAGCGGCCTGGGCATCCTGCAGCGGTCCGGCCTGCGTCGCGGTTCCCCTTGCAACAAGGAGCAGCGCCAGAAGCAGGCGTCGGGCTGTGCGATCGGCCGGCACGCGGGCTACGGCGCGGGCTGATACATGAAATCGTCGAACAGGGTGACGCTGTCGGCCTTGGTCCAGACGCCGACCGCGCCCGGACCGGCAATGTGGTTGTCGTCCTGCTCGATATAGGCCTTGCCATCCAGCAGGACGCGGATGCGGGTGCCTTTGAACTCGACGCGCAGCGTGTGCCAGGCGTTACCGGGCACCGGCGCGTCGACGTATTTGATCGTGCGCCTTCGTCCGCCCTCGGTGTAGTAGAGCGAGACGTTGTTCTCGAGCGCGTTGGCGCGCGCCACGTAGTAGGTGTTGCCGTCCTTCCAGCGCCACACCAGGCCGCCGGCCTGATCCTCGCGGCCCGACAGCGGCTTGAACTTCACTTCGACGATGCCGTCGGCGAGCGCCGTGCCCGTCTTCACGCACCACGGAAACGCGCCGGATCCGGATTGCTTCAGCACATTCGACTTGCTGGGCGCGCTGGCGTCGGTTTCGACCGTCCAGCGCGGCGAGCCGCCGCCCGTGCTGCCGCATTGCCAGCCTGCCGGTGCCGTGCCTGGCTTGTCGGAATCGAAGTTGACGGCTTGGGCATGCGCCGCCGAGCCGACGACGGCCGCCGCCGCCCCGATCACGATCGCCGCCATGATCAGAATCATCATGCTTCCTTGGAATAGACGTCGAAGAGCTTCTGCGCGTTGTCCCACTTGATGACCTGCATGACCGCATCGACGTAGGCTGCTGCGCGTGCGCCGTAGTCCATGTGATAGGCATGCTCATACATGTCGAGCGCCAGGACCGGTCGGCCATTGGACAGTGAATGCGTGTGGTCGGCGAGCCACGTGTTGACGAGGCGCTTGTCACGTGGCGACCAGGTGAGCAGCACCCAGCCCGAGCCGCCGCCCAGCGCCTTGCCCATGGCAACGAATTCGGCCTTCCACCGATCAACGCTGCCGAAATCCTTCTTTAGGGCCTCGGCCAGCGCGCCCTTCGGATCGCCGCCCTCGCCACCCAACCCGTCGAAATAGAGTTCGTGGATGATCATCGAGTTGGCGGCGATCAGCTCTTCCCGCTTGAGGCCGTTGATCACGAAGACCGGCGCGCTCGCGACGTCCAGTCCGGCGAGTTGCGCGGTGATCGCATTCAGCCGCTTCACGGCGCCGCTGTAGTTGTTCTCGTAGTGACTCACCAAAAGCTTCTCGGAAAGGCCTTTCACCTTCGCAGGATCGAATGGCAGCTTCTTGATCGCGTATTCCATCTTCGGCACTCCCGTTGGCTGGCCCGTCGATTGGGCCGACGCGGAAAACGGCAACGCCTGCGTGGCGATCGCCGCCGCAGCGAAACCGAGCAGTTGCCGACGCGGCGGATTTGTAAGCATGGGCGACACCATCAGTGGATGTGGGCAACAAACTACGAATCGCCCGCGACGCACCGCAACGCCATCGACGTACACGATGCCGTGACATCAAGGGCGCTCGATGTTTAAGGCAGTTTTAAGCGACGCCAGATTTGTCATCGTTGGCGTGGCAACGCCCATAAACGCCCTGCCGTTCGTTTTGTGCGACGAACCCTTTGAAGGAGACGAGCGATGACATTCATGCGCTTCGCGATACCGATCGCCGTCGGCGTGCTGCTCGCCAGCCCGCAGAGCTTCGGCCAGACCAAGGCGCAGGACGAAGCCCGCGAGCAGACCGTCCAGCTCTCGCAGGTGCCTCAGGCGGCGCGCGACGCCGCTCAGAAGGCGCTCGGCACGGCGCCGACTGAAGCCAAGCTCGTGAGCGGCACCAACCCGCAGGAATACGAGCTCGAGGGCAAGGACAACTCGGGCAAGGAAGTGAGCGTCCACGTCCGCGCCGACGGCACCGTGGTCAAGACCGAGAAGGAGTAGAGGCAGCATCGGGTGCGGCCGGCCTCTCCTCGGGCGGCCGCACGTGGCTGAACATCGCGAGCAGCGCCAAGTCGTAACCGGTCTTGAGCAGCCCCGCCAGGAGCAGCGGCCAGCCGAAGCCCGACGCCATGACGAGCCAGCCCGAGATCAGTGGGCCGATGCCGGACGCCAGGCTGCGCGGCACCGAGGTCACGCTGGCCGCCGCGGCGCGCTCGGCCGGCGTCACCACTGACATCACGTACGAATTGCGCGTCGGCACGTCCATCTGCGACAGCAGGCTGCGCACCAGGAGCAGCGCCATCACCACCGACAGGTTCGAGGTGAACGGCACGGCGATCAGGCAGAGGTTCGACGGCAAGTGGGTGAACACCATGGTGTTCACCAGGCCGATGCGCCGCGCGATGGGCGCCGCGGCAAACAAGGACACCGCCGACAGCACGTTGGTCCAGAAGAACAGGCTGGCGGCGGTCGCAACGCTGAGACCGAAGGTCTGGAACAGCCACAGGGCGAGGATCGACTGCACGACGAGGCCGCCGCCGAAGGCATCGATGCTGAACAGCGCGGCAAGACGGTAGACGATGCCGCGGGAGGGGCCGAGCGGCGCGCTGCGCGGCGTCTCCGCCGATGCGTGCGGCTCGTCGATCGCACGGTAGATCAGTCCGCTCGCCGCGCCGATCGCGGCGTAGAGCACGAACATTGCCTGCATCGCCTGGGCCGGCGCGATGCCCCACCACTGGCCGGCGAGATCGGGCACTGCGGCAAGCAAGGTGCCGGCGGCACCCATCACGTAACCGGCTACGCTGTAGCGCACGAACAACGCCGTGCGATCGCTGTCGCTCACCGAATGGGCGAGCAGGGACTGCTCGAGCGGCAGGAAGACGCTGACATCGCCGGTCGAAGGATTGATCGTCCCGACGAAGGCCACCACCAGCAACGGCCAGAAATCCTGCAGGCCGGCGAAGCCCAGCCCCGTCGCGACCATCAGGACGGCCGAGGCCAGCAGCGGGTCGCGATGACCGAAGCGCGCTGTGATGAAGCCGACCACCAGCGTGAGGCCTGCCGACCCCAGCAAGGTCGCCGCCGTCAGGACGCCGACCTCGAAGGGATCGAGGCCGAGCGTCAGCAGCCAGGCCGGCAGCAGGACACTGACATAGCCGTCGGCGACGGCGCGCAAGCCGCGCGCCGCGACCAGTCGACGGGCGTTGGCATCGGCGCTCGGCGGGAACAGCGCCAGGTTCAGGCAGCACCTATCGCCAAGTAGTACGCCATGCCGGCAAGCGAGCTCGCCAACAGGACCGGGATCATGCCGACCTTGAAGCGGAAGATCTCGACGGCGGCGGCGATGGCCAACACGGCGGACGGTATGTCGACCGAGGACAGGACGGGCATGCCGAACGTCGCGCCCAGCACGGTGACAGGCACCAGTTTGGCGAACAGCACGTGCAAGCCGAACCATACGGCGAGGTTCAGGATGACGCCGACCACCGCCGCGGTGATGGCGCCCAGTGCCGCACCCAGCGCCTTGTTGGAGCGCAGCGCCTCGACGAACGGCGCGCCAAAGAAGATCCAGAGGAAGCAGGGAACGAAGGTGACCCAGGTCGTAAGCAGACCACCGAGCGTTGCCGCCAGCAAAGGTGGCAGGCCGCCCGGATCCCGCCAAGCGGCGAGGAAGCCCACGAACTGGGTGACCATAATGAGCGGCCCGGGCGTGGTCTCGGCCATCCCGAGCCCGTCCAACATCTCGCCCGGCTTGACCCAGTGGTAGTGATCCACCGCCTGTTGCGCGACGTAGGCCAGGACGGCGTAGGCGCCGCCGAAGGTTACGACAGCCATCTTGCTGAAAAACACGGCAATCTGCGTGAAGACATTGCCGCCGCCCAACGCCAGCCAGAGGACGATCACAGGCACCAGCCACAGCGCGAGAAAGATGGCGCTGATGGTTAATGACCAGCGCAGGTTGGGTCTGGCGTGCTCTGGCGTCTCCTCGCCCAAGAGCGATTCGCGGTCAGCCACCTGCTTGGCACCGACCTTGCCGTGGCCGCCGGCGCTCAGGAACGGCTGCCAGCCGAGCCGGCCGCCTACGAAACCCAGGATCCCGGCGCCGAACACGATGATCGGGAACGGCACGTCGTAAAAAAAGATGGCAATGAACGAGGCGGCCGCCAGCGCCACCATCACTTGGTTCTTGAGCGCGCGCTTGCCGACGCGCAGCACCGCCTCGACCACGATCACCAGCACGGCGGCCTTGAGCCCGAAAAACAGGCCCTCGACGATCGTGAGCTTGCCCAGCAGAACGTAGATCCACGACAGGACCATGATGGCGAGAAGCCCGGGCAGCACGAACAGCGTGCCGGCGAACAGCCCGCCCTTGGTCTTGTGCATCAGCCAGCCGATGTAGACGGCGAGCTGCTGCGCCTCGGGACCGGGCAGCAGGGTGCAGTAGTTGAGCGCCTGCAGGAAGCGGTTCTCGCCGATCCACTTCTTCTCCT
>Ga0081539_10006937_pt1 | contig 10535 bp, 11 predicted proteins | sample TabmetS4T2R2_FD_71023 | JGI IMG/M metagenome (GOLD analysis project Ga0081539, IMG submission 71023) | Tabebuia heterophylla rhizosphere microbial communities from the University of Puerto Rico - S4T2R2 | ecosystem: Host-associated > Plants > Roots > Rhizosphere ... | reverse complement strand
CCTCGTCCCCCTCCCGGCTTTTGATCCCGACCAGCCGGTCCTCGACCATGTCGAGGCGGCCGACCCCCTGCGCCCCGGCCCGCCGGTTCAGCTCGGCGACGGCCTGCAGCGGGGTCACCGGCGCGCCGTCGATGGCGACCGGGTTGCCCTGCGCGAACGTGATGACGACCTCGTCCGGCTCGCGGGTCACCGCCGGGTCCTTGGTGTAGGAGTACAGGTCCTCGATCGGCGCGTTCCAGATGTCCTCGAGGAAGCCGGTCTCCACCGCGCGGCCCCACAGGTTCTGGTCGATGGAGTACGGCGACTTGTGCGACACGTCGATCGGCAGGCCCTTCTCCTCGGCCAGCGCGATCGCCTTGTCCCGGGTCCAGGCGAAGTCCCGGGCCGGCGCGATCACCTTCAGGTCCGGGGCGAGCGCGCCGATGCCGACCTCGAAGCGGACCTGGTCGTTGCCCTTGCCGGTGCAGCCGTGCGAGACGATCGTGCCGCCGTACTGCTTGGCCGCCTCGACCAGGTGCCGCACGATCAGCGGCCGGCTCAGCGCGGAGACCAAGGGGTACCGGTCCATGTAGAGCGCGTTGGCGCGCAGGGCCGGCAGGCAGAAGTCGGCCGCGAACTCGTCGCGGGCGTCCACCACCACGCTCTCGGCGGCGCCGCAGTCCAGGGCGCGCCGGCGTACCACCTCCAAGTCCTCGCCGCCCTGGCCGACGTCGAGCGCCACGGCGATCACCTCACCGCCGGTCTGCTCGGCGAGGTACGGGATGGCCACGGAGGTGTCGAGGCCTCCGGAGTAGGCGAGAACGACCCGCTCGGTCACTGCATGCTCCTATCGAAAGTGTCTGGAATCATCCCTGCCCAGTCGGCGAGCTTGTCGGCCAGGGCCTTGCCGCCGGTCACGTCGCGGGCCACGACGAGGATCGTGTCGTCGCCGGCGATGGTGCCGACGACGTCGGAGAGCCCGGAGCGGTCCAGCGCGCTGGCGAGGAACTGCGCCGCCCCGGGCGGGGTTCGCAGGACCGCGATGTTGCCGCTGGCGTCCACCCCGGTGAGCAGCTCGCGCAGCAGGCGGACCAGCCGCGCGGGTGCGGTCTCGGCGAGGCGCAGCGGGCGGTTGCCGTCCTCCGGGATCAGGTACGCGCCGCCGACCTTGACCGCGCCCAGCTCCTCCAGGTCGCGGGACAGCGTCGCCTGGGTCACCGAGATGCCCTCGTCCACCAGCAGCAGCGACAGCTCGGTCTGCGACTTGATCGGCGCGAGCCGCACCAGCTCGACGATCCGCGCGTGCCGGGCCGCCCTGGTGAACGCGGCGTTGGCGGTCATGGCGACTCCACCAGGAAGGCGAGCAGCGCCTTCTGGGCGTGCAACCGGTTCTCCGCCTGGTCGAACACCGCCGACTGGGGCCCGTCCATCACCTCGTCGGTGATCTCCTCCCCGCGATGCGCGGGCAGGCAGTGCAGGACGATCGCGCCGGTCGCGGCCGCGGCCAGCAAGCCTTTGTTGACCTGGTACGGGCGGAACGGGGTGAGCCGGTCCTTCCCGTCGGACTCCTGACCCATCGACGTCCAGGCGTCCGTGGCCACCACCTGTGCGCCGGCCACCGCCTCGACCGGGTCGCGCAGCACCGCCACCGATCCGCCGGTGCCCGCGGCGATCCCGGCGGCCCGCTCCACCACCGCCGGCGCCGGGTCGAACCCGTCCGGCCCGGCGACCCGGACGTGCATGCCCGCGGCGGCGCCGGCCAGCAGGTACGAGTGGGCCATGTTGTTCGCCGCGTCGCCGACGTACGCGAGGGTGCGGCCTCGGGTGCCGCCGAGCCGCTCCCGGACGGTCAGCAGGTCGGCCAGCAGCTGGCACGGGTGGAAGCCGTCGGTCAGCGCGTTCACCACCGGCACCGACGCGCCGGCGGCGAGCTCGGCCAGCCGGTCGTCGCCGAAGGTGCGCATGACGATGGCGCTGACGTATCGAGACAGCACCCGGCCGGCGTCGAGCAGGCTCTCGCCGCGGCCGAAATGGGTTCCCTGGGTGTCCACCACGATCGGGTTCCCGCCGAGGTCGGCGATGCCCGCGTCGAACGACAGCCGGGTACGCAGGCTCTGCTTGTCGAACAGCACCGCCACGGACTTCGGGCCCGCCAGCGGCCGGTACGCGTACCGGTCGGTCTTCATCCGCGCGGCGAGATCCAGCACCGTGGCCTGCTCGGCCGGTGTGAGGTCGTCGTCGCGCAGGAAGTGCCGGCTCATAAGATCACCCGCTGGAGTGCGGCGAGGAACGCGTCCGCCTGCTCCGCGCTGAGGATCAACGGCGGCGCGAGGCGGACGACGTCCGGCTGGACCGGGTTCACCAGGAACCCCTCCTTCTTCAGCGCCGCGGCGATCCGGGCGGCGGACGGCTCGGGCAGGACGATGCCGAGCAGCAGGCCGGCGCCGCGCACCGGCAGCCCGAGCGCCTCCACCCCGCGCCGGATCTGCTCGCCGACCCGCTTGACGCTGTCCAGCAGGCCCTCGCTGGCGATCGTGCGGATGACCGCGAGGGCGGCCGCGCAGGCCACCGGGTTCCCACCGAACGTGGTGCCGTGTGAGCCCGGCTGGAACAGTTCGCCGGCCGCGCCGAACGCCAGGCACGCGCCGATCGGCAGCCCGCCACCGAGGCCCTTGGCGAGCGTGACGACGTCCGGGTCGACGCCGTCGGCCTGGTGCGCGAACCAGTGCCCGGTCCGGCCGATGCCGGTCTGCACCTCGTCGAACACCAGCAGCGCGCCGCGGTCGGTGCAGATCCGCCGGGCCGCGGCCAGGTAGCCGGGCGGCGGCACGACGACACCGTTCTCCCCCTGGATCGGCTCGAGGATGACCATGGCGGTGGCGTCGGTGACCGCGGCGTCCAGCGCGGCGGCGTCCCCGTACGGCACGTGGGTGACCTCGCCCGGCAACGGCCGGAACGGGTCAGCCTTCGCGGGCTGGCCGGTCAGCGCCAGCGCGCCCATCGTCCGGCCGTGGAAGCCGCCCTGCGCAGCCACCACCTTGGTGCGGCCGGTGAGGCGGGACAGCTTGAACGCGGCCTCGTTGGCCTCGGCCCCGGAGTTGCAGAACAGCACCCTGCCCGGCCGGCCGGCGAGCGCGAGCAGCAGCTCGGCGAGGGCGACGGGTGGCTCGGCGACGTAGAGGTTGGAGACGTGCCCGAGGGTGCCGATCTGCCGGGTGACCGCGGCGACCACGGCCGGGTGGGCGTGGCCGAGCGCGTTGACCGCGATGCCGCCGAGCAGGTCGACGTACTCCGTGCCGTCCTCGTCGACGACCGTCGCGCCCTGGCCGCGGACCAGCGCGAGCGGCGGCGTGCCGTAGTTGTCCATCATGGACTGCTGCCAGCGTTCGACGAGGCTCATGAACTCACCACCATCGTGCCGATTCCTTCCGACGTGAAGACCTCCAGCAGCGTGGAGTGGGCGACCCGGCCGTCCACCACGTGCGCGGCTGGCACCCCGCCCTGCACCGCGCGCAGGCAGGCCTCCATCTTGGGCACCATGCCGGACTCGAGGGTGGGCAGCAGCTTCTCCAGCGCGTCCGTGTCGATCAGGGTGGTGAGCGACGACGTGTCCGGCCAGTTCGGGTAGAGGCCCGCCACGTCGGTGAGGATCATCAGCTTGCGGGCCTTGAGCGCGACCGCCAGCGCCGACGCCGCGGTGTCCGCGTTGACGTTGTGCACCAGGCCGTCGGCGTCCGGCGCGACCGTGGCCACGACCGGGATACGGCCGGCCGTGATGAGGTCGTCCACGGCCGAGGTGTCCACCTTGTACACGTCGCCGACCTGCCCCACATCGACCGGCTGCCCGTCGACCACCGCGTGCCGACGGATGGCGGTGAACAGCTTGGCGTCCTCACCAGACAGTCCCACCGCGAACGGCCCGTGCTGGTTGATCAGCCCGACCAGCTCGCGGCCGACCTGCCCGGTCAACACCATCCGGACGACCTCCATGGCGTCCGGCGTGGTGACCCGCAGGCCGCCGCGGAACTCACTGGCGATCCCCAGGCGGTCGAGCATCGTGGAGATCTGCGGGCCGCCGCCGTGCACCACGACCGGTTTGATCCCGGCATAGCGCAGGAACACCATGTCGGCGGCGAACGCCTGCTGCAGCGCCGGGTCGGTCATCGCGTTACCGCCGTACTTGATCACGACCGTGGAGCCGTGGAACCGCTCCAGCCACGGCAGCGACTCGATGAGCACGGCGGCCTTGTCGTGCGGTGTCATCGCGCTCATGTCGAATATGCCGAGTTCTCGTGGACGTACGCGTGGGACAGGTCCGTGGTGCGGATCGTCGCGGTCATCTCACCCTCGTGCAGATGAACCTGGATCGACACATCCTTGCCCGACAGGTCCACCGTGGACCGGTCGGCGGCCGCCGCGCCGCCCCGGCACACCCAGACCCCGTTGACCGCGACGTCTACCCGGTCCGACTCGAACGCCGCCGCCGTGGTGCCGACCGCGGCCAGGATCCGGCCCCAGTTCGGGTCGTTGCCGAACAACGCGGTCTTCACCAGGTTGTTGCGGGCGACCGCCCGGCCCACCTCGACCGCGTCGGCGTCGCTCGCCGCGCCCAGCACCTCGATCGCGACGTGCTTGGTCGCGCCCTCGGCGTCGGCGATGAGCTGCCGGGCGAGGTCGTCGCAGAGCGCGGTCACCGCCGCGGTCAGCTCCGCCTGCGACGGCTGCACGTTGGACGCGCCGCTGGCCAGCAGCAACACGGTGTCGTTGGTGGACATGCACCCGTCCGCGTCGATCCGGTCGAACGTCAGCCGGGTCGCCTCCCGCAGCGCCTCGTCAAGCGCGTCCGAGCCGGCGACCGCGTCCGTGGTCAGCACGACGAGCATGGTGGCCAGCGCCGGAGCGAGCATCCCGGCACCCTTGGCGATCCCGCCGACCGACCAGCCGTCGCCCCGCACGACCGCGTTCTTCGCCACGGAGTCCGTGGTCATGATCGCCTCGGCGGCGCTCGGACCGCCGTCGCGATCCAGCGCCTTGACGGCCGACGTGACGCCCGGCAGCAGCCGGTCCATCGGCAGCGGCTCGCCGATCATGCCGGTGGAGCACACCGCCACGTCAGCCGCGCCGATCAGCGCCGGCTTGGCCGCCCCGCGCAACGCGGCGGCGGTGTGCTCGGCGGTGGCGTGCGCGTCCCGGAAGCCCTGCGTGCCCGTGCAGGCGTTGGCGCCGCCGGAGTTGAGCACCACGGCCCGGACCACGCCGCCCTTGACCACCTGCTGGCTCCACAGCACCGGCGCGGCCTTGACCCGGTTGGCGGTGAAGACACCGGCGGCGGTGGCGTCCGGGCCGTCGTTCACGACCACGGCGACGTCCAGCGCGCCGCTGGTCTTGAGCCCGGCGGCCACCCCGCTGGCCCGGAATCCCTTCGGGGCGGTGACGGTCATGGTGCCACCCCGTACGCCGACAGGCCGGCCGTCTCCGGCAGGCCCAGCATGAGGTTCGCGCACTGCACGGCCTGGCCCGCCGCTCCCTTGCCGAGGTTGTCCAGGGCGCTCACCACGATGATCCGCCCGGAATCCAGGTCGGTGGTGACCTGCAGGTGGCAGGAGTTCGAGCCGGCGGTCGCGGCGGTATGCGGCCAGGCACCCTCGGGCAGGACGTGCACGAACGGCTCGTCCCGGTACGCCTCGCGCACCACGCCACGGGGATCGCCACGGCCGGTCCACCTCGCGGTGATCGTGGCCAGGATCCCGCGGGGCATCGGGGCCAGCACCGGTGTCATCGACAGCGAGCGCGCCCCGCTGGCCTGCTTGATCTCCGGAACGTGCTGGTGCGCGCCCACCTTGTACGGCGTCAGGTCGCCTATCACCTCACTGCCGAGCAGGTTGACCTTCGCCGAGCGGCCCGCGCCGGAGGTCCCCGAGGAGGCCACCACCACGACGTCGTCCGGCTCGGCGACCCCGGCCGCGATCAGCGGGGCGAGCCCGAGCGTGATCGCCGCCGCGTAGCAGCCGGTGTTGGCCACCCGCTCGGACGCCGCGATCGCCGCCCGCTGCCCGGACAGCTCCGGCAACCCGTACGTCCACGTCCCGGCGTGCCTGCCGCCGTAATACCGCTCCCACGCCGCGGCGTCCCGCAAGCGGAAATCCGCGCCGAGGTCCACGATCCGCAGCCCGGACGGCAGCTGCGCCGCGAGCGCCGCCGACTCCCCGTGCGGCAAGGCGAGAAAGACCAAGTCGGCGTCGCTCAGCGCGGCCGCGTCGGTCGCCCCGAGCGGGACGTCGAGCCCGGTGAGCTGCGGATGAACGAGCGCCAGCGGCACGCCGGCCTGGGCGTGCGCCGTCGCGGCCACCAGGTCGAGCTGCGGGTGACCGGCGATCAGGCGCAGCAGCTCGCCGCCGGCATACCCGCTGGCGCCCGCGACCGCGACCCGAATTCCCATACCGACCTCCGCATGACTATGCATGAAGGCTAGCAACCGACGACTCCCATCGGCAACGGCGGCGACCGCATGAGCCGGATCACTCACCCGTTGGGGAAGGTGGTACAGATAGGCATGGCCGACACGACCCTGATCCGCGTCCGCGAGACCGCCCTCGCCTATGCCGAGGCGGTACGCCAGACCCAGCGCTTCTTCGACCGCGTCGAGGACACCGAGGACCCGGCGGTGCTCGCCGAATACGCGACCCTGGTCGAACGGGAGAAGGAGGCCCGCGAGGACCGTCTGGACGCGCTGGAGGCGGCCGGCCTCGAGGTCCCCAGCATCGACGAGAGCGACCCGGACAGCTGACCGGGAGGCGGCACGTGCGATACCGGGACCCCGCGCTGCCGGTCGAGGAGCGTCGACGACCTGCTGGGCCGCATGACGCTGCCGGAGAAGGTCGGCCAGATGCTGCAGCTCGACTCCCGCGGCGACCTTGAGGACACGGTGACCACCCGGCTGGCCGGCTCGATCCTGCACACCTCGCCGCACCGGTTGCGGGCGGCCCGCATCGACCCGGGATGTTCCACCTCAACCGCCGGAACTGTCGCACCGAGTCGTTAGGGTGAACCCGACACCAGGCTCGCCGAAGGAGACGCCGTGAGCGCGAGGAGTGAGCGAGCGCAGCGAGGGAGCCCCGCAGTCGCGAACGAAAGGCCAGCACCGTGAGCGGTCCCAACCAGGGTAAGGCCGTGATCGATAGCTCGGTGCCGCATCCGGCCCGCCGGTACAACTACTGGCTGGGCGGTAAGGACAATTTCGCGGCCGATCGCGAGTCCGCGGACGAGATCGAGCGCAAGTTTCCCGGCATGCGGGCCGGCGTGCGCGCCAACCGAGCTTTCCTGCAGCGCGCGGTCGGCTTCCTGACGGCCGAGGCCGGCATTCGGCAGTTCCTGGACATCGGCACCGGCTTGCCCACCGCGGACAACACGCACGAGGTAGCGCAGCGGATCGCGCCGGAGAGCCGGATTCTATATGTGGACAACGACCCGCTGGTGATGACGCACGCCCGCGCGCTGCTCACGAGCAGCCCGGAGGGCAAGACCGGCTATCTGGAGGCGGATCTGCGCGACCCGGCGGCGATCCTCGACAGCAAACTGCTGCGCGACACCCTTAACCTGAGCGAGCCGGTCGCGCTGATGCTCGTCGCCATCCTGCATTTCATCCCTGGTGACGGGGCGGCGCAGCCGCTGGTGCGGCAGCTGGTGGACGCGCTGCCGTCCGGCAGTTACGTGGCCATATCGAACTTCACCCTGGATTTCATGCCGCCGGCGATGCGGGACGCGTACCGGCAGATGCAGGCCAGCGGCCGCGGCGACGTGTGGCCCCGCGACCGGGACGAGTTCACCGCGCTCTTCGACGGGACCGAGCTGGTCGAGCCCGGCGTCGAGGTGCCGAGCCGGTGGCGTCCCGACGTGGACACGGAACAGCCGGACCCGAGCCTGATCAGCATGTGGGCGGGTATGGGCCGCAAGCCCTAGCCGCACGGCCCGAGAGGATCTCATGATCTCTGCCGGCTTCCCGTCCCCGACACCGGACGAGGTCGAGCTGTACCTGCGCTGGCTCGCGTTCCTGCGCGGCGCGGTGCTGCGCAAGGCGTCCGGTGTCGACGAGGAGGGAGCGCGCTGGCGCCCGGACGGCAAGCTGCTGCCGCTCATCGGGATCGTCAACCACCTGACCAACGTCGAATGGCGCTGGATCGACGGCGAGATGCTCGGCGGCGAGACCGGCAAGGAGGAGAGCGAATACGCGCCGGGCCCGGAGTTGACCATCGAGCGGGCGATCGCCCGGTACGCCGCCCGCGCCGAACAGACCGACGCCGCGGTCCGCCGGATCGGTGACCTGACCGCGAAGGGCCGCTCCGGCGACGGCACAGACCTGCGGTTCGTCCTGGTGCACCTGATCAACGAGACGGCGCGGCACGCCGGGCACGCCGACGCGGTCCGGGAACTGCTGGACGGCACGGTCGGCGAATAGGTCAGGTGCGCGTCCAGCGGTAGATCTGCCCGTCGCGCAGTTCGATCTCGTCGGGCGGCTCCGGCGGCGGCCCGTCGGCGAGCCGTTCCAGCACGTTGCGACGCCCGCGCAGCGCCACGTCCGGCTCCCGCCAGTGGAGGTACGGGTGCAGCAGCAGCCGCACCCGTTCCCAGTCGCCCCGCTCGAGGGCGCCGAGCACCGCCCGGACGATCTCCTCCACGGCCGGGTCACACCCCGCGCAGCACCGCGCCGGTGCGCGCCGTGGCCAACGCCACCGCCGCATCCCGGGCGGACACGGCCTCCTCCACGGTCAGCGTCCGGTCCGGGGCGCGGAACGTCAGCTTGTACGCCAGCGACCGCTTACCAGGCCCGAGCTGCGACGACGCGTACACGTCGAACAGCCGTACCGACTCCAGCAACTCGCCCGCACCGGAGACCAGCGCCGCCTCCACCTCGGCGGCGGGCACCGCAAGATCTACGACCAGCGCCACGTCGATCAGCGCCGGCGGGAACGTGGACAGCTTCCGGGCCTGCACGACCGGCTTGGGCGCGATGGCGTCCAGGTCGATCTCCATGGCGCAGGCACGCCGGGGGATCTCCAGCGCGGACACGACCGCGGGGTGCAGTTCCCCCGCGTACCCGATGACCGTGTCGTCCACCAGGATCGCCGCGCACCGGCCGGGGTGCCACGGCGCGTTGTCGGCGGCCCGTACCGTGACGCGGTCGTCCGGAATGCCGGCCGCGGACACCGCGATACGCGCGGCAGTGACCGCATCCGCCCACGACGCCGCGCGGCCCTTGCCCCACCAGCCGTCCGGTTCGGCCTCCCCGGTCAGCACCACCGCGAGATGCCACGGCTGCGACGGCACGACGGCATTGGCCGCCTGCCAGTCGGCGTCCGACGGCCGATGATCAACGCCTAACGAAGGGGGCGCGGCCGACGTCGAAATTGGCTGGAACACCGTACCCATCTCGTACAGTGCCAGATCCCGATGACCGCGACCGAGATTGCGCTTGAGCGTCGCCAGCAGCGGTGGCAGCAGCGACGTCCGCAGCTCCGGCTCCTCCTCGCTCAGCGGGTTGGTGAGCCGCACCGCCCGCCGCCGCGGATCGTCCGGGGTCAGCCCGAACGCGTCGTGCACCGACGGCGCCACGAACGGGTACGACAGCACCTCGACGTACCCGGCCTCGGCAACGGCCCGGGAAACCGACCGGCGCCGGCGCTGCGCCGGGGTCAGCCCCCCACCGACCGGCGCCGGCGGCAGCACGCTCGGGATGTCCTGGTAGCCGCCCAGCCGCGCGACCTCCTCGATCAGGTCCGCCGGGTCGACCAGGTCCGGCCGCCAGGACGGCGGCGTGACCACCAGCGGATCCGAGCCGGTGACCGTGCACCCGACCCGTTCCAGGGCCGGCACGACCGGGAAGCCGGCGCCGATCCGCCGGGCCGGCAGCGACGGGTCGAGCAGCACCGGGGCGGGCGGTACGACGTTGTCGACGTCCACCAGGCCCGGGTCCACGGTGCCGCCGGCGTACCGGACGAGCAGTTCCTCGGCGCGGGCCAGCGCGACCAGCGGCAGCTGCGGGTCCACGCCGCGCTCCCAGCGCTTGGCGGCCTCGCTGAACAGCTTGTGCCGCCGCGCGGTCCGGCCCACCATGACCGGGTCCCAGTGGGCGGCCTCCAGCAGCACGTCGACCGTGCCCGGCTGCCATTCGCTGGTCTCCCCGCCCATGACCGCGGCCAGCGAGACCGGCCCGGTGTCGTCGCAGATCACCATGTCCTCGGCGTCGAGTACCCGGGCGACACCGTCCAGGGTGGTCAGCTTCTCCCCCGGCTGCGCCCGCCGGACGACCAGGCCGCCGCGCAGCCGGTTCAGGTCGAAGACGTGCATCGGCTGGCCCAGCTCGAGCATGAGGTAGTTGGTGATGTCCACCGGCAGCGAGATGGCGCGGACCCCGGACGCGATCAGGCGCTTCTGCATCCACTCCGGCGACGTCGCGGCCGGGTCGATGCCGCGGACCACCCGCGCCGCAAACCGATCGCATCCCACTATATCGTCAATTATCACTGGATAAGGGGGTTCGCCCGACAAAGCCGGAGGGA
>Ga0081539_10006936_pt1 | contig 10535 bp, 8 predicted proteins | sample TabmetS4T2R2_FD_71023 | JGI IMG/M metagenome (GOLD analysis project Ga0081539, IMG submission 71023) | Tabebuia heterophylla rhizosphere microbial communities from the University of Puerto Rico - S4T2R2 | ecosystem: Host-associated > Plants > Roots > Rhizosphere ... | reverse complement strand
TCGTTGCGCTGACTACTGCCATCGCCGAGGGTAGAGACGCGAACAATGATGGACAGGTGGACTGGCAGAGCGGCGAGGGCGGACTGCAGCAGGCGCAGACACATATGGCGTTGCTGATGAAGGCGTTTCGCCGAAGCGTCGATCAGCGCGGCGCGACGACGGCGGCGATACTCCAAACGCGAGCGCGATGTGGCATGAGCAACGTTTGCACTGACGGTGCAGGCGGCAGGCATCCGGCATCGCTACATCACGCCCCGACGTCCAGAACAGAACGGTAAAGTCGAACGCAGTCATCGAATCGACGACGAGGAATTCTGGCAGCGAGAATCACTCGCCTGTTTCGACGATGCCACCGTCGCTCTCGACGCCTGGGAGCGTCGCTATAACTACGAGCGCTTCTCAATGGCTCTGCGCGGCCATACGCCAGCGGAGATCCTCGCCTCGAAACTCCGTGCGCAGGCAAACACTCAACTCGTGTCCACCGGGGCCTGATCTTGACGAGGTACAACAGTCGGAACGGCGGTGTGTCGATTATCTTCTTCCTCGCGAATCCCGGCCGGGGGGCGCGGCTTTTATTGAGGCGCGGTGCTGGCGCGGGGATGGCCGGGCGGGCACATCGGAGCGGGCCGATGAGGTCCGGCGCCGATGATTCGTTCGTAAATCCTCGCCGGACCCCGTTCGCGCATGACCGGCGCGGCGGCTGAGCGATGGATCGAATGCGTGCCCTACGCCGACTGCGGCGTGAGGAGATCTTCGGGATACGTGATGGTGCCCGGCTTCGCGATGGCGCTGTGGAGCGCCTGCAGGAGATAGGCGTGCGGGTCGATGCCGACCAGTTTTGCGGTCTCGCAAAGGGTGTAGAAGAGCGCCGCGACCTGGGTGCCGCGCATCGAGCGTGAGCCGTAGTGATTCTTGCGACCCACGACCGGACCGCGCAGCGCCCGCTCGGCGGCATTGTTGTCCAAGGGAATGCGTGGGTTCGTCACAAAGCGCGTGAGGCCGGTCCAGCGCTCCAGCATGTAGCGAACGGCCTTGCCGAAATCACTCCGCGGCAGCCCCACCTGCTCGGTGGCCCACTGCCAGATGTGATCGAGGACCGGCTGCGATCGCTCGGTGCGCAGTTGCTGCCGCAGCGTCTGTGCGGCGACATCGCCGGGAAACGGGCCGGGGACCAGCCGCTCGATGGCGTAAAGTTCGCCGATCCGGTCGTCAATCTCGGCGCAAGCCGTCGGCCAATTCGTGGCGATCTCCTCGTACTTGCGTTTCGTGTGCGCCCAGCAATGGGCGAGTGTGAAGCCAGGACCATCACGGGCAAGGACCTCGTACACGGCGTAGCCGTCCACGACAACGATGCCCGTGTAGTCGGCGAGGACTTCGCGGCCCTCCGCCGCGGATTTGCCCGGCAAGATGCGATAGAACGAGACGCCGGGCGCGTGCACGCCCCACACCGTGCCGGCGGCTGGCTTCGCCGAGCCCATGATGGCCCAGCGCGTTTCGTCGACATTGATCACTGACGCCTCGAGTGCCCGGCGCCCGAGCGCTGCACACGTGGGCTCGAGATGACGCGCGATCGCGTTGAGTTGATCCCACAGCGTCTGCGAGTCGACGTGCAGCCCCTCGCGCGCCATCATCCGTACCTGGCGTTCGAGTGGGAGATGATCGGTGTACTTCGCGACCGCCACGCCGACGCCAAATTCGGGCGCATACCGGCCGCCGGCGATGACCTGGACAGGGCCCGGCGCCGTGACCACCGCGCCGTTGCAGGCGCAGCGATACTTCTGCCGGCGGTGATGCTCGACCTGGTACGTCAGCTTGACGCTCGTGATCCGTTCCGAGTCCTCCGTCTGGCCGGTCATCTCCGTCAGCTCGCCGCCGCACGCCGGACACGCGCGCTGATCCGGCGGCAGCTCGTGGTGAATCTCCACGGCCGGCAACGTCGGCTGCGACCGCGGCCCATGACCCGGGCGCGGCGGACGCGATGGCTTCGCGGTCGATGGCGTGTCGGGAGCGGGAGCGAGCAGCTGCGCGCGACGTGCCTCCAGCGCTCGCAGTTCGGCGAGCACGAGCTGCTCGGGGTCCGGCACGCCGCGCAGACGCGCGTTCTCCGTCGTGAGCTCCAGCGTCTTCGTGATGAGGCGTTGGTTCTCGCGTTCGAGGAGGAGACTGATCTGTCGCAGGGTCTCGACGTCGCGTTCCTGCGTCAGATCAATCATGCACGCGCATTTGATCATCGCCGCCGATTCGAGGCAAGTGAAAACTCCGTCACAGGCGGCGGCGACAAAGCCGCGCGGCCGACCAGCGTGCTGCCGTCGAGAAACAGATCGAGCTCACTCACCGTCAGCGTGATCGGCGCGTCCTCCTCGTCACGCCAGAGGCTCGCGAAGCGCCCGCGCTCGAGCCGCTTCGCATAGATGCAGAGGCCGTGCCATCCCAGTGCAGCACCTTCGCGCGCACGCGATCGCGGCTCACGAAGATGTACACGTCGCCGTTCAGCGGATCGCCGTGCAGGCCTTCCGTCACCAGCGCACTCAGCCCGTCGAACCCTTTGCGCATATCGACGGGCCGGGCATAGGCGTAGACGGCCACGCGGCGACCGTGCCATCTCATCGCAGCAGCGTCAGCAGGCGCGCGGCCGCCTCCACCGTGAGCCCTCGACGCGCGGTCCGGCCGCCGTGATCTGGATCGCCACGGTGAGACCGGTCTCGACCGAAGGCGCCCGGTGGGCGATCTCGACCGGGCGGAATTGCGGTCGTCTGGCCGACCCGCGCGTCCACCGCTGGAGCGTCGTGACTGATACGCCCTATGTCGCGGCGACCGTCCGCACGCCCTCTTTACCTCGACGCGCATGCCAATACTCGACGGCCTGCTGCTGCAGCTCCATCGAGTAGCGCCGACGCAACGGCCGGCGGCGATTCTCACGATCTGCCGCCTGACGGAATTGAGTCAGTGCGTGGTCCATCAGCTCCTCCTCGCGTGAAGAACTGTGGACTACTTTCAGCGACGTGAACAGACGGGGTGCGGCGAGGTCTTACGAAGTAGCCAGATTGGCATTCGTTGCCGCTAATGGCTCCCACTCGGGACGGTTCTTAATATTCCCAATCGCCGCCTCGTATGTTGTCCTGCGGCGATCAAAGAGATCGCTATAGGCGTGTCTGTAGGCGTCTAGCACCGCCCTCGTGCGATTCGTGATGTCGGTCCACGACTCAATGAATTGCTCAGTACTCAACAGGCTCTTCAGATTCTCGATTGTGTCGGCGAGTTCGGGAGAAGGGGAATGGGCGGCGAGCCTTTGCCATACCTCCCCTGTTGCTAGGCGGGCTTGACCCAAGAGGCTAATTGCTTGAGGGTTCAACCATTCGCGCAGCTTCCGGACGGTGTCTCTGGTTGCTCCGAAATCCGGCCCATTCTCGGCAAGCATGCGTACGCAGTCATCGGATGCGGAGGATTGGCCTTCGATGGAGCCTGGGTAGAACAGGATCGTCGCGGCCTTCGTCTTGCCATGCATCTTGTCGAGGAGCATCGACATATGAAAAATGCCCGGCGACATCACCGCCACACGCGTCAGGAACACTACTGAGTTCTCAGGATCTATCGATGTCAAACGCCCGGCGAGTAGATCCCACAACGGCACGCACACCCTGCTAGAAAGATAAGTAGTCACCTGCTGCTGGGCTTCTACGTACCCCCGATGCTTTTCAAGTGAGATAACGGCTTCCAGTCCTTCGTCATCGTCCTTCTCATGAACCAGGTCCAAAGCCGACCAGAGCAGTTCGGACATAGGAATGATGTGAATATCTTTGCCGGCTGCCTCAAGGCGAGTGACCAGCAACTTGATCTCTCGCCGAAGATTCCATTCATCTGCCGGGTCGTACCGCAGGATCGCAAACGGCAAATCGTGGTACACGTTGATGCGGGGCGGCACCGCCTTCAGGTCGCTCTCCAGAAAAGCGATGCTATCTTTGAGCGATGACATCCGCATACTCCTCAAGGGTGTCAGCCGGGAAGGTCAACCGGGTGACACTTCCGGCAACGTGGTACTCGAGCAACTGATGCTGGTGGGCTTCGAACAAGAAGCGTTCGACGCCTTCGCTCTGTAAGAAGAACAACTTCCAGTCCTGCAACTCGATTAGGTTGGCCCCCGATGCTTGGTGCTGCTTGAGAAAGAACGCGATGTATGCGAAAGACTGGATGGGAAGGTAGGTCGGTGCAATTTTTTGTTGACGGCCCCCTGAAGCACGCCGAAGTCCCGAAGTGTCGAGAGCAGCCCTTGCGAAATCCTTGTGATTGTCGCTTCAGACCAATAACTCGATGTCTTGCCATCCCTCACCCACCTTGCCAAGGATCGCTCGAAATCTTTCAAGCTGACATCGACCAGACCTCGTGTGTGCATGGGCAGGAGAATCTCGGTGACGGCATCGCGCAGGGTCCGATCGGCACGAGCAGCGTGAAAGTACAGCAACCGTGCCAGAGCAGCGGCCGGAAATCTTCTTCGGACGAGGGCGACTAGCGCGCGAGTCACCGATTCTTCGGTTAGGTATCGCTGCCGAAAGATTGCCAGAATGTCTTCAACACGGGACCGGGACGCTTTCCCAAACACGTCTTCTCGCTGCACGCGCTTAACGTTCTCTGCCACTGGGACCCTGACGTCCCAACGGGACAGCAGCGTCTTAGTATCTCCGATCAAGGCGCCCGCTTTGATGATCTTGGAGGAGTACACAGAAGTCGGACGACGCCGTTTCTGAACCGAGCTTCGGGCCATCTTGGTCGATCCGGCCAGCGTAGCCGTCATGGCTGGTGCGCCACTCCGATGGCCATGATCCGACATGACAAGCCCGCCCCACGTTCCCTCAACTGCGTTAGTTGGTGATTCAAGCGCACACAGTCTAAACTCTTGCCACGACAAGCCAAAAGAGTGATGAGCGGGTTCTCGAACAGGACAATTCCTGCTGCGATGCACTGGGCCCTGTCGGGCGACCGATTGAGGACGTTGCCAAGTTGGCGAGGAGATCGGCTTTCGGGGAAAGCGCCATGGCGGATCTGACTTTGGCGATAGGCGTCCTTCGCCGCGCAAATCCCAAGCCGCAAGAGTGCTGTCGGAACGAGACCTGAGTAAGGCGAGACCGTCAGTTGAGCATTGACGCTTCTTGCTCGCAAGAGCCGACGACAAATGGCGGCGGTGGCGGCGCCAAACGCATGATGATGATTTCTGCGAGCCCGCGATGCGAGAGCATCACGATGTCACTCGCAAATGTCACCCAGCGCCGAAATCGGCTCAGAATACGCCGATTTGCTAAGAATTTTGGCGATTTAGCGAGGATGGCGGAGAGGGAGGGATTCGAACCCCCGTGCCGGTTACCCGGCAAGACGCTTTCGAGGCGCCCCCGTTACGACCACTTCGGTACCTCTCCGGTCGTGTGCTGGTCCGGCTGAAGCCGGACACTACGCTGCGGTCCGCCTGAAGGCAGACGCTGCGGTCTGGTGTAGGGCCGCCTGGCGGCGCCCCCACGTCAGCGGGAACGTTCGATTATAGCGTAGGCCTGCGCTTCTCCTGGAAGAACCGCTGGATGAGGTCCCGGCACTCTTCCTCAAGAACTCCGCCGACCACCGTGAACCGATGATTCAGGCCGGGTGACTCCAACGCGCGCGTCGTCGACACGAGCGCGCCGGTCTTCGGCTCGGTTGCCCCATACACGACCTCGCGCACCCGCCCGTGAACGAGGGCACCAACACACATCAGGCACGGTTCGACGGTCACGTAGACGACGGCGTCGGTCAGGCGATAGTTGCCAAGCGTGCGCGCGGCCTCGCGCAGCACCAGCACTTCGGCATGCGCGGTGGGATCGACGGCGCCGATCGGTTGATTGAAGGCGCGCGAGACGATCTCCTCGTTGACGACGAGCACCGCACCGATCGGGACTTCGCCGGCGGCGAGCCCGAGCCGCGCCTGCTCGATCGCGGCGCGCATGAACCCATCGTGATCCACGATCTACTTCTGCGGCGCGACCCGGCGGAGCTCGTCGAAGAAGTTCAAGACCAGCACCGCATGGTCCAATTTGCCGCTCGGTTCCACCCGAGCGGTGGCCGCAATGGCGAAACGCTGGCCGTCAGGATGCAAGTCGAGATCACGACTCGGGGCACGCGGGCGCGCGTTGAACGTGACGTCGGACCAGGCGCGCGGTTTGTCGGCGCGGAACGACTCGCCGTCGATCGTGTATGACGACACCATCAACTGCAGCGAGTTGCCATTGGCGAAGAACAACTCCGGACGGGTGCGCGACCAGGTGGGATCATCGCCGCCGCTGGTCGAGATCTGCCATTTGCCGCCGGGTCCGGGAAACGGACGGACGTATATCTCGTTGCGACCGGACTCGTTCGAGATGTAGGCGATCCAGCGGCCGTCGGGCGAGAACATCGGCGACCCTTCGTTGAAGGGTGTCTTGAGGAACGGGATCGGCGTTCCCGGCTTGAAGCCCGCGGTCTCATCGCCCTCGATCGGCAGAATCAGAATGTCACCGTCGCCTTGCGGGCCGATCTCGCTGTAGGCCAGCAATTTCCCGGTGCGGTCGAAGGTCGTGGGCACCTGGTTGGACGGGCTGTCGGTCAGCCGCTGTACGTCGCCGGTTCCGTCTGCCCGCTGCCAGTACAGGTTGAACGTCGTCTTGTCGCCACGCTTGGACGCGAATGCGATGCGACGGCTGTCGGGCGACCAGACCGGCCGCTGATCGTCGGTGTTGTCGAACGTGATGCGCGTCAGCGTGTCGCGCGCCCAGTCATACGTCCACACATCGGTCTGCGTCCCGTCGGCGATGTCGAGCGCGAGGATCCGGCCGTCCGGGGCGAAGCTCGGGTTGCTCCAGTCGGCCGGCGTGGCCCGCAAGGGCGTCGTCTTTCCACTCGCGTCCAGCCATTGGACCGGACTGGCGGTCACCTCGCTTTCGCCCGCGAGATATATCAACGTGCCGTTGTCGGAGACCGCATATTGCGCCCCGCCGTTCTGCGGCGTCGTGGCGATCGACTCGAGAACAGGCGCAGGCGTTCCCGTCATCTCCAGCCGCTCCACGTCGAAGGGCGCGGCGAACAGCGTTCCCATGTGCATGTACACGAGATGGCCGCTGTTCACATACCTGGCGTAATAGGCGTCGCGCTGAACGATCGTGCGCGGTCCGTCGGGAAGACGCTGAGCGACGATGTTTCCGCTGTCGAAGCTCCCGTTGATGTTTGCCGTCGCGGTGTAGAGCACCGCACGCGCTCCCGGCAACAGCTGCGGCCAGCGCTGGGACACCTCGCCGGCGGCCAGCGTGAGCAGCGGCACTGGCGTACCGCCGGCGGCCGATACACGGTGAAGACGTCCGCCGACAGCAGACTGCGGCTGAAAGACGATCGTGCCATCCGTGCCCCACCATCCCCCGCGCGCGCTGGGGGCATCACACAACGTGACGGCGGCGCCGCCGTTCACCGATACCTTCTTCAGCTTTCCCGCGGCGAAGAAGGCAATCGACTGTCCATCCGGCGAGAAGAACGGACTGTTTGCGCCCTCGGTGCCCGCAAGCGCAGCGGCCTGCAACTGCTCGAGTCGTCGTATGTAGATCTGGACCGGATCGCCCGTGTTCTTCGCCGCCACGAACGCGAGCACCGCTCCATCGGGAGAAAGAATCGCGTTCGCACCGAGACCGCCCGGAAGCGAGACGTCCGCTCCGACCTGGGTGCTGAAGCGCGACGGACGGGGAGGCGGTTCGCTGCGCCACGGCGACCACACGACGAGCGCGGCGATCAATGCGATCGCCAACACTGCCGCGAGTGCCCACGGCAACCAGCCGCGTCGTGATGACATCGGGGCGATTGCGGACACGACCGGCGCGGACGTCGCCGCGACACTCGCACCCGCGGTGTCGTCCAGCATGAACCGCGCAACCGAGATATCGGGGATGCGCGTGCGGCGATCGCGATCGAGACAGCGTTTGATCAGGGTTGTGATCGACGGCGGCAGATCACTCGGGAGCGCGCTCCATTCCGGCTCGCCGCGCAGAATCGCCGCCAGAGTGTCCGACACGTCCTCGCCCTCGAACGCGCGCCGGCCGGTCAACATCTCGAAGAGCACGCAGCCGAACGCCCACACGTCGCTGCGCTTGTCGGCGACGCGCCCTTTCGCCTGCTCCGGACTCATATACGCCGCGGTGCCAAGGATCACGCCTGCCTGCGTGTGCCCGACCGTCAGGGTCGGCGAGTAGGTCACGCCGAGCGCATCCGTGGACGTGGTCGCGGCGGCGGTATCGTGTTTCGCCAGCCCGAAATCGAGCACCTTCACGTCGCCGTCCGGCGTCAGCGCGATGTTCGACGGCTTGAGGTCGCGATGGATGATCCCTTTGTCGTGCGCGGCTTCGAGCGCGTCGATCACCTGACGCGCGATGCGCAGTGACTCCTTGACGCCGAGGCCGCGTGGCTTGCCGTCGACCGCGGCCTGCGCCAGGCGTTCGGCCAGTGTCTGGCCTTCGACGAGCTCGAGGATCAGGAAATGCTGTCCGTCGGATTGCTCGACGCCGTAGATCGCGGCGATGTGCGGGTGGTTGAGCGCCGCGAGCAGCCGCGCCTCACGCTGAAAGCGTCCGACTCGCTCAGGATCCGCGGCGGAGAGCTCGGGCAGCACCTTCAGCGCGACGTCACGATTCAGCGTCGTGTCGCGCGCCCGGAAGACCTGGCCCATTCCGCCTTCGCCAAGCTTCGCGAGGACGCGATAGGAACCAAGTCTTTCAATCATCGCGTCCTCGATTGCTGGCTTCGGCGGACTGGACGACGTACTGCCCGAGGCGCGTGCCTGGCTGAATTGTCATGGGAGCGAAGGGATTCTACCTGAGTTCGCGAACCATCGACCTGTCTCGCCGCAGCCTCCGGCGAAGGCGGAAGGTCCGCGCCGCAACCCGTGATTCAGCCTTTTGCGAGTAACTGACCGTAACCTGGCGCTTTGACACGCAGGCCGAGGATCCGCATTCCGGCCCACAACGCGTGCGGCGTGCTCGACACCACCGGCACGCGGCACTGCGATTCCAGTGGCGCCAGCAGCTCCAGCGTCCGCAGACCGCCGCACGACACCAGCAGCGCGTCGGCCTTCGCGGCGCGCTTGAAGACGCCGCTGCAGAACTGCTCGAGGTCCTTCTGAGTGACCCTGCCGGGATCGCCAATCGCCTCGAGTCCCAATCCCTCGAGCGCCACGACCTCGAAGCCGGACTCGCCGAGGAAGGTGCGCAGGCGTCGATTCACTTCGTCGTTGTATGCGGTCGCCACGGTGACGCGTCGTGCGCCGACGGCGCGCAAGCCGTCGACGACGGCGGTGCTCATGCTCGTCGTCGGCAGTCCCGTCGCCTTCCGCACATCGTCGATCAGCTTCTGGTTGAACGCGGCGCCGCGATAGAACGTGAGCGACGTGCCGAAGATCGAGATCGCATTGGCGCCTTCCCTGGCCTGCTGTCGCGCCGCTGGAACGATCTTGTCGATCACCGAGTCGTAACCTTCCGGCGTCATCGTCGGCAGACCGAGGCCGTAGACCGTGAACCGCAGCGCGGAGTCATACAGCGTGAGCCCTTCCGGCGGAACCGGATAGTTCGCTGGAGGCGCGATGAGGCCGAGCAGCGGCCGCGTCGTGGCAGCCGCAGCGATCGCCGGTGCGGCGCCGACGGCCAGACAGGTTTGCAACAGCTCGCGACGTGACAGCATCAGTGTCTCTCCGGTCCGACTGAAGCCGGACACTACAACTGGTTTCAAAACTTGTAGGGGCCACCTTCAGGTGGCCCAGGTCCGCCTAAAGGCGGACCCTACGTAGGGTTTTGAAACCGACTCTACGATCAGCCGAGGAAGAATCGGTACGCCGGGTTCTCGTGTTCGAGCGTATACGGGTATCCGAGCTCGTCGAGGAACACGCGAAAGCCGGGCAGATCGTGATCCTCGACCTCGAACCCCGCGAGCACGCGTCCGAAGTCCGCGCCGTGATTGCGATAGTGGAACAGGCTGATGTTCCACCGGCCACCGAGCTCCTCGAGAAATCGCGTCAGCGCGCCGGGACGCTCCGGAAATTCGAAGCGGCACAATCGCTCGCTGCGGACGCCGGGCGCGCGCCCACCGACCATGTGGCGAATGTGCAGCTTGGCCATCTCGTTGTCGGTGAGGTCGACGGTCTCATACCCGGTCGCATTGAGCTGTGTCGCCAGCGCGGCGCCGTCGGCGCGTGACTGCGTGGCGATGCCGACGAAGATGTGCGCCTGCTCCCGCCCGCTCAACCGGTAATTGAACTCGGTGACGATGCGGCGGCCGAGGGCGGAGCAGAACTCACGAAACGCGCCCGGCCGTTCCGGGATGGTGACGGCGAAGAGCGCCTCGCGCGCTTCGCCGACCTCGGCGCGCTCGGCGACGAAGCGCAGGCGATCGAAGTTCATGTTGGCGCCGCTCAGGATCGCGACCAGAGACTGATCGCGCACGCCTTCGCGCTCGACCCAGGCCTTGAGTCCGGCGATCGCCAGCGCGCCGGCCGGTTCCATGATCGTGCG
>Ga0081539_10005319_pt2 | contig 10535 bp, 7 predicted proteins | sample TabmetS4T2R2_FD_71023 | JGI IMG/M metagenome (GOLD analysis project Ga0081539, IMG submission 71023) | Tabebuia heterophylla rhizosphere microbial communities from the University of Puerto Rico - S4T2R2 | ecosystem: Host-associated > Plants > Roots > Rhizosphere ... | reverse complement strand
CGATGTCAGATGCGATCCATCTCATTTTTGTGATCGCGTTCATTGCCGCCGCGCTTGGACTGATCTCTGCATTTTTCACACCTCGCAAAGAACTTACCGAATCAGCATCCGTGACCAGGGAAAGTTACTCCCCACCTGTCAGCGCAGACTGATCGTAAGCTCGATGAACAATCAACAACTGAGCGAGACGTTTTCTGATCTTTCAACTCCATTGATCGCGGATGCTTGTCTGCGCTTGCAGATCCCTTTGCGACTTGCTCCCTCAGGTATTCGTCCCTTGTTGGCACAAAGTCACATTGCCGGTAGAGTTCTGCCCGTGAGACATTATGGCAGTGTAGATATCTTCATCGAAGCGATGGGAAACGCAGAACAGGGTGATATCCTCGTTATCGATAATGCTCGACGATTGGACGAAGGCTGCATCGGAGATTTGACCGCCCTCGAAGTACAGGCCTCAGGCCTGGCCGGCATCATCGTTTGGGGTGCTCATCGAGATACGACTGAACTTATCGAAATAGCTTTCCCCATTTTCAGTTATGGAACGTGTCCCGCGGGCCTACAACGACTCGACTCCCGTGATGCAGATGCGCTAACAACAGCTCACTTTGGCAGCCTTGAAGTTACAAACAAAGAAATTGTTTTCGCTGACGCAGATGGAGTGTTATTTGTTTTAACCCAATATGTTGAGCAAGTCCTTGCCACAGCCCATGATATCTGGAATAAAGAGCGACGACAAGCGCAATTGATTCAAATTGGACGAAAACTTCGCGAGCAACTTCACTTTGATGAGTATCTGGTTCAACGTCAAGAGGATGAGACGTACACATTCCGGCAGCACTTGCGCAAGATCGGCGGGGCTATTGAGGAATAAGAACTTTTCCTGACTCAGCAATTGAGGAATTATGGAAATATTTCGCGCCCAGATAAAAAATGTGGATCTCATCGCGCCATTATTCGATGCTTATCGACAGTTCTATAATGCACCCTCTAATATCGAGGCATCTCGTCAGTTTATTTTCGAACGTTTGATGAAACACGCAGAACAATTTGCCTACGATACTGGCAGCCGGGGACTTTTCCTTCGCGCTGCAACAGATAACTATGAGGCACAAGGGCTTTATGAAAAGTGCGGTTGGGTGAGGGATGAGAAGTTTTACCGCTATGACCGAATCCTAAGATAAGAAGAGGCATCATGACGAATACAATTTACTTCAACGTTTGGCAGATGTTGTTAGCCTGCTGGGGAGATTGCTTCGTCGGGCTATGCCCTCCTCGCAATGACAAGATGTTTTGGTGTATGATTGCGAATGTTAAACAACACGTGTCAAAACAAAAGTTATGATCTCACACAAAATCATCGATGGGAAAAAGCACGCTCAGATCGTAAAAGATGAGGTTCGCGCAAGGGTGAGCGCGCTAAAAGAGATGGGCTGGTCGCCTCGCCTCGTTTCAATCGATATTGGTGAAATCGGACCCGTGAGAGTATTCATCAAGAATCAGCAAAAAGCCTGTGCAGAGGTCGGCATCGAGTATGAAAACCGCCATTACGACACGAATGTCACCCAGCGTGAAGTGTTGGCGGCCATCCACGCCTTAAATGCCGATCCGCGCGTGACGGGCATTATCTTGCAACGCCCGGTGCCATCTACATTGGATCTGGAGGAATTGGAAAATGCCATGCACCCCAGCAAAGATGTAGAGGGAATGAGCTCCGCTAATATTGGCAACATTGTTTATGGAGATGCATCTTTGGGGCCTTGCACATCGCTGGCCTCCGTTGAATTGCTGCGCACTACCGGCCTACATCTGCGCGGGCTGGAAGTGGTGGTCGTTGGACATTCTGAAATTGTGGGCAAGCCCGTCGCGTTATTCCTTGTGGAAGAGTTGGCAACTGTTACGATCTGTCATCATGGCACACGCAACCTCTCCTATCACACCCGCCAAGCAGACGCGTTGATCGTCGCGGTCGGCAAACCCGGGCTCATTACGGCAGACATGGTCAAACCTGGCGCGGCAGTGATCGATATAGGCATCAATCAGGTGGATGTCACGTTGCCGGATGGAACACGAGGCACAAAAATCGTAGGGGATGTGGATTTTGAAGGCGTCCATCAAGTGGCGGGTTGGATCACCCCTGTACCGGGCGGTGTGGGCCCGATGACAGTAGCCATGCTATTACGTAACACGGTTGTGGCTACGGAACGACAGAAGAGTAAGTACGAAGAGACGATGAGGGTATGAACTGCCGTATCACACACATCGGCACTGCAACGATGCTTTTGGAGATTGGTTCCGTTCGCATCCTGACTGACCCAGTAATTGACCCGCCCGGAGGGAATTATCATTTTGGCTATGGCACAGGTGCAAAGAAACTAACGGCTCCAGCTATAAAGCCCACTGAAATTGGAACGATCAATGCAGTTCTACTAAGTCATGATCACCATGAAGATAATCTGGATCGTGCTGGGCGCGCGCTTTTGCCACATGCTGAAAAAGTGATTACAACAGTTACGGGTGCAAAGCGATTAGGGAACAATACAATTGGTTTGAAACCCTGGCAAAGCACTACGATTCAATCAGATGATTCAGAAATTAAAGTAACTGCAGTGCCTGCCCATCATGGATCGCTGTGGAGTTATGTCATTGTAGGCGAGACGACTGGCTTTATACTTGAATGGAATAATCAAAAGCATGGCGTGCTATATATCTCAGGTGATACCGTCGGGTTCAATGGAATCCATGAAATTGGAAATCGTTTCAACGTTAGTGCTGCCATCCTCCACATCGGCAAGGCGAGTTTCCCGATCACGGGTCCCATTCGATTTACATTAACTGCGAAGGAAGCAGTACGCATCACAAGAACACTTAATCCACGAACAGTGATTCCAATCCATTACGAAGGTTGGAGTCACTTTCGAGAACCCAGGGTGGAAGCTGAAAAGCAGTTCAGCGAAATGGAAATTAATGAGAAAGTGCAATGGCTGCCCATGGGCATTCCAGTAGACGTTGAGGTTTGAGTCTGCTATATTACTGTCCCTGCCTAGAGCTTATCGATATAATTGTAAAAGTTGTTAATCAATTTCTGGAAGGATGATGAACATGGATCTGGTAAAAATCTCAACCGTTGAAGGACGCATTCCTGTCACAGTGTTCCAACTGCAGGACCGAGTCAATTTGGGGAACTTTGCAGAACTTGAGCAAACTGCAAAAGATGCCTACGAAGCTGGAATGCGCGACCTGGTTATTGACCTCAGCCAGACACCATCATTGACCAGTATTGGCATTCGCGCCATTGTTGTGATTCACAGGCTCTTATCAACCGATAAGGGAAAGCATCTCAAACTAGCTGGCGCAATCGTTCCCATTCGTGAAATGTTAGGGATTGCGGGCATCACGCAGTTTATCGAGATGTATGATACGGTGGATGAAGCAGTGGCATCGTTTTAACCCTATCTACCCCACCTTGGCTGCCAATCAGAAGTAAGACTGTTCGTTAAACGTGTCAGTCCGCCTCCATTCGGGCGGATCTTGTAAATCTCATTATTTCCATCGCGAAAGGAAGTGAACGCGATCCATTCACCATCCGGCGACCAGGTTGGGCCAAGATTATCGCCGCCATTGGTGAGTCTCTTTAACCCAGTCCCATCGATCTTGATAATGAAGATATCGTGATCACCGGCAGGTCCACGGTAAAAGGCAAGCCATTTCCCATCCGGTGACCAGCTACTGCGCCCGCCCATGTTAGTGAGGTCAGTCACCTGGTTGACCTGTTTCCCACTTGCCTTCGCAGTGTATAACTGCCGCGGTCCAGAACGATTTGAAGCGAACGCGATCATCGAACCGTCCGGCGACCAGGTGGGATCAATATCATCGCGGAACGTAATGGCATGAGGTTCACTTCCATCCGCGTTCATGACCCACAGTCCGTTTCCGTTATTCGTAAAGATAATCTTTTCTCCATTTGGAGAAAGCTCCGGCGCATACAGTGTGCCAATACCGTTCGTCAGTTGCTGCAGACCATTTCCATTGATGTCCATGGAATAGATCTCATAGCTTCCACTTTGCCTCGAGGAAAAATAAATCGTTCCCCCATCCGGAGAGAGCGACGCGTAAAAGGCACTCGCTTGAAGATGTGTGAGCTGTTTGCGCCCGGAACCATCCGCATTCATGATACAGATCTGGTCGATCTGATCGATGAAACAGGTGAACACGATCTTGCCGGAAGAAGAACCATCACCCGGGATCGCTGAGGGAATCAAGCTCGGCACAATTGTTGGAAAGAAGGTGGGGGTGGGCAAGTCAAAGACTGGAACGGTGCCAGCAGGCGATGCAGTAGGTGAACCGACCAATCCAATCGGAGTCGAGGTGGAACGTGAGGCCGGTGGGTTTTGCCAGATATAAACGAATCCACCCAGCAGCATACAAAGCCCCAGCATTCCACAACCCAATCCTCCAATGAGGAATGCATCGAAGATCGGAAGAATTTTTTTTGGAGATTGCATACGGTCAGTACATATTAAAACGGAACGTATAGCTTGATGTTATTCCCCACATAGCATTTCAAATCAGCGTCGGGAATTATCTCCCCCATCGCGGCTGATAATCTGATATTGAACTGTTGGTTAAACGCGTAACACCTGTGCCGTCCGGGTGGATAATATAAATTTCGTTGTTGCCATCTCGAAAGGATGCAAAGGTGATCCAGTTTCCATCAGGAGACCAACTGGGACCGAGGTTATCGCCTCCGTTGGTCAACTGAACAAGACCCGTTCCATCGGCATTGATGATGTAGATATTGTGATTCTCAGCGGGACCTGCATAAAAGGCCAGTCTTTGTCCATCAGGCGACCAGGTACTGCGCCCACCCATATCGGGCAGATTCGTCACCTGACGAATTTCCGTTCCATCGCGCTCCATCACAAACAACTGTCGAGCTCCCGATCGTGAAGAAGCAAAGGCAATGTAAGCACCATCCCGTGACCAGGTAGGGTCAATGTCATCATACGGGCCATTCGTAATGGGATGAGGGTTCTTTCCGTCGGAGCGCATGATCCATATTTTTTGACTCCCCCCCGTATTATTTGTGAAAATAATCCTTTCGCCATCCGGTGACATTTCTGGCGCATACAATGCACCAATGTTTTTCGTCAGCCGCCGGAGTCCCCTGCCTCGGATGTTCATCGAGTAGATTTCAAACCCTCCACTCTCGCGCGAGGCAAAAAAGATCGTTTTCCCATCGGGCGAGAGAGATGCATAAAAAGAGGTCGCGCTGAAATCCGTAAGTTGTTTGCGGCCAGTGCCATCCGCGTTCATCATACAGATCTGGTCGATCTGGTTGATGAAACAAGTGAACACGATCTTCCCAGAGGGAGGAGCTGTATTTCCGGAAACGGGAACAGGTGAGGGAATAAGGGATGTCGGAACAACTCTTTCCACTGTTGGTGTAAATGTTGGAAAGAGAGTCGCTGTGGGAAACTGCGAAGCCGGCCCAGTAGGCGTCAGCGTAGGGATATCGGAGAGCCCGCCCGGTGTTAAAGTCGGTACAGGCTTGGGCGGGTTTTGCCAGACAAAAATAAAGCCACCCGTCAAGACACACAAGCCGATCACTCCACAGCCCAAACCACTGAGGAGGAACCGGTCAAAGATTGCAAAGAATTTTCTAGAGGATTCCTTCGTTTGATTCATACTTCAGTATGACGAAAGCCAGTGGCTTTCCGTTCCCATATCTGAATCATACCTCACTATGAAACACAATGATGAGTTGGATTTCAATTCATACGTGCTTTCAATAAAAATATCAAAGGTTATTCACTGGACACTTGAGTCTTTCAGCAATTCCCTCATATCCTTTCTTTACATCCTCTTCGTATTCCTTTGACCCGGGTTTTACAAGATAATTGAAGGGAAGATACAGCGCCTTCGGCTTCGCCTGTCCCGCAAAAGTCCATTCAAGCGGGCTGAAAAATGGACTGTATATAATACCCTTTGGTGTATCCATAGGTTTGTTACGACTGCCGTGGACACAAAAACAGCGGTGGACCAGCCCTTCAGCAAGCAATTCATCCAATGGGCGGTACCAGTCTGTTTTCTTAAACCCCGCGAGCCGCGCCATCTTCACCGGTTTTATTACCCCGTCCATTTTAAAGTCTATTTCTTCTTCGCCTTCCACCTGCACCAGATTCCCACCTAGAGCAATTATCCCCCATAAAATGGACTTGGCGGTTTCCCAGCCCTTCCCACCCTTCGTAAAGTAGATTGTCCCCTCACCTTTACAGAGCCAACTCATTTTTTGATTGAGCCAGGCACCTGGTTTCTTTTGCTTTTGTATAAATTCATCTTCGATCTGCATCGCCATTAGCTTGTCAATATCATCGCGCCCAATCTTGAGGGAGTTTGCTACCCCGCTACTTTGTTTGGTTTCCTTAATAAACACTCCCACCGCTTGGAAGTTCGAATCGGCGTCGGTTTGCAAATCCTTCGTATCCTTTCCCAGCTTCTTATCACCCCAAATCCTCACCTTCCACAGGTTGTTTGTTGGTGTAACCAGACTATCTGTCCACTTTACAAAATCACAGATCGGCAAATCAGCCTTGCCTTTTACTCGCTCGACGGTATCGATTATTTGTATGGTTGGCTTGGGCGGTTTACGGTTACGAATGTATTTTTCGCGCCAGGTTTCTAACGCGGCTGCGGATACGGCCTCCTTTTGCAGAATGTGGTTCCAATCCAGCATCTCCTCCAGATCACTGGCAGGAATTTTCCCTTCCGGCCGGAAACCGACAAAGGCCGGGTTGAAGGCATCCTCACCCAAGTCGGAGGTCAGATCATTGAGGTAGCGTTTGAGCATGCCGACTGTCGAAACACTGGGGTCTTCATAAGGCAAGGTTGTTTCAAACGTCAAAACGACCGTACCTTCAGCAGTCTCCTCCACAGCTGCGACTGTGGCCTCATGCATCCAGCGTAACCACTGATTTTGCGTTGGCGCTTTTGGTGTGCCCTTTTTCTGAACGGGCCTGCGCGAGCGCTTGATAGGCTCATCTAAATAATATACCCAGCCACCGCTCTCCATATTCCTGCCTCGGTATGCAGATGGAATTAAGCCATCGCCTTGCCTGGTTTCTATCGTGCGGGCGATTCTCCATTCATTGGGAATCTCATTTACAAAGCGGAGCCAGAGGATACTCGCCCCGACTTCGAAATCGTTCCTGCTTTTGGCTTTTACAAAATAAGGACGTGAGCCAGCCGGTCGTTCCTTGGATGCATAAAACTTGGATTCCTCCTCCTTGTACCAGAATGGCTTTTCCGCTAACCCAGCCGCGCCTGTATGACCACGCAAGTGCTGGATGTGTTCCGCCACTTCGTTGCAGACCGCGCGTGTGACGATCAACCGGTTGGTACGCTCATGTTCTTCGCGCCAGCCGGTGAGGTATTTTGCTTTCCACTGGTTCATAATGTCGCGGTATTTCGCCATCCGCTTGTCCGCATTGGAGTTACGCTTATTCTGCTCTTCCACCGAAAGGGTTTCCCATTCTGGACTGTCGACCTCGGTCAGGCGCAGGTCAGTCAGCTTGACGATTTCGTCCCACATCCATTCAGGCAAATCATATTCTTTCTTATAGATTTTAAGTTCCTCCAGGACATTCTCCGATTTCATAGCATGAATCTCACAACTTTCTTCATCGATCCGCAGATCAAAAAAAGCTTTATGTCGCTTATCGGGTCTGGGTGAGGTGAGTTCAGCGAGATAATACTCTTGAAACCTTTTTATAAACTTTTTGTCTGAGGCCGCGGCCCGTGCATACTCAGGCAGGGACACACTGGAGTCTACAGGTTCCTTCAACGGTCCGTAGGTCGCGACCCGTTCATCACAACTTGCCTTCAGCACACCGTCGTCCATCTTGCGCAGCTCTTCCTTAATGTCATTTTGAATCTCCGATGTACGGAGATTCAAATACAGCTCTTTTGGGTCGGCCCAGGAGCCGTGTGCGCTGGCGTAGCGCATCCCAGAGAAGTGAACAACCATATACTGCAGCCAGAGTGGGAAGCGCTCAGGCTCGTTCCAGAAACGGTGGAAGACTTCCTCGAGCAATTTGTCATGGTCCCAACCTAAAAGCTTTGCGTAGTACTCGTCTGCCAAAAATTGCACAATCTGCTTTTTCAGTCTCTCCTCTTCCTTTTTCAGAAATTCCGGATCATCTTTTTTCTGTACGGGTTGATCGGGCACATAATCAGATAGATATTTTTCTCTTTTAATTTCCAGGGCCGTCTTTACAGGCTCCAGCTGTTTCTTTAATTCCTCTTCCTCTTTCAAACATGTTGAAAGGTCCTTGCCTCGCAACAGCTTTTTAAGGCGTTTTTCCAACTCAGACTTTTCGGTCTGTATCAACTTTTCTATTTCCTCTTTGGATCTTTGCAAGTGGTTGATCACAACCTGCAGATCCTCCAACTTATCCAATTCATTGATGACGCGGGTCCGGATACCGATGTCACTCGTGTCTCTAAGGATATTGAGCACCTGCAAACGGTCTGTCAATTCGCCTGAGATATGAGTTGAGCCCTCAGGTACAGATTTCCTCATCGCTTCTGTATCCGCCTCCAGGGCAAGTACTATATCATCCAGTTTCTTCTGAGCCTTTTGGACAGAAGCAGCCTGCCCCCCAATCCATTGCAGTATCCACGTTGGGTCTCTCTTCTCAGGGCCTATCCAATCCTTTATCGTCTTTCTTAATTCCTTATGAAAGCTATGAGTTGTATCCCCAAGCGTATCGCGGAAGATATCCATGACCCGAGCTAAAACCGTTTTCGAGATGACCGATTTCTTTGCTTCTAACGTATCACCCTTAGCAAATCGCTCGCGGATATCTACATAGATGTCCATACTGGAGAAGTAATCCAAAACTTTTTTAAGATCAGGTGGATTACTCAGCTTGGCAACCCACGCGTCGACTTTTTTCTGATCTACTTCGCAGGTCCTGATCAGCTTTTGCAGCGGCTCCAGGGTTTTCAGAATGAGATCCTGGCTCTCAAGGAGAGCCTTTTGCCTTTTGGCAAACTCCTCCTTGCGCTTCTCAAGTTTGCTCTGTGCAGAGACCAGTGACTTTAATTGTCCTAATTCCGACTCCAGGCTGGGAAGCAGGATACTTTCTAGAATTTCAAGCTCCTTCGTCTTAATATCTTTATTTGTGGCATTTGGATCGCTTAAGAGGTTTTTCTTTTTCGCAATCTCTTTCTTCATATCCTTGCGATAGCCTTCCCAATCAGCCACACGCATGGCGACAAATATTTTCTCTTTTCGATCGCGAGAGCTAACCTCTATTTCATTCTTGTAACTGTCAAAGTATTTCCCGAATTCATCGTGCAGTCTACCCAGCAATTTTTTAAACTTTCCTGTTTCATCTTTGTTCTCTTCCGAGGGGGTATCTGAAACAGGTTTAATAAAATAGTCCCGCAACTCTCGTTCGTTTTTGAACGCATCAGTAACTGCCTTTTTTTGAGATGCTTCATACTCCGCTTTTTCTTTTAGACAATCTGCTAGCTTTTTATCTTTATATTTCGCCCACAGATCAACCTCATAATAATACAGGAGGAAATGGCGCAATTTCATATCGCGCACAGGGTAAATAGTATCCCGTAGAATCTTGTTTTGCCACTGGAAGTAGATTTTTTCAGCCATTCTCCGCTCCTCGAGTAACTGAACAGATCAATACTCCTATTCTATTCCATTCTGCGAAACTTGGAGAGAGAGAATCACATCACGTTAGAACATTCGTTATTTGAGGTCGATGATCCGGAAATATCTCATTCGTCGCATTGTTATTCAATCTATTTCCTAAAATTTCAGATAACATATCGCGACAATCGGTAGTGACGGCCAGATCTTCTGCTTCACCGCGACGGGCGCGCAGGATCAGGTCGTGGCCCGAGGGCGCGGTCATGGCTACAGTGTAATACAGGTTTAGAGGTGAAAAAGTTGCACGTAAATATATCTCGTCATTGCGAGATCGATAGGGCGAAGCAATCCTCAATCTGGTATAGAGATTGCTTCGGGCGGCGCTTCGACTACGTTCGACGGAAGAACACCATCTTACTCCGCTCAGCGCGAAGTCGCCCTCGCAGTGACGGGAGTTTATTTTTATGAATTAATTGTTGATAAAGCAATGAAACTGAACAATCCACATATTTTGCCTCAGTTATAATTATTGCTATGGTTGCTTCCGCTCAAACTCAAAACTGGACTACACTGTCTAATTTTTTGCGTTTTGAGTACTTGTCAGTTGCAGTCATCTTTCCATTAATGGGGTCAGCAACGGCACCTAAGCCTTTGACTGGTTTCCATTTGCTGGGCATTTTAGGTGGCGCGATTGCATTTCATATCTATGTTTCGCTGCTAAACGATATTATTGATCTACCTTTAGATCGTACCAACCCTGCGCGTGCGGCCTATCCGCTCGTCAGCGGCAGAATTTCACGGAGCACAGCATTAGCAATTACTTTGATTCAAATCCCGATTTTAGAGAAAATAATTTATCGGCAAT
>Ga0081539_10006935_pt1 | contig 10538 bp, 12 predicted proteins | sample TabmetS4T2R2_FD_71023 | JGI IMG/M metagenome (GOLD analysis project Ga0081539, IMG submission 71023) | Tabebuia heterophylla rhizosphere microbial communities from the University of Puerto Rico - S4T2R2 | ecosystem: Host-associated > Plants > Roots > Rhizosphere ... | reverse complement strand
CTGGACCGGGTGGACCCGCTGGGCGCGAAGCGGGCGCTGGCCGACGGGTTGCTGGAGGCGGCCGCGTACGAGAACGGCCGGCTGGTGCTGACGCTTCGCGGGCGGTTGCTGGCCGACGCGGTGATCCGCGAGATCGTGTGAGGCGTTACTTGATCATGCGGACGTACAGCGGATAGTCGTACGGCTCGCCGTTGCTCGCCTTGACCCCGGCGACCACTCCGAAGACGACGGCGATCAGGCCGGCGACCGTCGCGACCACGACGCCGATGCCGAAGCAGGCGGTGGCCCAGCCCACCACCCCGATGATCGACCACAGGAGCTGGAAGTTCAGGGCCTTGACCGTCTCGGCCCGCACGACCGGGGACTGGTCGCCCTTGGCGAGCAGCACGACGAGCGGCACGATCCAGCCGGCGAGACCGGCGCCGAGCAGGGCGCCGGCCGCCCCGCCGAAGTGCGCGATCAGGATCCAGGTCTGGTCGTCGGCGTCGCCTGCCCCGGGCGGTCGCGGCGGTTCGGTCATGATTGACACCGTAGAACCGCAGGTCGATCGGGGCGGCCAGGACATGCGGATCTCCTGCGGGCAGAGACAGTCCACTCGATCATCGCGCTCCCGCCGGTGGCGACGTAGACTGGCACTCGATCAACGGGAGTGCCAGCCGGTATCCGGAGGGGGAGGGGTCTGATGAGTCTCGACGACCGCAAGCTCGAGGTGCTGCGGGCCATCGTCGAGGACTACGTCGAGACCCAGGAGCCGGTCGGGAGCAGGGCGCTGGTCGAGCGCCACCACCTCGGCGTCTCGCCGGCCACCGTGCGCAACGACATGGCCGTGCTCGAGGAGGAGGGCTACATCCGCCAGCCGCACACCAGTGCGGGCCGGGTGCCCACCGACGCCGGCTACCGGCTCTTCGTCGACCGGCTGTCCAAGGTCAAGCCGCTGAGCCCGGCGGAGCGCCGGGCCATCGAGCGGTTCCTGATCGGCGCGGTCGACCTGGACGACGTGGTGCACCGGACCGTACGGCTGCTGGCGCAGCTCACCCGCCAGGTCGCCGTGGTGCAGTACCCGTCGCTCGCCCGCTCCGCGGTGCGCCACCTCGAGCTCGTGCCGATCTCCACGACCCGCCTCATGCTGGTGATGATCGCCGACACCGGCCGGGTCGAGCAGCGCCTGGTCGAGCTGCCCACGCCGGTGCACGCCGACGACGTGACCGACCTGCGCAGCAAGGTCAACGACAAGCTCGCCGGGCAGAAGATGGCCGACACGCCTCCGCTGGTGCAGGGCCTCGTCGACGACTGCGCGCCGGACCGGCGTGGCACCATGGCCTGCCTGGCCTCGGTGCTGCTCGAGACGCTCGTCGAGCGCAGCGAGGAGCGCCTCGCCCTGGCGGGCACGGCGAACTTGACTCGGGGGAGTGTGCTGGACTTCCAGGGGACGCTACGTCCGGTCCTCGAAGCCCTCGAGGAAGAGGTCATCCTGCTCAAGCTGATCGGCGACCTCGAGCCCAGCAAGACGCGGGTCCGGATCGGCGACGAGAACGAGATCGACAACCTGCGCTCGACATCGGTGGTCAGCACCGGTTACGGACCGGGGACGACGATCGTTGGTGGGCTCGGTGTACTCGGTCCCACCCGGATGGACTACCCCGGCACCATCGCGACCGTGCGCGCGGTGGCACGCTATGTAGGCGACCTGCTGGCACAGAATTGACGGATACGCGCTGACAATGAGGACTCCAAACCCCGTGGCCAAGGACTACTACGGCATTCTCGGCGTGAGCCGGGGAGCGACCGATGACGAGATCAAGCGCGCCTACCGCAAACTGGCTCGGCAGTACCACCCCGACGTCAACCCGGATCCGGAAGCGCACGAGAAGTTCAAGGACATCAACGCGGCGTACGAGGTCCTGTCCGACGACCAGAAGCGCCAGATCGTCGACCTCGGCGGCGACCCGCTGGCGCCCGGCGGCGCAGGCCCCGGCGCTCCCGGCGCGGGGGGGCCGTTCGTCGGCTTCCAGGACATCATGGACGCGTTCTTCGGCACGGCGGCGGGCGGCGGCTCCCGCGGTCCGCGGCCCCGGACCCGCCCGGGTGCCGACGCCATCCTCCGGCTCGAGCTCGACCTGGTGGAGACCGCTTTCGGGGTCGAGGCGCCGATCACCGTCGACACGGCCGTGCTCTGCACCCAGTGCTCCGGCGCGGGCACCGCGCCCGGGACCCACCTGGCCACGTGCGAGACCTGCGGCGGGCGCGGCGAGGTGCAGAGCGTGCAGCGTACCTTCCTCGGCCAGGTCGTCTCGTCCCGACCGTGCGTGAGCTGCCAGGGCCACGGCACGGTCATCCCGCATCCCTGCCCGACCTGCGCCGGCGACGGCCGCGTGCGGACCCGACGCTCGCTCACCGTGAAGATCCCGGCGGGCGTCGAGGACGGCATGCGGATCCGGCTCGCGCAGCAGGGTGAGGTCGGTCCCGGCGGCGGCACCCCCGGCGACCTGTACGTGGAGATCCACGAGCGCCCGCACGACGTCTACTCGCGCAAGGGCGACGACCTGCACTGCCGGGTCACCCTGCCGATGACCGCGGCGGCACTCGGCACCCGGCTGACGATCAAGACGCTGGACGGCGAGGAGGGCATCGAGGTCAAGGCCGGTACGCAGCCCGCCAGCACGCTGCGCATCCGGGCCAAGGGCGTGCCGCACCTGCGCGGCCAGGGGCGCGGTGACCTGTTCGTGCACCTCGACGTCAAGACGCCGACCAAGCTCACCGCCGAGCAGGAGCGGATGCTGCGCGACTTCGCGAAGACCCGCGGCGAGGACGTGGCCGAGCTCAGCAAGCAGGGCGGCTTCTTCAGCCGCATGCGGGACGCGTTCAACGGTCACTAGGTATGAGCGGCGCGGGGGGTACCCGAGGAGCGGTCCGGCGTGGCTGGCTCCGGCTGCTGAAACACACCCTGAACCGGATCACCGTCCCCGCCGCCCGCGCCGGGCGCGGGCCGTTCGCCCTGGTGCGGCATACCGGCCGCAAGACCGGCCGGGTGTACGAGACGCCGCTGATCCTGGCCCGGCACGGGCGGGACTTCGTCGCCGAGCTGACCTACGGCCCGGAGGTGGCCTGGTACCGCAACGTGGTGGCCGCGGGACACTGCACGGTCCTGGTCAAGGGTGTGGCGTACGAGGTCACCGGCATCGAGCCGTGCAGTGTCGACGTCGGCCTCCGTGCCTTCGGGCAGCCGGCCGCGACGGTGCTGCGGCTGCTGCACCGTCGAGAGTTCCGGCTGTTGCGGGTCGCCTGACGGGCGCGGCGTCACCCACCGAGCTTGGCCCGTGCCCGGTCGACCAGCAGCGGCATCAGAAACGAGCGCCAGGTGTTCAGGTGGACGCCACCACTCGACAGGCCGCCGTGCGCGAACTGCTCGCGGAAGACCGCCGCCTCCGGTTCGGTCGCCAGGTCGACGCCGACCAGCCGGTCGAACGTCGCGTACAGGAGTCGCTCCACCTCGCCCAGCAGGGGTGGCAGGTAGGTGCCCGACAGGTGCGCGGCCATGGCCCGCCACACCCAGGGGTCACCGCGCAGACCCCACTGCGCGGGTTCGGGGTCGAAGAGATCGGAGACCTGCTTCATATGATCAGGTTGGCACGCCGGGACCGGCGCCGCACGCCGAGAGACGAGCTTGATTCACGTATCCGCCCTGGTCGCCGGCCCCGGCCGGGCCTTCAGCGCTTCCACTGCGCCGAGCCGGCGTCCCATTCGGTGTACTGGTACGGATTCGCCATCATCCGGGTCTCCGGGATCTCCGGGTTCATGCCGCGCTGCCACGCCTCCTCGCCCATCGTCTCGCGCAGGTAGGCGATCGTCGCGTCGACCTTGGCGCGGGCCGCGTCGAGGTCCACCCCGGTCAACCGCCCGTCCTGCTTGACCAGCCGGCCGCCGACCATGACCGTGTGCACGTCCCCGCGCTGCGCCTGGAACGCCACGTGACCGTACGGGTTGAGGATCGGGAACATCGCCGGGGACGCGTCGTTCTTGATCAGTACGACGTCCGCCTGGCGGCCCGGGGTGAGCGCCCCGACCAGCGAGTCCATCCCGAGCGCCCGGGCGCCGCCCCGCGTCGCCCACTCGACGACCTGCTCGGCGCGCAGGTGGTGGTGGGTGACCGTCTCCTGCTTGCCGTGTGCCTCGAGGTGCTCCCGCGTCCGGTCGGCGCTGAGCGTCGTGCGCATCGCCGAGAACAGGTCGCCGCTCCACCACACGCTCGTGTCCATCGACAGGGACACCGGGATGCCGTGCCGCCGCAACTGCCACGTGGGCGGGTAGCCCTGGCCGGCGTTCTGCTCGCTCTCGGTGGAGACCGAGACCGAGCCACCGGTCGCGGCGATCCGGTGGTACGAGTCGGGAGTGAGCGTGGCGGCGTGCACGTAGATGTTCGTCGGACCCATGAAGCCGTTCTCGTGCATCAGCCGGATGCCGTCGTCGTTGGTGGCGCCCCACACGCCGGCGTGCGTGGTCACCGGGACGCCCAGCTCACGGGCGACCTCGAAGGCCGCCTTCTCCGGGAACGCCGGGTCGCCGGTGACGTCGAACGCCAGCTGGAAGCCGGCCAGCCCGCCGCCGTCGATGCGGCGCCGGTGGAAGTCGCGGAACTCCGGCGAAGCGGACCATTCCCACGGGCCCTGCTGGATGTTGCCGTACGCCAGCACGAACCGGCCGGGCACCGCCTCGAGCGCGTCCACGGCCGCGTCGGCGTGATCGGTGGTCTGCAGGCCGTGCGACCAGTCGACCGTGGTGGTGACCCCGGCGTCGATCGCCTCGATGGCGGAGAGCAGATTGCCGGCGTACACGTCCTCGGGCCGGAACAGCTTGCCCGACTCCAGGTAGTACCAGACGAAATACTGGGTCAACGTCCAATCGGCGCCGTAGCCCCGCATGGCCGTCTGCCACATGTGCCGGTGTGTGTCGATCATGCCGGGCAGGACGATGCCGCCGGTGGCGTCGATCTCCCGTGCGCCCTCGGGTGTGCTGAGGCCGGTGCCGACCTCGGCGATCCGGTCGCCGACGACCAGCACGTCGGCGCCGCGCAGCACGGTGTGCGCGTCGTCCATGGTGAGAACCAGGCCGTTGCGGAAGACCACCGGCCGGTCGTTCGCGCTCATTTCAACCCCTCTCGGACGCCTGTCCGCTCTGCGGGCAGCGAAGTGGCGCCAGTGTCGGCCCGGCCGCCGGCAGTGTCAAGAGTCGGGTTTCGCCGAGGTGAGCGGCCGTTGACACAAGCAGTACCAGGGCGCAAGCTGGCTCGGCGGACGGATGTCCGTAGAACGGGCGGTGACCATGGCGCAGCAACCGGCGGGGCCGCTTTCCGGCCTGCTCGTCGCGGACTTCTCGCGGATCCTCGCCGGGCCGTACGCGACGATGTTGCTCGCCGATCTGGGCGCACAGGTGATCAAGGTGGAGAGCCCGGGCGGGGACGACACCCGTACCTGGATGCCGCCCGTCCGAGACGGCATCTCGACCTACTACCTGGGCATCAACCGCAACAAGCGGTCGATCGCATTGGACCTCACCGACCCGGCCGACGTGGCGGCCGCGCGGGAACTCGCCCGCCGGGCTGACGTCCTGATCGAGAACTTCCGGCCCGGCGGGCTCGCGCGGTTCGGGCTCGACTACGAGTCGGTCGCCGCCGGCAACCAGAAGATCGTGTACGCCAGCATCAGCGGCTTCGGGTCCGGCGGCGGGGCCGCCCTGCCCGGCTACGACCTGATGGTCCAGGCGATCTCCGGCCTGATGAGCCTCACCGGCGACCCGGACGGCCCGCCGTACCGGGCCGGCATCTCGGTCTTCGACGTGATGGCGGGCCTGCACGCGAACATCGGCATCCTCGCCGCGCTGCACCGCCGCCGGGAGACCGGGCGCGGACAGCACGTCGAGGTGAACCTGCTGAGCTCCGCGCTCTCCGGGCTGGTCAACCACTCGAGCGGCTACGTGGCCGGCGGCACGGTCCCGTACCGGATGGGCAACGCGCACCCCAGCCTGTTCCCGTACGAGCCGCTGCCCACCGCCGACGGCGAGCTGATCGTCATCGCCGGCAACGACGGGCAGTTCCGCAAGCTGTGCCACGTGCTCGACCTGCCCGACCTGCCCGAGGACCCGCGCTTCGGCCGCAACCAGGACCGCACGGCGAACCGCGAAGAGCTGCGCCCGATCCTGGTCGAGCGGCTCACCAAGCGCACCAAGGACGACTGGTTCCGCGAGCTGATCGCGGCCGGCGTGCCGTGCGCGCCGATCAACACCATAGACGGCGGCGTGGCGCTCGCCGAGGAGCTCGGCCTGGACCCGGTGGTCGAGGTCGGCGGGGTCCCGGGCGTGCGCAACCCGATCACCTTTTCCGATAACCCGGTCCGGTACGAGCTGCCACCGCCCGGGCTCGACGAGCACGGCGAGGAGATCCGCGCATGGTTGCGGAGTTGAGCTTTCCCACCGGCATCGGCACCTCGACGCCCACCACCATCTCGCTGCTCGGCCAGAACCTCGCCGAGGACCTGATGGGCGAGGTGGGCTTCGGCGAACTGGCGTACTGGCTGGTCGCCGGGCGCCGGCCCACGCCCGGCGAGGTGCGCGTCTTCGAGGCGGTGCTGGTGGCGCTCGCCGACCACGGCTTCACGCCGACGGCGATCGCGGCGCGCCTGACGTACCTGTCGGCGCCGGAATCGCTGCAGGGTGCGCTGGCCGCCGGTCTGCTCGGCGGCGGCTCCCGGTTCCTCGGCGTCACCGAGGACTGCGGCCGGTTCCTCGCCGACACCCTCGCCCGGGCCGGCGCCGAGCGAGACTACGAGGTCGTCGCCCTCGACGCGGTGCGCCGGGCCAAGCAGGAGGGCCGGTTGATTCCGGGCCTCGGTCACCCCGTGCACAAGGAGCAGGACCCCCGTACGCCGGTGCTGATCCGCATCGCCGAGGAGGAGGGCGTGCGCGGCCCGCACCTGCGGCTGTTCGAGGCGATCGGGCGGGTGCATCCGCAGGTCCTCGGCCGCACGCTGCCGCTCAACGGCGCCGGGGTGTGCGGCGCCGCCCTCGCCGACCTCGGCCTGCCGATCGACCTGCTGCGCGGCTTCGCGTTGCTGGCCCGCGCCGCGGGCCTGCTCGGACACCTCGCCGAGGAGCGCCGCAACCCGCTCGGCATGGACATCTACCGCACCGTCGACCGCAACGCCGTCTACCAACCCGGGAAGGACTGACTATGGCCCGCATCGTCGCGGTCATCGCCTCCACCCACCACCCGTTCTACTACCGGGCCAGCACGTCGACCGGCGCGGACCGGCCACCGTTCGCCGACGAGTGGACCCGCAAGATCCTGGCCTTCCGGGAGACGCTGACCCGGGCCGACCCGGACGTGCTGGTGATGGTCGGTTCCGACCACTTCCACCAGCTCTGGCTGGACAACATGCCGCAGTTCCTGGTCGGCAAGGCGCCGTTCTACGACGCCAACTGGTACAACGAGGAGCGCGAGTTCGGCCTGCCGCGGATGGTGCTCAAGGGCCACGAGGACCTGTCCGCGCACCTGCTGCGGGCCGGCCTGGACGCCGGCTTCGACCTGGCGTTCAGCAACGAGCTGCGGATCGACCACAGCATCACCTGCCCGATCATCACGCTGCGGCCCGAGGCCGACCTGCCGATCGTGCCGATCTACACCAACATCTTCGCGCCCCCGCTGCCCCAGCCGTCGCGGTTCGTCAAGCTCGGTGAGACGATCCGGAAGATCGTCGAGGACTGGCCGTCGGACCTCCGGGTCGCCATCATCGGCACCGGCCACCTGTCGCTCGAGCTCGGCGGACCGCGACAGTTCGGGCCGCACGGGCCGGACCCGGAGTTCGACCGGCGGGCGGTGGAGTGGATCGCCACCGGCGACCTCGACGGCTGCCTGCGCGAGGTCACCCTGGACAGCCTGCACGCGCCGGGCAACGCCACGCACGGGTTCATGGACTTCATGCTGATGATGGGCGTCGCCGGTGCCGGTGCGAAGGCGGACCACGTGGACTCGCTCGACCTGTTCCACACCATGGAGGCGTACTTCACCTGGTACCCGGGCGGAGCGCCGCAATGAGCAAGTACCTGATGAACAAGTTCCTGTACACCGTGGACCGCGATCCCGAGCTGGTGGAGCGCTACCGCGCGGAGCCCCGCGAGCTGGTCACCTGGTGGGCGGCCGAGCGCGCGAACTCCCTGTTGAACTGCCACAGCGGCGAGGCCAGCACCTGGTTGCGCTTCACCGACGAGGAGCGCGAGGCGCTCATCAGCCAGGACCACGTACGCCTGTTCGCCCTCGGCGCGCACCCGTTCCTGACGCTGACCCTGTTCATCGCCATGTTCGAGCGGGACAACACCGAGCCGCTGGAGTACCAGAAGGCGTTCGGCATGCGCCTGGCCCACTTCGAGCTGCCGTACCCGGACATCGCGACATGAGCCCGACCAGGATTCCCGCCGCCGTGCTGCGGGTGTGCGGGGAGCCGCCGTCGCTCGAGGAGCGAGCGGCGCCCGCGCCGGCCGTACGCGAGCTGCCGATCACGGTGGTGGCCGCGCCGATCACCCCGCTCGACCTGCTCTGCGCGTCCGGCACGAGCTATTTCGGTACGCCGGCCCTGCCGTACGTGCCCGGAGTGCAGGGCGTCGGGCGGCTGCCGGACGGTACGGGGGCCTGGTTCGCCACCGCCGCCGGCATGCGCCCGGGCGACGGCAGCATGGCCGGTGCCGTGGCGGTGCCCGCGGACGACGTGGTGACCCTGCCGCCCGGCGTACCGCTGGAGCTGGTGGCGGCGCTCGGCCTGTCCGCCGTCGCCGCGCACGCGGCGCTCACCCGCGCCGGCAATCTGGCGGACGGCGAGCAGGTCGTGGTGCTCGGCGCCGGTGGGGTCGTCGGCCAGGCCGCGGTGCAGCTGGCCCGGCTCGGCGGCGCGCGGCGGGTGATCGCCGTGGCCCGCTCCGCCGGGGCGCGCGAACGGGCACTGCGGCTCGGCGCCGACGCGGCCGTGCCGCTGCTCGACGGCGACGACCCGCCCACCCTGGCGGCCCGGCTGCGCGAGGCCGCGGACGGTCCGGTGGACCTGGTGATCGACCCGGTCTTCGGGGTGCCGGCCGCGGCCGCGCTGCGCGTGCTGCGCCCGGGTGGCCGGCTGGTGAACCTGGGCGGCTCGGCCGCGCCCACCGCGCCGATCGACTCCGCGACGCTGCGCAGCGGCTCCCTGAGGGTGGTCGGCTACACGAACAACTCGCTGACCGTGGCGCAGCGGGCGGCGTCGGTCGCCGTGGTCGCGGGGCACGCGGCCGCCGGGCGGCTCACCGCCGAGCACGAGGTGGTGCCGTTCACGTCGGTGGCGGAAGCCTGGTCGCGCCAGGCCGCCGGCCGCGCCGAGGGCCGGATCGTGCTGGCCCTCGAAGCGGGGTAGCGGACGACCCGCTACGCCGGTAGCGGGTCGATCTCCAGCTCGGCGAGGACCGCCGGATCGGCGATCGCGTCGAACGCGGTTATCCGGCCGGCCACGATCGACACCGTCACCACGATCCGCGGCCGGCCGGCCGGCGCGACCAGCAGGCCCGGCCGGCCGTCGACGAGGGCGACACGGGCGGCCTGCGCGCGGCCGGAGAAGAACTGGGCGACCACCGCGGAACCGTGCACCTCGGCCGGCCCGCCCATCCGGACCGCCGCCTCGTCGGCCCGCATCCGGACATCCGGGTCGAGCAGGCTCAGCAGCGTCGTGAAGTCACCGCGGCGCGCGGCGGCGAGGAAGGCGTCGACGACGCGCCGGTCGGCCCCCGCCTCCGGGGTGGTGCTGCTGCCGGCGCCGGGTCCTGCGGACGGCGCGGAGAACCGGACCCGCCGCCTCGCCCGGCTCGCGAGCTGGCGGGCCGCGGCGGGATTGCGGTCGACGATCGGCCCGATCTCGTCGAACGAGACCCCGAACATGTCGTGCAGCACGAAGGCCAGCCGCTCGGCCGGGGTGAGCGTGTCCAGCACGACCAGCAGCGCGACCCCGACCGCGTCGGCGAGCAGCGCTTCCTGCTCCGGGTCCGGGTCGCCGACGGGCGGTTCCCGGTCCAGCACCTCCTCCCGGCGCGCGGTGCGTGTCCGCAGGATGTCCAGACAGACACGGCCGATCACCGTGGTCAGCCAGGCGTCCAGGTTGGTGATGCCGGCCGCGTCCACCCGGTCGAGTCGCAGCCACGCTTCCTGCACCGCGTCCTCGGCGTCGGCGAACGACCCGAGCATCCGGTAGGCCACCGCACGCAGCCGCGGCCGGCTCGCCTCGAACCGCTCGTGCACATCCATGTCCGCCTCCGGTCACATTCCTCGGCCGTACTCCGTCGTAGCACCGACGAACCGGAGGGCGCCGATGTGACGGCGTCCCACGCGAAGGGAAACACCATGCAGGCACGGATGACCAACCCGGCGATGGTGCTGGCCGGGGCCATGGACGGCATCAACGCCCTCTACAAGGCGGGGCACTCGGCGGGCGTGGCGCCTGCCACCCTGGGACTGGGGCACCTGGGCACCACGCACA
>Ga0081539_10006934_pt1 | contig 10539 bp, 8 predicted proteins | sample TabmetS4T2R2_FD_71023 | JGI IMG/M metagenome (GOLD analysis project Ga0081539, IMG submission 71023) | Tabebuia heterophylla rhizosphere microbial communities from the University of Puerto Rico - S4T2R2 | ecosystem: Host-associated > Plants > Roots > Rhizosphere ... | reverse complement strand
TGCTGCCGTTCATTCCCGATTGGCGCTGGCTGCTCGAGCGCGACGATAGCCCGTGGTATCCGACCGCGCGTTTGTTCCGTCAGGACGCGGGACGGGAATGGGAACCTGTCATCAATCACATGGCGAACGCCCTGCGAACATTCACAAAGTCGCGCGGCTGACTCGACCTTTGTCGGTGTCGATTTGGATTCTATTAACCGCAATGCAAACCGGCGTCGGTCCTGTGACAAAATAAGCTAGTTCGTAGCGTCCCGTACGTATCGTTGCGTCAAATAGGGCGGCAGCGATGCAGGGGAAGCGGCGGATCTGGTTGCGGGCCTTCGCCCAGCCCTTCACCTATTTGGGCGTGCTCCTTCTCGCTCTCACGGCGGCGGCGCTGGTCTATCTGACCGAGCGCGACCGCAAGGCCGCCTATGAGGCGGCGCTGATCAAGAGCGAGGCCGACGCGCGCGTGTTCGAGCAGTACATCGCGCGCACGATCAAGAGCGCCGACGACAAGCTCTTGCTGTTGCGCAAGCTCTATCAGCGCCACCCGGACAATTTCGACCTCGCCGATTGGACCTTGGAGTTCAGAGCCGGGCCGCAGATCGCGCTGCATTTCGCGCTCGCCGGTCCCGACGGCATTCTCAAGGCCACAACGGTCGGGCGCGTCGGCACCGACGTCAGCAGCACGGAATCCTTTCAGCAGGCCGCCGCCGCGACCGAGGACCATCTCGTCATCAGCCGACCCTATCGGCTGAGGACGATCGAGGGCTGGGCGATCGGCCTGACGCGCCGCCTGATCGCGCCGGACGGCTCGTTTGCCGGCATCCTGATGGCGCTGCTCGATCCACAGCAGCTCGACTCCTTCTATCGTTCGATCAATCTCGGCTCCGACGGCATTGCGTCGCTGGTCGGCGCCGATGGCTACATTCGCGCACGCGGCGGCGCGCAAGGGCTGTCGCAGCCGGAGACGTTCGGCAAGTCGATCGCCAATGCGGCGGTCTTCGCGCGGCTGAAGACATCCCCGACCGGCAGCTACTGGAACCGGCCCGGCACGGTCGATCCGACGCCGCGGCTGATCACCTATCGGGCGCTCGCCGACTATCCGCTGATCGCGATCATCGGCCGCTCGACCGACGAGATCTATGGGCCCGCCGTGCAAAGCGCGCGCGTCTACGGCGGCATCGCGCTGTTCATGACCTGCGCGATCATGCTCGCGGTGATCGCGGGCGCGAACCGGCAGCGCAAGATCTTGTCCGCGACGCACAAGCTCACGGTCACGAATTTGCGTTTCGACACTGCGCTCGAGAACATCGCGCACGGCATGTGCATGTTCGATGCGCGCGGTCGCGTCACGGTGCGCAATCGGCAATATCTCGAGATGTACAAGCTCTCGCCGGACGTCGTGAAGCCGGGCTGCACGCTGCAGGACCTGATGCGCCACCGCAAGGAGGTGGGCGTCCTCTCCGGTGCGCCGGAAGACCACTGCCGCCGCATCCTTGACACGATCGCCGCCGGGCGCGAGTCCCTGATCCGGGTCGCGCAGGCGGACGGGCGCATCATCAGCGTGTTCGACCGGCCGATTCCCGGTGGCGGCTGGATCACCGTCCACAAGGATGTGACGCACGAGGTCAAGGCGGAAGCCGAGCTCGCCGAGACGCGCAACTTCCTCAAGACCATCATCGAGCAGGTGCCGTCCTCGATCATCGTCAAGAACGCGCGCGATTTCGCCTATGTGCTCATCAACAAGGCTGCCGAGCGGTTCATGATGCGGCCCGCGCACGAGGTCATCGGCAAGACCGCGCATGAGATCTACCCGGCGGACGCGGCGGTCCAGCTGCAGGCGCTCGACGATGAGGTCGTGCAGGTCGGCCACCAGCATCTGGAAGATCTGGTGCCGTTCCACCATCCGCATGGCATCCGCCACGTCGCGATCGACCGCGTGGTGCTGCACGGGGCCGACGGGCAGCCGAAATACATTCTCGGCGTGGTCGTCGACATGACCGAGCGCATCGAATCCGAGGCGCAGATCCATCACATGGCGCATCATGATGCGCTCACCGGCCTCGCCAATCGCGTTCTGTTTCTCAAATCAGTCGAAGAAGCGCTGGCGCGCCTGCACCGCCACGGCGAGACGTTCAACATCCTGATTCTCGATCTCGACCAGTTCAAGATCGTCAACGACACGCTCGGCCACCCGGTCGGCGACGCGCTGCTGCAGCAGACGGCCGAGCGCCTGCGCGGCTGCACGCGCGAGACCGATCTGGTCGCGCGTCTCGGCGGCGACGAATTCGCCATTTTGCAGCGCACCGGCGCCGATCAGGGCGAGGGGGCGCTCGTGTTCTCCGAGCGCCTGCTTGCGGCCTTGCGCGAGCCATACGAGCTTGCCGGCAACAAGGTCACCACCGGCACCAGCATCGGCGTGGCGCTCGCGCCGCAGGACGGCAACAACGCCGATCAGCTGCTGAAGAACGCCGACCTCGCGCTGTATCGCGCCAAGTCCGAAGGGCGCAATCGCTGCCGCCTGTTCGACCGGGACATGGAAGCCGAGGCGCGCTCGCGTCACGAGATGGAAACCGACCTGCGCAACGCGATCTGGCGCGACGAGTTCGTGCTGCACTACCAGCCGATCATCGGTTCGGCGACGCGCGAAGTGTGCGGCGTCGAGGCGCTGGTGCGCTGGCGCCACCCGCGCTTCGGGCTGCTGCCGCCCGACCGCTTCATCGCGCTGGCGGAGGAAACCGGCCTGATCGTACCGCTCGGCGAGTGGATCTTGCGCCGCGCCTGTGCCGACGCCGTGACCTGGCCGGCGCACATCAGGCTTGCCGTCAACCTGTCGGCGGCGCAGTTCACGAGCCCGAACCTGAAGGAGACGGTCGCGTCAGCACTGCGGCAGACGTCGCTGGCACCGGAACGGCTCGAGCTCGAGATCACCGAGTCGGTGCTGCTCGCGAACGATGAATCCAATCTCGCGGTGCTGCACGCGCTGCGCAGCCTCGGTGTCGCGATCGTGCTCGACGATTTCGGTACCGGCTACTCCTCGCTCAGCTATCTGCAGAGATTCCCGTTCGACAAGCTCAAGATCGACCGCTCCTTCGTGAGCGAGCTGTCGAGCCGCGACGACAGTGCCGCGATCGTGTGCGCCGTCAACGGCCTCGGCAAGACGCTCAACATCACCACCACTGCCGAGGGGATCGAGACCGAGGAGCAGTTCCAGCTGCTGCGCGCCACCGGCGTCGACCAGATGCAGGGCTATCTGTTCGGCCGGCCGCTGCCGAAGGCCGAGCTCAGCTTCGCGCGGTGGAGAAGGGCGGGGGAGGCGGCGTAAGAAGATACTTGTAGCCCGCATGAAGCCTAAAGCGCGTTTACGCGCGTCTTCGACGCGCTATGGCGACATGCGGGACCGCCGATCCCGGATTTCGCTGCGCTCATCCGGGCTACGGTAGCCTCACCGCGTTCGCGCTACTTCCCGGCGCTGAACTTTCCCACGAAGATCGTGCGCCAGCGTTTGCCCGTGATGTAGAAATTCCCGCTCGCCTTGTCGTAGGCGATGCCGTTGAGCACGTTCTGATCGCTTGACGTTACCTGCTTCTTGTCGGCGTCGGTCATCGCGCGCCACAACAGCCCCATGTCCGCGCTCGCCTCGACGCAGCCGCTCGCCGGATCGATGCGCAGGATCGTGTTGGTCATGAAGAGATTGCCGTAGAGCTTGCCGTCGACCAGCTCGAGCTCGTTGAGCCCGTCGATCGCGCCCGGCTTGTCGGAGCGGATCCGCACTTCACGCTCGATCGCGAACGTCTGCGGATTAGCAAAGAAGAATGACGCGCTACCGTCCGAGAAGATCAGGCTCTTGCCGTCATTGGTGAGGCCCCAGCCTTCGCGCGGATTGCGCATCGTGCGCTTGAGCTTGCCGTCGAGGCCGTAGACGAAGACCTGATGCTCCGTCCAGGTGAGCTGAAAGATCTCGTCATTGAGGATCGTCAGTCCCTCGCCGAACACCTTGGTGCCCTGATCGAGCATCTTGGTGACCTTGCCGTCGGGCGCGATGACATTGAGGCCGGAGTGATTGCCGATCGCGCCGGTGCTCTCGTAAAGCTTGCCGTCACGCCACTCCAGGCCTTGGGTGAAGCCGACCTCGCTGCGCACGATCTTGCCGGTCACCTCGAACTGCAGCGCGAGCGGCCGTGCGCACTCGGCCGCCAGGGCTGGCGAGCCGAAGACGCCTGGTGAGCCGAAGAGGCCCGGCGTGGCGCAAAGCAGGACAAACGGGAAGGCGAGGCGCGCAAGCATGGCGGCGTTCTACACCGGCCGGTCGCCCTTGTTCACCACCAAAGTGCGGTTGTCGACGCCGGGCAGCATGCGCGCCGGATCGCGCGTCACCACGATGTCGAGCACGGTCGGTGTCGCGGTGTTCTCCAGCGCCTCGCGCAGCGCCGCATTGAGCTTCTCGGGATCGTCGATGCGGATGCCCTTGCAGCCCATCGCGCGCGCGATCGCGGCGTAATCCATCTCGACCAGGTCGGAGGATTGATAGTTGCCCTTGCCGAACATCGAATGCTGCAGCGCCTTCACGTAGCCGGACGCCGCATTGTTGAACACGCACAGCACGAACGGCGTGCCGGCGCGGCGCGCGGTCTCAAGCTCGCCGAGCGTCATGTTGAACCCACCGTCACCGGTGAGGCCGACGACGCGCTGCTTCGGCGCGGCGAGCTGCGCGCCCATCGAGCCGGGCAGGCCATAGCCGATCGACGCAAAGCCGCGGTCCGCGATGAAGTGACGGCCGGCGCGCTTGGTGTCGAAACAGAGCCCGCCCCAATGTCCGGCAAAGCCACCATCGGCCACCAGGATCGCGTCCGGCGGCATCACGGTGTTCAGCTCGCCCATCAGGCGGCCGACATTGATCGGCGTTTCCTTCGATTTCAGTCGGTCCGCGGCGCCCTCGGCCCACTTCGCCATGCGCGCGGGCACTTCGGCACAGTAGGGCTGGCGCTTGATGCGCGCGGTGCCGTCATCGCGCAGCGCGAGGCCAAGATCCTGCAGCGCGAGCCGCGCGTCGCCGACGAGTGCGACGTCGGTGCGCGTGGTGCGGCCGATTTCCTCGGCGAGGATATCGATATGGATCACCGGCTTGCCGGGCGGGATCAGCTGGAAGCGCCGCGTCGGGATTTCGCCGAGCTTGCACGCCACCACGATCAGCGCGTCGGACTGCGCGACGAGGTCGTTGGCGATGCGCGAATAGCGCCCGAACAGGCCGGCCGAGAGCGGATGCGTGCACGGGATCGCGCCCTTGCCCGACATCGTGTGCGCGACCGGAATGCCGAAACTCTCCGCGAGCGCGAGCAGCGCGTCGTAGCCTTCCGAAATATGAATGCCGCCGCCGACCAGCAGCAGCGGACGCTCGGCCTTGGCGATGATCCTCGCGGCCCGCTCGACCTCTGCGGCATCGGGGCGGGTGCGGCGCGCCTGCGCCTTGAGCGTGCCCTCATCGACCCAGAAGTCGGTCGCGTCGAAATCATGTTCGCCGTGGCAGACATCTTCCGGCACATCGAGCACCACCGGGCCGGGCCGGCCGGACGTCGCGACCGCGAAGGCGCGACGCACCAGCTCGGGGATGCGCTTGGTCGCCTCGACGCGGATCAGCTCCTTGACGGCGGGCTTGAGGATTTCGACCTGGCGCGCCTCCTGGGTCATGTTCTTCCAGGCGTGATCGCGGTTGGCGTCGCCGACGATTGCGACCTGCGGCATGCCGGCATTGAGCGATTCAATGAGCGCGGTGACGAGGTTGGTGGCGCCGGGTCCAAGCGTCGCGTCGCATACGCCGGGACGGTTGGTCACCCGCGCATAGGCGTCGGCCGCAAATGCGCCGCAGCGCTCGTCATTGATCAGGAAGTGCCGCAGGCGGAGTGCGCGCATCGCCTCGTAGAACGGCAGCAGCTGGAAGCCGCCCATACCGAACATCGGCCCGACGCCGGAGGCTTTGAGCATCTCGGCGAGCGCCTGGCCGCCGTTCAGCTTGCGCAGCGAGTTCGAGGCTGTGGTCGTGACCGGTGCGTTCATTTGCGTTCCTTGATGCGTGCGGCGACGAGCCGTGCCACCAGTTCGCTCGCCGTTATCCCGATTTCAGCGCCGCAGGCGGCCGCGCGCACATTGATCGCGCTTACGAAGCCGTCGCGATAAGTCGATTGGCCGTCGCCGATACGTGCGCTCCATGTGCTGACGCAAGCGCCCGCGATACCCCGCGTTTCAAGCGCGGGCAGCCGCGAGACCCCGGCATCATCCATGCCGAAACCGGCATCGTTGTAGACCGCGGCGAAGACATCATATTTCACCGCCGTCGCGGCGCGTCCGCCGAGCAGGCCGCCATGCGAGCCGGTCAGCATGATGTGGCCCTCGTCCGCCGCAGTGACCAGCGCATTGGAGTCGAGGGTGAACACGCGCACGCCCTCGGTCTCGCTCACCGCGTGCCGCGTCTCCTGCATGGGGGGCGGCGTCGGGGCGGGCAGGGCGTCGACCGTCTCCAGCCGCTCGAGCGCCGCGTGGGCGGGGATGCCGGGGGTCACGCCGATGCTGACCGCGGACAGGTTCACGAACGAGACGAGGCCTCGCGCGTAACAGTCCGCGCCGTCGCCGATGCGCGCCGAGCGGTGACTGACCGCCGCAGCCGGCACGCCGAGCCGTTCGAGATAATCGAGCCCGCTGATCCCGGCCCGCTCGCGGCCGACGCCCGCGTCGCACAGGATGACGCCCTTGAGGCCGGCCTTGGCGGCGCAATAGGCCGCATAGACGCCGCCGTGCGAGGCCGCGAGCGCGGCGCGTCCGCGAGCTTCGGGCGGAATAACCGTGACGCTATCGAAGATCAGGTGGGACATGCCTGCCGCGCCGCGCGCGCTCGCCCTGACTTTTTGATGACTTGCGGTGCCACGGCGTTTCGCCTAGGTGGACGTTGCGGTGTGTTCAAACACGCCCCATCCTTCAGCGCAAGCCGCGCGTCTCCCAGTGCCCCGAAGTTCGCATCAAAGGGTGCTGCACCGGATTGCGAACTTCGGAATCGGTACACTAGGCCAAACTCATGAGCGAACCTGGCGACAATCTCCGCCGCCTCACCGGCCTTTATCGCACCATGGTGCGGATCCGCGCCTTCGAGGAGACGGCGCTCGAGGCGCATAAAGCCGGCGAGATTCCCGGTCCCCTGCATGTTTCGATCGGACAGGAAGCGGTCGCGGCCGGCGTTTGTGTCAATTTACGCACTGACGATCGCATCACCTCGAACCATCGTGGCCACGGCCACGCGATCGCCAAGGGCGCCGACCCGCAGCGCATGATGCTCGAGCTTTATGGCCGCGAGGGCGGCTATTGCCGCGGCAAGGGCGGCTCGATGCACATCGCGGATTTCTCCGTCGGCATGCTCGGCGCGAACGGCGTCGTGGCAGGCGGTATCGCGATCGCGGTCGGCGCCGCGCAGGGTCTGAAGATGCAGAAGTCCGACGCGATCGCGGTCTGCATGTTCGGCGACGGCGCGATCAATCGCGGGCCGTTCCTCGAGGGGCTGAACTGGGCGGTGCTCTACCGCCTGCCGGTGTTGTTCGTGTGCGAGGACAACGGCGTTGCGGCGTTCACGCGCGCCGACAGCGTCACTGCGGGCCCTGGCGTGATCGACCGCGCCAAGGCGCTCGGCGTCGCGGCGATCACGATCGACGGCAACAGCGTGATGGCGGTCGATGATGCGGCGCAGATCGCCGTCAACGCGGTGCGGCGCGGCGACGGCCCGCATTTGCTGCATGTGCGGACCTACCGCATCACCGGCCATACGTCGACCGATGCGGCGGCGTGGCGCCCGGCCGCGGAGGTCGAGGAGGCGCGCGCGCGCGACCCGATCGCGCGCCTCGGCGCCATGCTAGCCGAGCGCGGCATCGGGCCGAGCGAGCTTGGCGCGATGATCGAGGAGGCCAAGGCCGAGATGGCCAAGGCGCGCGCGCAGGCGAACGCCGCCGCGTGGCCGAAGCCGTCGGTGGCGTTCGAGGACGTGCAGGATACGGGGGCGGTTGCGTGGTCGAAGTCACACTGATCGAAGCCTCGCGCCTCGCCGCGCTGCAGGAGATGCGGCGCGATCCGCGGGTGTGGGTGCTCGGCGAGGATGTCGCGCGCGGTGGCCTTTGGGGCCAGTACCGGGATTTCCTCGCCGAGTTCGGCGCGGAGCGCGTCGTGTCGACGCCGATCTCGGAGTCGACCATCATGGGCGCAGGGCTCGGCTCGGCGCTGGTCGGAATGCGGCCGATCATCGAGATGCGCATCTTCGACTTCGTGATGTGCGCGATGGACGAGCTGGTGAACCAGATCGCCAAGATCCGTTACATGTTCGGCGGCCAGGCCAAGCCCGCGGTGGTGGTGCGCATGCCGCATGGCATGTGGCGCAACTCGGCGGCGCAGCACTCGCAGATGCTCGAGGCCTGGTTCGCGCACCTGCCCGGCGTCATCGTGGTGACGCCCGCCACCGCCGAGGACACCGCGGGCCTCCTGGTGCAGGCGATCCGCTCGGATGACCCCGTGCTGTTCTTCGACCCGAAGGATCTGTTCGGCGTGCCCGGCGAGATTGCCGCTCCGATCGAGCCGATCCCGTTCGGCGTCGCGCACAGAGTGTGCGAGGGCGAGGCTGCGACGGTCGTGTCGTGGTCGGCCGCCGTGCCGGTCGTGACGAAGGCCGCCGCCGAGCTCGCTGCGCACGGCATCGAGATCGATTTCCTCGATCTGCGCACCATCTGGCCGTGGGACCAGGGTACCGTGTTCAAATCGGTCGAGAAGACCGGCCGGTTGCTGGTGGTGCATGAGGCGGTCCAAGTCGCGGGATTCGGCGCCGAGGTCGTCGCGACCGTCGTCGACCGGCTTGGACCATCCGCACTGAAAGCGGTCAAACGCCTTGCGGCGCCACGCATTCCGGTCCCGTTCGCGCCGCCGCTCGAGGCCGAGGTGCGCCTCAGCCCTGAGAAGGTCGTGAAGGCCGTGAAGGCGCTGATTGCCTAAATCGTAGGCGGATTAGCGCGGGAACGCGCGTAATCCGCCGCAACTCCGCCCTCATCCTGAGGAGCGGTCCGAGTGCTAACGAGGACCGCGTCTCGAAGGATGGCCACACACTCCGAGCTTGGGGCCGTCCTTCGAGACGCGTACCGCGCCAGCGCGGCACGCTCCTCAGGACGAGGCTGTCAGGGATGGCGGATTACGCTTCGCTAATCCGCCCTATGAACGGGCTCAACTCAAACACGCGCGCAGCGCGCTACCGAGACGGATCTGATCGAACGGCTTGTGCAGGATGCGCGTCGCGCCGAGCTTTGCCGCCATCGCGGCGAAGTCGAGCTTGCCGTTCGTCGAATTCTGAAACGCGACGCCCGACATCGCGATGATCGGCAGCGTCGGGTTGATTCGACGGAACTCGCGGATGGTCTGATATCCATCCATTCCGGGCATCACCATGTCGACGATGACGGCATCGAATGAGGCCGACTGGAGCGCGCTGATGGCTTTGCGTCCGCCGTCGACCGCGACGACATCGAAACCCTCGTCGACCAGCATTGCCTCAAGTGTTGCGAGCATCAACACATCGTCGTCGACGATCAGGACTCGCGACATCAGGATGCTCTCCTGCAAATCGCCCGAAACGAATCGTAAGACCGAAATGCGCGGCTGTCTATCGATGACGACATGAAGTGGTAATCGAAACACTACGTTGCGTCAGCGAACTTGCTTTATGTCGTCTCGTCAGCGCGCCGCTTTCAATGCGGCGATGAGTTCCTCGACCGCCATGCGGCGGCGAAAATCCGGATCGACGAAACGCGCTTTCACCAGGCCGTCGCGCCCGACCACAAAAGTCGCCGGGATCGGCAACATCCAGGCATCATTTCCTTGATAATCGGGCAGGGAGCGGCCGAGCCCGGCCAGTTCCTTCGACAGCTCCGTCCCAAGCCAGATCACGAGGTTCAGCGAAAGTGCATAGCCGTTATCGATATCGGTCAACACCGGGAACGGCGACTTCGCCTCGCGCTTGAACTCGGCGGCGAACTTCTGCATCTCCGGCATGATGGCCACGACGTGTCCGCCGGCCGCTTCGATCTCGTGCGCAACGCGCACCAGCGCGCGAATTGAGATGCGGCACCACGGACACCAGTGACCGCGATGAAACGTCATCGCGAGCGGTCCTTGCGCGAGCAGGCTCTCCAGGCTGACCAGGCGCCCGGACTCGTCGGGCAGCAGGAACGGCGGCATCGCCTCGCCGGGCTTCGGCGCGGTCTCGCCGGCGCCGCTCTGCGCCAGGCGCGCCACCAGCCGATTCACGGCCTCGGCATAGCTCGGCAGATGCGTCGTGATCGCGTCCGAATAGGTGGCGAGCCGCGTCGCCAACGAGGCATCCATGTCCCGGCACTGGACGAGGATCTCGGCAAGGGCAGGACGGGTGTTCATCGGACTGGGCGCATGTTGCTCATGCTAGCGTACGTAGTGGGCGGTGACATCACCGTAAAGCAGGGTTCGGCTATCGAAACAATCGCGGCAGCCTATCGCGATAGGGCG
>Ga0081539_10006933_pt1 | contig 10540 bp, 10 predicted proteins | sample TabmetS4T2R2_FD_71023 | JGI IMG/M metagenome (GOLD analysis project Ga0081539, IMG submission 71023) | Tabebuia heterophylla rhizosphere microbial communities from the University of Puerto Rico - S4T2R2 | ecosystem: Host-associated > Plants > Roots > Rhizosphere ... | reverse complement strand
CGACCCGCCCACCGCGATACACCCCGCGGCGACAAACCCGGCAAGCAAACAGAAACGGACGAGCGCGACCCGCGCCGGCGGGCGCACGATGGGTGCTTTTCGCATGAGTCCTTTCCCTTCTTTTCCCGAAGAAGTGTCCGTGTGCCACCCGTATCGACCCGCGCCGCGCGCAATGGTTAGCAACCCCTCATTTGATTCGCGCGCTGCCCGACCCGTCGCCCGTAGCCTATAACCGCGCAGTCATGCACCCCGACCTCGTCCCGCGCGATTCGATCGCCGGGCAGATCTTCTGGCTGCTCATCCTGGCGATCCCGATCGCGTGCGTGTCGCGGACGGTCGTGTTCGAGGAAATCTTCCGCGAGCCGCGCGAATGGTGCGTCCACAAGAGCAAGACCTGCTCGCGGGTGATCCAGCGCAAGTTCTTCTACCTGTTCACCTGCGAGTACTGCTTCAGCCACTACGCGACGATCTTCTTCGTCGCGCTCACGCGGTTCAAACTGCTGATCGACGACTGGCGCGGCTACGTACTCAGCGTTTTCGCGCTCGTGCTGGTGGCCAACAGCTACCTCAACCTCTACAGCCGCCTGCGCGTGGACATCACGCAGGCGAAGGTGGAGACAAGGAAAATGGAGAAGGAGGTGAACGAAAGCTAAAATCAGTGACACGGATGGAACCGACCAAGCGATGGAACGTGACGGGACCGCGCGCCGGCGCGCGCGAGCTGGCCGAGCGGTTGAAGACTTCGCCGCTGGTCGCGCAGATGCTGCTGAACCGCGGGTTCAGCGAACCCGACGCGTGCCGCGAGTTCCTCCGACCATCACTGAAGTGCCTGCACGACCCGACGCTGATCCCGGGGCTGCGTCCCGCGGCCGAGCGCGTCGCCAAAGCGATCCGCGACAAGGAAAAGATCGTCGTCTACGGCGACTACGACGTCGACGGCATCACCGCGTCCGCGATCCTCTGGCACGCGATCACGCAACTCGGCGGCGTCGTCGCCACCTACGTCCCCCACCGCATCGACGAGGGCTACGGGCTCAACGTCGAAGCGGTGAAGCAGATCTGCGCCGAGGGCGCGAAGCTGATCGTCACCGTCGACTGTGGCATTACTGCGACCGCACCCGCCGCGTGCGCCCGCGAGTGCGGCGTCGACCTGATCATCACCGATCATCACGACTTCCACGGTGACGCGCTCCCCGACTGCGCCTCGGTCGTCCATCCCCGTTTAGCCCCACCGCTTGACTTCGACGAGCTCGGTCGAGTCGCGGTGGGTGTTTCTCAGGTCTATCCGAATCCGCATCTCTGCGGCGCCGGCGTCGCGTTCAAGCTCGCGTGGGAGATCGGGAAGTGCGTCAACGGCGATTCGGCGCGCGTCAACGAATCCTTCAAAGCATTCCTCGTCGAAGCCACCGCGCTCGCGGCGCTCGGAACGATCGCCGACGTCGTCCCACTCGTCGGGGAGAACCGCGCTCTGGCGCACTTCGGTCTGGGAGGGCTGAAAGCCAGCAAGCTCGTCGGCATCCGCGCGCTGATCGCCTCAGCAGGACTCGATGGCCAGAAGCTCGACAGCTACCACGTCGGCTTCCGACTCGCGCCGCGATTGAACGCGTGCGGTCGCATGGGTCACGCGCGCCTTGCGGTCGAGATGCTCACGACCGCGAATGAATCGCGCGCCGTGGAGATCGCGACGTATCTCGAAGAGCAGAACCGCGACCGCCAGGCGCTGGAGCGCAAGATCGCCGACGAGGCGATCGCGCAGGCCCGCGCCCGCGGCATGGACAACGGCGACGCCCGCGCGATCGTGCTCGGCTCGCCCGACTGGCACCCCGGCGTGATCGGCATCGTCGCCTCCCGCCTGGTCGACCGCTTCCACCGCCCGTCGGTCCTCGTCGCCTTCGGCAACGCCGACTACGGTCAGGGCAGCGGGCGGTCGATCGCAGGCTTTCATCTCGCACGCGCGCTCGACGCGTGCACCGAACACTTGGAAGCGCATGGTGGTCATGAAATGGCTGCTGGCTTGAAGGTCCGGCCGGAGAAGTTCGATGCGTTCGCCGAAGCATTCCTCGCGCACGCGGGCGAGACGATCTCCGACGAGCAGCTCGTGCCCGAGCTCGCGCTCGAGTGCGATGCGGAGTTCTCGCAGATCACCGAGGCGCTGGTGAACGACATGAAGCGTCTCGGCCCGTTCGGTCACGGGAACCGGAAACCGTTGCTGTGTTGTCGTGGCGCCGAGCTGGTCGGGCCTCCGCGACGGGTCGGGAAAACCGGAGATCATCTTCAGTTGTTCGTCCGTCAAGGGACGACCGGGATGCGCTGCATCGCGTTCAACAAGGGGGAGCTGTTCGACCGGTTGCGCGCGGGGACGTTCCTGGACCTCGCGGTCGAACCGCAACTGAACGATTTCAACGGTCGCGTGAGCGTGGAATTGGACGTGAAGGATCTACAGTTCGTCTGACGGCGCCTCTCGTGCAGCGCCCTCTTCCGGTTCGCGGTGGGACGCAGTCCCACTCTCCGTCGGTGACCACCCGCGCATTCCGCGAACGAACTTCGTCACAAACGACCAGGTCTGCTTCGGCTTTCCTTCTTTGGGAGGATTCCCCTCGACGTATCCGACCTCGAACTCGATCTCGTCGTCGGTGAACAAGAACACCTTCGTGCAACCGCGACCCCAGGGACTCGGAAGCCCTTCACCCTCTGTAAGCTTGTCCAGCAGATGCTGAAACGGGTGCAACCCGTCCGCGATCAGTTGCCTCGTCGCGGCAGCTTTGAGCTGTCCGACGATGTGTTCCGCGTCGATGCGATGACGGAGAGTGATGAGGTGAGTGTGTCGAGGGAGAATTGCGCATGCCGGGACGATCAATCCGCTCTTCTCGATGTACGACTTGAATCCTTTCGCGATAGACAGCGCTTGCTCACCGGTGAACTCGACCGGCGCGTACAACAACTGGTCTTTCGCAGCTCGGTTCTTGCGCCAGTCGTGCGGCTTGCACGCGACGGAAAACTTAGGTCGGAAAACGGGCGCGGGACCGAACGGGCGCAAGTGCGGCGCACGGACCGTCTTGGAGTTCGATCCGCGGCCGTCGTTCGGAAGCCAAAACCCGTACGCGCTAAAGTTGAGATGGAGTCCGAGGACCTCCATATCGCGGAATCATGTGCAACCGTTGTGAATCAGGTCAAGCTGATTCCGCGATCACAGAGGGCGGCACTGCGTGCGCGCCGCGAAACGCGCGCTGTCACTCGATCCTGCGAGTGTACAATTGACCCGTCATGCGGCGCCTGCTGTCCTTCGCGAGCTTCTTCTCGGTCGTGCTCGTTGCGCTCTCGGTCTTCATGTGGAAACGCGGCGCCCACACGACCGATTGGCTCCGCGTGTCGGTGCGCGACCGCTCCGCGGTCTTCGCGTGCTCGCGCGATCACGTCGGCGTGGCGCTGATCACCGATACGAACGGGTGGAGCACGCGGGATGATCGCTGGATCCGCTACAAGCACCTTGAGCCGACCGACCTGCGCGAACAGTTTCATTCGAATGTCGCCGGCTTCGCGTACCGGAGCGACGGCGGCGCGCACCTCGTGCTCGCGCCGCTGTGGGCAGTCGCGGCGCTGGGCGTGACGCCGCCGCTGCTGTGGCTGATGCGCCCGCGGCGACCCGCGAAGGGATTCCCGATGACGGCTTCACCTCCAGCGGCCGCCGCATGACCCGCAAGCCCAAGACCTTCGGCTGGCCGACAATCGTCTCCCTCATCCTCCTGGCGGCGACGGTGGTGTTGTGGCATCGAAGTCGCAGAACCTGCGATGTCGTCAATTACGCGTGGGGAAATGGCAACGCGCGCCTGCTGTTCGCGTGTCTTCGGGGCAACGTCTGGTTAGGGGCCCAACGTCCGACCGCGACGGATCGGGTCTTTCTCGGAAGTCGCGATGGATGGTTGCGACCTGTTGACCTGTCTGACGGTCACGGATTTTCGTGCAATTCGGTCGACACGGGCTTCACGCGGTCCGAACTACTACTGGACCCTTACGGACCACGTTGGTACGAACGCTACCAAGCCTATGCCGAATGGAGCGCGGGCACCATGCTGTGCCGCTTCCCGTTGTGGTGGATCAGTTTGCCTTTAGTGTTGTTGCCGATTCGCGCAACGATTCGGATGGTGCAACAACATCGTCGAGCCCAGCGCGGCCTCTGCCTCTACTGCGGCTACGATCTCCGCCACAGTCCAGAGCGGTGCCCGGAATGTGGTGAGCCCGCCCCTTCTTCCGAAGAATCTTCCGACCCCCTCGAAAACCCGCCGAAAAACCCCGCGGCCGTGGCGTCGTCTCGGTGAACGGCGCTTGCGAGCGACTTTGAATGTCCGCTTTCCGGCGCCCGCGGCGGCATCGTAGACGGGGACATGTCGGCACACGACCCAACCGATCCCGTCGAGCTGTTTCGGTCGCTGGCGCCGGCCCTCGCCCTGTACGCGCGGCAGTGGACGCCGTCGCACGCCGAGGACGTCGTGCACGACGTGTTCGTCCGGTTGATCGAGATCACGCAATCGGGCAAGCGTCTTCCCGAGGACCCGCGGGCGTGGCTCTTTCGATCCGTGCGCAACGCTGCGATCAGCACGCTGCGCTCCGGCGCTCGGCGCAAGCGTCGCGAAGGTGCGATCTCCGACGCGTCGCCCCGCTGGTTCGAGCCGAACGTCGATGACCTGATCGACGCGGCCGCGGCGCAGCGGGCGATGGAGTCGCTGCCGGACGAGCAGCGCGAGATCGTCGTCCTCCGCGTCTGGGCGAGCCTCGGGTTCCAGGAGATCGCCGACGTCGTCGGCGTGTCGGTCTCGACCGCGTTCGAGCGCTACTCGAAGGCCCTTGCCGCGATGAAGTTGAAGCTGGAGGCCGGCCATGTCCGACGACGCGCGTGACGATCAACTGGACGGCGCCGAACGCGAGCTGGCGTCGGCGCTGCGATCACTCATCCCAATCGCGTCGTCGATCGATCCGGTCTCGGCCGCGTTCGAGGCGGGACGTCGTTCGCAGGCGCGCGTGACGCGACTGTGGCGCAGGACGAGCGCGGCCGCGTCGCTCGTCGTGGTCGTCATGCTCACGTTCAGCTCGTTCCCGTCGCGCCGCACGAGAACGGATGATCCACAGCCGGCGATGCGCGTCGCTTCGTCGCCCGACGTCACGCTTTCCGAGCAGAGCGTGCTGCGCCTACGTGACGCGGTGCTCGACCGCGGCTGGGGTGCGCTGCCCGTCACGCACGGCCGCGGCGTGGACCGCGCGGCGACCGTTCGCGGAATGCTCTGAACTTCTCCGACTCAAACTCAGGAACCCACCATGCACCGACGCCTGACCGCTATCGCGTTCACGTTATGTCTCTGCGCTTCCCTTTGTGCTGCGCGCCCGCCCGCCGATCAGAAGAAGGGGGACGTCCGCACGTTCGAGCTTCACCCCGTCGCCCCGCCGGTGCCGGCGTTGAAGTACCGCTTCACGTACGACCCGGTCGATTGCTACCGCGGGAACGCGGCGATCCCGTACCTCCAGGCGATGATGTTCCTCTCGGACAAGGAGGACGCCGCCCTCGACAAAGCGCTGGATGCGCTGCGGGACAAGGACGAAGCGACGCTCCGCGCAGCGGGCCAGACGTTGTTGAATCACAACACGCTGTTCGACACGCTCGACCTTGCGGCACACGCCGACTCGTGCGAGTGGCAGCCGGCGATCCGCGAGCGCGGCATCATGGCGCTGCTGCCGCACCTGAACCTGATGCGGAAGATGGCCAACATCCTGCGCGTGCGCGCGGCGATTCAGATGCGCGACGGGCAGGTCGACGAGGCGCTCAAGACGATCCGCCTGGGCTTCGAGATGTCGCGCGACACCGGGCGCGAGCCGGTGCTGGTGAGCGGGCTGGTCGGGATCGCGATCGGCGCGCTGACGAACGAGTCGCTGGCCGAGCTGATGAGCCGGCCGGACGCGCCGAACCTGTACTGGGCGCTGGCGAGCATGCCGCGGCCGACGGTCGAGTTCCGCCACTCGATGAGCGGCGAGCGCGCGTTCCTGTTCGCGTCGGTGTCAGCGCTGAAGCGCTCGGAGAACGTCGACGAGCTGACCGCGCAGGACTGGCGCGACGTGATGCGGCAGATCTCACAGCTCATGTCGCAGTCGTCTGGCGCGAACGGCGGCAAGCCGAAGGTCGTGAGCGAGGTCGAGATCACCGCCGCCGCCGCGCTCGTGCTCCCGCAGGCGAAGAAGTACTACGCCGAGTCGCGGAACGTGCCCGTCGAGCAGGCCGAGAAGGTCGAGCCGATGAAGCTGGCCGGGATTTACTACTACGAGCAGTACCGCGCGTCGCTGGACGAGATTTTCAAATTGATCGAGCTCCCCTACCCGCAACAGAGCGCGCTCTTGGAGCAGACCATGAAGCAGTTCGCCCATCGCAAGGAGCAGACGCCGACGAACGTTTTCTACCAGCTCATCCCCGCCCTGAACCGCGCGTCCGCATCGTTCGCCAGGTTGGATCGGCAACTCGCCGCGCTCACTGCCGTCGAAGCGATCCGCTCCTACGCCGCAGCCGCCGACGGCACGCTCCCGCCGAAGCTGGAGGACATCTCCGACACGCCCGTGCCGATCAACCCGATGACGGGGCAGGCATTCGAGTATTCGGTGGAAGGCAACACGGCGGTGCTGCGGGATTCGCAGACGAAGGACTGGGTGCTGGAGTACACGATCAAAGTGGTGAAGTGATCGCGCGTCCGTGTAAGCATGCTGCCTCGGCGGCGTCTGTGCCTGCGGGAAGTTCCACTTCGTCCGCGAGCACGACATAGGGAGGCCGCCCATGAGGCATCTCCGACAACGCTGCGTTCTCACAGTCCTGGTAATTCTGTCGACTGGCCCTCTCGGGCTCAAAGCATTGGGTCAGACGTTGCCTTCGTCGCGCCGCAACGCGAGCGCGGCGCTGATCGAGGTCACTGAGCCCGACCCGCAACGCGTCGCCATTGCCGTGCGGACGCATGCGACGCTGATGTCGCACGGCGAGCTCCTGACGCGGGTGGTCTTCATCAAGAACTCCGCCGCGAGACAGACGAACTGGTTCAAGCAAATGCCTGACGAGGCGGCGGCATGTCGCTGGCTCGTTGAGCACCTGCATGTGGAGCCGGTCGAAGGTACGGCCCTGATCCGCGCATCGCTCGACGCGCCGCTGCCCGCGCGGGACGCGACCGCGATCCTCCAGGCAATCGCTCAGACCTACATCGACGACGCGCAAAAGGCGGCACGGGACCGCGTGCAAGATCGCGCGCAGTCGCTGGGCAACCTGCGGATCAAGTACGAGACGCGCGTCCGCGAGCTGTTGGACCGCCAGCAGAATCGCATGCTGATGCTGGACATCGGCCAGGTCGGCTCACCCAACCGGTACACGGCGACGGACATCGAGCTTCAGGAGCTGACGAAGAAGCGGGCCGAGCTCATCGCAGAAGTCGCGCGGCAGAACCCGAGCACGCAACCGTCCGACGCCGCGGCTGCAGGCGCAGGCGCGGCCGCGGCGCTGGCCGCGGTGGACGCGCGGCTCGAACAGGTCAAGCAGAGAGCGGGCGACCTCGCCATCGCGATGAGCGATTACCTTTCCATCACCGAAGAGCTGGCGGCCACGCGTGCCGAACTGCTGTCGATCAAGAACAAGCTGGACGCGATCAGCTCGGGCGCCGCCAATCCGCCGGTTCGCTGGGCCGCCCGTCCAATCGGGTTCGTCGAAGCCGATTAGTCCCACTTCAAATCCCACCGACATTCGGTCGAAATCCGCTGCCCGTCCGGGGTAGAATTGGCGCTCGGCCATCATTCAACCGCGGAAAGGCGGCGTCACCGACATGTCATTGCAATCCCTCATCGCGTCCGGCACGAAAGTTTGGCTCGACTCGATCGACCCGGACCTGGTCGTCAAGAACCGGGCGCTCGGCGCGACCGGCGCGACCTCTAACCCGATCATCATCTCGGACCTGATCAAGACCGGCCGGTTCGACGAGGACATTTCCGAGATGCTCGACGAGGGCAAGGACGATTCGACGATCGCCTGGGAGATGACCGACCAGCTCGTGCACGAGGCGCAGGACGTGTTCTGGCCGGTGTGGGAGCAGACGCGCGGGAACAACGGGTACGTGAGCTTCGAGCTGGACCCGCTGCTGGAAGACGTGACCAACCCCACCCCGCACGCGACGGCCGTGCGCCGCTACGTCGAATTGGGCAAGCAGTGGTCCACCGGCCACAAGAACCGCATGATCAAGGTCCCCGCCACCGAGGCTGGCCTGGCGGCGCTCGAAGACCTCGCCGCGCTCGGCGTGACGCTGAACGTCACGCTGATCTTCTCCGAGCGGCAGTACAAGATCGCGCGCGACGCGATCTGGCGCGGCGCGCAACGCCGCAAGAACGGGACGAACGGCCTCAAGAGCGTCTACAGCATCTTCGTTTCGCGCGTGGACGTGTACACCGAGAAGCACGTGCCCACGCTCTCCAAGGACGCGCAGGGCAAGGTCGGCATCGTGAACGTGAAGGAACTGTGGAAGCTCAACCAGGACTTCTGGCGCGACAAGCACCTGCCGCTCCAGCAGGAGATCATCTTCGCCTCCACCGGCAAGAAGCTCGCGTGGCAACCCGAAGATTATTACGTCGAAGCGCTCGCCGGCTCGGACATCCAGACCAACCCGCCGGCGACGAACGAAGCCGTCGAACAGATGCAGAAGCAGTACACGCGCACGGTCGACCAACTGCCGCCGCAGGCGGTCGTGGACGAGATCCACGCAAAGGTGGACCAGGCCAAGCTCGAGGCGAAGCTGATGGAAGAGGGCACCGCGAAGTTCGCCGACCCGCAGAAGGCGCTGTTGAAGCTGATCGCGGAGAAGCGGGCGAGCTTGGCAACCGCGAAATGATCGGTCACGTTTGAACGGCGCGCCGTCGTAGCCACGAACGCGGCTCGACTGAGCTCGCCGAAGTCCAGTTCGTGGACTCCGCCGCGCGCGAGAGACGTGGAGCTACGCCGTATGACCCGTGTCGTTGTCGTACTCGTCGTTTTCGCATTCACGTCCGCTGCGCTCGCCCAGTCGTCACAACCGACCACCGCGCCGTCGATCGAGTCGCTTGTCTCTCAGCTCTCCGCCGACGATTGGTCGGCGCGCGAAGCCGCACAGAACAAGCTGGTCGCGATGGGACCGCGCGCGACCGAAGCCCTCAAGCGCGCCTCGCGCGAGTCGCCCGACGACGAGGTGCGCCAACGGGCGCAAGCGGCACTGGCGCAGATCGAGCAGGACCAGCTCATCGGGCCTTCGGTCATCACGCTGCACCTGCGCGACGCCTCGGTCCGCAGCGCGTTTGCCGAGCTCTCACGGCAGGCGCAGACGAATCTCCAGCCGATGCCCGCGGAGCTGTGGGACCTGCGCACCTGGCCGACCGTCACGATCGACGTCGAGGGTAAGCCGTTCTGGCTGGCGCTGCGCGACCTGTGCGATGCGACGGGCGTGGAGCTGCGGCAGTGGAGCGAAGGCCTGCGGCTCATGCAGGCCGCCGGTGGTGGCGCGGGCGGCGCCGGTGGCGGGCCCGGTTGGGGCACCGGGCGGAGCACGGTCTGTGGCGCGTTCCTCGTCACGCTCCGCCAGTGCACGCGCACGCAGTCGGTCGAGTACACCCCCACCGGCGAGAACCGCAGCAGCGACTTCTCGCTCACGTTCCAAGCGACCGCCGAACCCAAGCTCCGCGTGTTGCGCGCCGCGTATGTCGCGAAGCTCGAAGAAGCCACCGACGACGCCGCGAACGCGCTCGTGCCACCGCCACCGACGGACCCGAACCAGCCCGCTGCGGACGAGGGCGACCAGCCGCTGGAGGCCGCGTTCGTGCCCGGCCCGGGCGGGACGTGGCAGTTCACCGCGCGGCTCGCCTACCCGCGCGCGACGCCGATCGGCAAGCGGATCAAGCTCCTGCGCGGCGGCGTGAACGTGCTGCTCCAGACGCGATCGCAGGCGGTCGAGTTCGCCAACGTCATGTCCACGCCCGCCAACCAGCAGGCGCGCACCGCCGGCGCGCTGAAGCTGACGTTGGGCGGGATCAAGAAGCTGGGCGAGCGCTACGAGGTGACGCTGTCGGTCGCGCGCGACCGCACGCTGATGCCGCGCGACGTCGACTGGCAGCAGGTCCAGCAGAGCCTCACTGACGTGCGGCTGTTGGACGATTCCGGCCGCGCGTTCGTCGGCTCCGTCCTCAACCCCGGAGGCGGCGGGGACGACGCGGCCGACCTGACCATGAGCTTCGTGCGCGACGACGCGACGACTGCGGGCCAAGGTGGTGCGGCGCTGAACCTGAACCAACCGCCGAACCTGGCCCGGCCCGGCCCCGGCGCAAACGCGGCGGCGACGTCGGCCGAACCGTCAAAGCTCGTGTGGCAGGTGCCGATCGAGACGAAGGAGATCACGATCCCGTTCGAGTTCAGGGATGTGCCGCTGCCGGAATAGCCTGTAGCGGCGGCCGTCCCGGCCGCTCCTTTCCAGAAGCGGCCGGGACGGCTCCAGAAGCGGCCGGGACGGCCGCC
>Ga0081539_10006932_pt1 | contig 10543 bp, 6 predicted proteins | sample TabmetS4T2R2_FD_71023 | JGI IMG/M metagenome (GOLD analysis project Ga0081539, IMG submission 71023) | Tabebuia heterophylla rhizosphere microbial communities from the University of Puerto Rico - S4T2R2 | ecosystem: Host-associated > Plants > Roots > Rhizosphere ... | reverse complement strand
TTTGCGGTCAGGGCGGGCCGTTTCAGGTCGCTGTTCAGCCGCTTCACGACTCGGTCAGCCAACTTCTTGGCGAGTGCTGGAAGATTCTGGCGACGCTCGAAGATCAGAGCTTGAGTTGCAGCGGTACTTAGGCCGGGAGGGAAAAGGTTGCGACCTTTCAACCGGAGGTCGAACGTGTCTATGGGAGCGAAGCCGCCCTCAGTTTTCGAGAGCAGCACGATATGCGCGTTGAGGCGGCTTGCGCCCAAGCCCAATCCAACCATTCTTCCTGCCGCACTGCCCTTACGGGCATTGAAGATGCGGCCGCAAACGATGACACTCCCAACCGGGATGGCGTCTGGCTCAGGCTCCACCATGACCGTCATTTTCTTCTTCAAGAGTTCTTGTTGAAGTTCAGTCGAGATGCCAGCCGGAATCTTGGGGTCTATTGTCAGTTTGGCCGGCGCAGCGGCACTGGCGCTCGTCTGAGCATCGCTGTTGTATTGAGCACACACCTCTGAAGCAGGCCCGGCCGTAGCCGTCGTCTCCGCTGGCACCGCAAATCTGAAAATTGCGACTGTTGGTTGCCGGGGAGTTGACGTGGCTGCGTCGTTTGCCGGCTGTTGTTGAACGTTTGTGTTCGGATAAGCAAACATCTGTGCCGTGCTGAGCAGCACCGCGCAGGTAAGAATGTAACTCAAGCGAACGATGCTTGCCGCCTTTACTGTTTTCATCTGTTCCTCTCCTTCGCCCGGCGCGGAGAATCTCGGGCCGGATTTCATCTCTCACGCCCACAGCCTTTGGCGCGCCAACCATTGCTGCACCAAGGCCTCTGTCAAGACGCCGCCCGCCTCGTCCTGCAACCGATTCAAGTGGTCAGCAATGAGCCAAGCGCGATGAAACCCACGCGCGCGTCTAATCCGCCGATTGCCTTGCGCCGCTCTTTTCATAAACACCTCAAGCTTAACAAGCGCACAGAGACTCTTTACCTCACTCGCGCCTTCCGCCTGCGCGCCCGCGCTCACGCCGTCTCTGTTGCTGAACTCCGCCTAACATGCTTGTCAGTTCCCTTCGTCTTCCCTCTCCGAAGCAGCGATAGTGCAATAGGTATTCCAATCTGTAATCAGCTGAATTAAGGCGGAAGGAGGCAAAGCGCAGTCATGAATTAACGAACCCGCTCGTAAAATGACGAACTCGTCATTACTCCGCGCGCCGCGGCCGAGCGTAAGCAACGCGCGGCCCTAAGCGGGTGCAAGCGCGCTGGCTGGTGAAGTCAGGAAAACAGTCTGGGGTCTATGCCGAGCTTCTTCATGCGCGAGAGCAGTGTCGTGCGTTGCCCTGAGCCGGATTGGCAGCGGAGGCTGGCTCGCGTCGGCCGAGTTCAGAGTTGACGTGTGCCCGAAGCTGTCGGAGAATGACGCAACTTTCCACTTCACTGTACCAACTCGGCCCGAGGCGCATAAGTGATCAATCAAATATGGGCCAGATGAGAAAGCTCAAGCGGCGAGGACGAAACATGGTCGGGCACGGCGTACTGCCGGCCGCGTTGTTGCTCGCTTCGTTATTACTTGGGGCCGCACCAATCTACGCGCAAACCCGGATCGACGCATGGACAACCGATAACGGACTGCCGCAGAACTCCGTCACCGGCATCACCAAAACGCCGGATGGGTACATTTGGTTTACGACCAACGAAGGGTTAGTTCGTTTCGACGGTTTTCGCTTCAGAGTCTTTAATCGAGGCAACACGCCCGAAATTACGAACAATCGCATGTCCGGGGCCTTTGCGGATCAGAGCGGCACAGTCTGGATGAGTACCGAAGCGGGAGAAATCCTTTTTTATGACAAGGGCGTTTTCACCGTCGCGCTGAAACCCGGCGCTATTCCGTCGGGCGTGCTCTCGTCTTTTTTTCGCGATCCTACGGGCCGTGTGATTTTTTACAAGGGTGCTGGTGATGAAAAGAGTCCGACGCAACATTATCGTTATCAAGACGGACAATTTGTTCCTTTAGTGCTCGCGGGCATTCCGGCGAACAGTTATCTCGTCCTGACGGACAGGGAGGACGGCTTATGGTTTGGCGGCGAAAAAACTCTGCGGCGCTATCAGGACGGGCAGATCAGAAGTTTCGATCTTGGGTTCAGCGCCGGCGCGACAAATAGGAGAGCGTATCAGGATCGTCAGGGCAGCATCTGGATAGGCTATAGCGAGCGCCCAAAACAGTTCCTGCTTAGAATCAAGGACGGCAGAGTCAGCCGTTTCCCTCTGCCCTCTGCGACGCCCGTCATGGACTTTTCCGAGGATGCCAGAGGCAACCTCTGGGTGTCTCTATGGAATAACGGCGTGTACCGAATAGACAGCAAGTCGGTCACGGCGGACGCGCCCGGCGACAATCTGCTTGAGCCGGTCTTGCTAGTGGATAAAGTCCCGAAAATCGGGATCGGCTACCTCTGCCCTGACAACGAGGGTGGCATGTGGGTCGGCACGAGTCAAGGGTTAGTGCGCCTGATGCCGCAGACCATTCACGTCTTCGCCAAACAGGACGGCTTGCCCGAAGAGAATGTCTATCCGATTTACGAAGACAGCGCCGGACGCATCTGGGCCGGCATCTGGGAAAACAGTCTGGTGAGATATGAACAGGGGAGTTTCAAAACATTCCTGCGAACGCCTGAGACCTATTACCCTACTTCATTGTTTGAGGACGGGCGCGGGCGTTTCTGGCTCGGCACGATTGATGAGCTATATTATCTCGACCGAGACAGACTCGTAAGATTCACCGCCCAGGCAGGCTTTCCCGCGCACACGGAATTTTCCGTCATCGCGCAGGACAGGGACGATAATTTATGGTTCGGCACGAGTCGGGGCCTCTGCCGTTATGCGGGCACACAGGCCACCGTGCTCACTGAAAAAGACGGCTTGCCGGACGATTACATCATCGCCTTCCTGCAAACCAGCGACGGCAAAATCTGGGTCGGCACGCGCGGCGGACTCGCCGTGCTTGAGCACGGCCAGATCAAGGCTTTTACCACCGCCGACGGGCTGGCGAGCAACTACATCCGCAGCCTCTATGAAGACGCTGATCGCGTGCTCTGGATCGGCAGTTATGACGGCGGGCTGACGAGGCTCAAAGACGGCCGCTTCACCCGCTTCACGACGAAGGAGGGGCTATCGAGTAACGGCGTCTTCTGTATTCTCGAAGATGCGCGCGGCTGGTTCTGGCTGAACTCGAATCAGGGCATCTACCGGGTCAGAAAACAGGAGTTGAACGACTTCGCGGACGGGAAGATAAAGTCGCTGACTTCCATCGCGTATAATCGGCAGGACGGGCTGCTCAACACGGAAGGCAACGGCGGACGACAGCCCGCCGGCATCAAGGCGCGCGATGGCCGGCTCTGGTTTCCGACGGCGCAGGGCATCGCCATCATCGAGCCTGAGACGGTCGTGACCAATGAGTTGCCGCCGCCCGTGTTGATTGAAGAGATCGTGCTCGACAGAATCCCCGTCGCGAACGAGAACTTGCAGCCGGCAATCCACAACCAGTCTGAAATCCTGCTCGCGCCCAATCAGAGCAACCTTGAGATCAATTACACCGGCATAAGTTTTATCAACTCCGGGCAAGTGAAGTTCAAATACAGACTGGAAGGGCTGGACGGAGATTGGCACGAGGTCGGCACGCGGCGCACGGCTTATTATTCCTACTTACCGCCGGGCACATATACATTCCACGTCATCGCCGCCAACCGGGACGGCGTGTGGAACATGGCTGGCGCGTTCGTTAAAGTCAGAGTCCTGCCGCCGTTTTATAAAACCTACTGGTTCATCGCCGCGTGCGTGGCCGCGTTGCTGTTGCTGCTCTGGCTCGCGTATCGCCTTCGCGTCGGGCAACTGCGGCAGCGGGAAAAGGAGTTTCGGCAAACCATCGAAACTATACCGGCGATGGCATTCATCGCCCTGCCCGATGGCTCCCGCATGTTCGTCAGCCGGCGCTGGGTGGACTACACGGGCTTGAGCGTCGAGCAGGCGGCGGGCGCGGGGTGGGAGCAGGTGGTTCATCCTGACGACCTCAACCGGGTGCACGACAAGTGGCAGTCGTCGCTGAAGACCGGCGAGCCTTTGGAATATGAACTGCGGCTGCGTTGCGCGGCGGACGGGCAATACCGCTGGTTCCTAACGCGCGCGGTGGCGCTGCGGGACAAGGACGGCAAAATCCTCAAGTGGTATGGAGTCGCAACCGACATCGAAGAGCGTAAACGCGCCGAGGCGGAGCGCGAGCGGCTGCGTCAACTCGAAGCGGAGTTGGCGCACACAAATCGGATCAGCCTGCTCGGTGAGTTGACCGCCTCGCTCGCGCACGAGATCAATCAGCCCATCGCCGCCGCGATCACCAGCGCCGGCGCAGCCTTGCGCTGGCTCGACCGCGAGCAGCCGGAGGTCGGCAGGGCGCAAGAGGCGGTCATGCGGATCGAGCACGACGGCAAGCGCGCCGCCGAGATTATCACGCACCTGAAATCCTTCTATAAGAAAGACGCCGCCCCACAGCGCGAGCCGGTCACGGTTAACGAAGTGGTCGGCGAGATGCTGGTGCTGTTGCGCAGCGAGGCCCACCGCCACGCGGTCGTGATGCGGACTGAACTTGCGGCGCAGCTACCGACGGTACTCGCCGACCGGGTGCAGTTGCAGCAGGTGTTGATGAACCTCATGCTCAATGCCATCGAAGCGATGGCCGAGGCGGGCGGCGAACTGACCATTAGCTCAGAACAACGCGACGAGCACATCCTCGTCTCAGTAAGCGACACGGGCACGGGACTACCGCCCGGCAAGACCGAGGAACTCTTTAAAGCCTTCTTTACCACCAAGCCGGACGGCACCGGCATGGGGTTGGCGATCAGCCGCTCGATCATCGAGGCGCACGGCGGGCGGCTGTGGGCGACGAACAACGACGGGCGCGGCGCGACCTTTCACTTCACGCTGCCGGCCGCCGCTACGGTGAATGCCTCTGAGGCCCGCTAGGGATTGGCTGCTAAGGACAGAGCGCCGGACGGCTATCTCCGGCTGGGCACGAAAGCAGCGGCGCATCGTGTAGTGTCGATTGGAGGCAAGACATGACAGAGATGAGCGGTTCCGGGTGGCGACTGCTGTCTGTGATAAAGAGGTACGGGCTGTCTGTTTTATCTGTCGCCACCGCCCTGTTGGCTACTAGCTTGCTGCTGAACCCAAGCAGGCGCATCACGCCGCTCTTCTTTCCAGCCATCATTCTGAGCACTTGGTTTGGCGGCACGGGGCCGGGGCTACTCGCTGTGCTGCTCTCAGCTCTGTCCATCAATTACTTCTTCCTGCACTCGCAGCGCACCCTAGCAATTGGTATCCAAGACCTCCCCTACCTGACCGCCTTCCTTGTGTCAGCCCTGCTCGTCAGCTCGTGGAGCGCGGTGCGCAGACGTACTGAGGACGACTTGCGGCGGGCGCGTAATGAGTTGGAGGTCAGGGTTGCAGAGCGCACTGCCGAGCTTAGTCAGAGTAACGAGCAATTACGGACTGAGATCGCCGAGCGCAAGCGGGTCGAGGAGACGCTGCGGGAGCAGGCAAGTCTGCTCAACCTCACTCACGATGCCATCTTTGTGTTTGAACTGGATGGCGTGATCAAGTTCTGGAATCGGGGTGCTGAGGAGCAGTACGGCTGGAACGCCGAACAGGTTGTGAGCAGAGTTATTCACGACCTGCTGAAGACGGTCTCCCCGCTGCCGCTGAAGCAGATCAAGGCGGCGTTGCTCGGCGCGGGCCACTGGGAGGGCGAACTCATCCACACGAAGCGCGACGGCACGCCGGTCGTCGTCGCGAGCCGCTGGGCTTTGCAGCGCGACGAGCAGGGCAACCCCGTCGCGATCCTAGAGACGAACAATGACATCACCGAACGCAAGCGGGCGGAGGAAGAGCGCGAGCGTGTGCGCCGCCTGCAAGCCGAACTCGCGCACATCGACCGCATCAACATGCTCGGTGAGTTGGCGGCCTCCTTGGCCCATGAGTTGAACCAACCCATCGCCGCCGCCATCACGAGCGCCGGCGCGGCCCTGCGTTGGCTCGACCGCGAGCAGCCGGAGGTCGGGCGTGCGCGGGAGGCAGTCGTGCGCATCGAGCATGACGGCAGGCGGGCCGCCGACATCATCAACCGGCTGCGGGCCTTCTACAAGAAAGAAACCCCGATAGAGCGCCAGTCAGTCGCCCTCAACGAAGTCGCCCGCGAGATGATGGCGCTGCTCGGCAGTGAGGCCGACCGGCACGCGGTCTCGCTGCGCGCCGAGTTGGCCCCCGCCCTGCCGCCCGTCAAGGCCGACCGGGTGCAGTTGCAACAGGTGTTGATGAACCTCATGCTCAACGCCATCGAGGCGATGCGCGGGGCATCTGGGGAGTTGATCATCAAGTCGGAGCCGGGCGACGGGCACGTCCTCGTCTCGGTGAGCGACACGGGCCCGGGGCTACCGCCGGGCCAGACCGATGAACTCTTCAACACCTTCTTTACCACCAAGCCGGACGGCACCGGCATGGGGCTAGCGATCAGTCGCTCCATCGTCGAGGCGCACGGCGGGCGGCTCTGGGCGACTAATAACGACGGGCGTGGGGCGAGTTTCTATTTCACGCTGCCGATTCATGTTGAGGAACACCCGTGAACACTGAAGACGCGCCAGTTGTGTTCATCGTTGATGACGACGCAGACGTGCGCCGGTCGATCCAAGACCTGTTGGCCTCGGTCGGGCTTGCGTCCGAGGCGTTCGCCACGCCGCAGGAGTTTCTCGCCAGCCAGCGCGCCGACCGCCCCGGCTGTCTTGTGCTCGACGTGAGACTGCCCGGCATGAGCGGGCTGGATTTTCAACGCGCGCTCGCGGAAACGGGCGTTAGTCTCCCGATCATCTTCATCACCGGGCATGGCGACGTGCCGATGTCTGTGCAAGCCATGAAGTCGGGCGCAGTTGAATTCCTGACGAAGCCGTTCAGGACGCAGGAACTGCTCGACGCCATTCAGCAGGCGCTCGACCGGGACAAAAAATCGCGCGCAAGGCGGCAGGAGACCGCAGAGCTGCGTAACCGCTACGAGACGCTCACCCCGCGCGAGCGCGAGGTGATGGAGTTGGTCGTCGCCGGGCTGCTCAACAAGCAGATCGCCGCACAACTCGGCACCGCCGAACACACGGTTAAGATTCAACGCGGCCACGTCATGCAAAAGATGCAGGCGGACTCCCTAGCCGCGCTCGTCAGAATGGCGGATCGGTTGAAGTCCAGCTAGCAAAAGCTCCCCTTCGGAGCCAGCCAATGCTGCCGGCCCGCTGTCTGGCTGTGATTTCCTCACCCCGGCCAAGCCCTGCCTTCAACCTCGCAATTTCATGCTTCTGGCCGGCGTCCGTCGCCGCCGCGCCGTGTAACCAAAGTGCTATTGCGCCCAACCAACGTGTAATTGTTTCCCGGTGCCGCTTCGGGCAAACTCACACCATGACAAGCGAGCACAGTCCACAACTAGTTGCTATCGTCGATGATGATCGATCAGTCCGGAGTGCGCTCAAGGATTTGCTGGAAGCGGTGGGTCTGTCGGCGCGGTGCTTCGGCTCGGCGGAAGAGTTTCTGGCGTCGGGCCGGCGGCACGAGACCGCTTGCCTCGTCACAGACGTTAGTATGCCGGGGCTGTCGGGTCTCGAACTGCAAGCGCAGCTCAGGGCTGAGGGTTCCCTAATTCCGATCATCTTCATCACGGCGCACGGCGACGCGCAGATGAAGACGCAGGCGCTCAAAGCGGGCGCAGTCGGGTTTTTGTCGAAGCCTTTCGACGATGAAGTTTTGCTTGAGCAGGTTCAAGCTGCACTCGCGGGCTGAACAATAAAGATCACAAGTGCTCTTTCAGGAGGACATTGCGATGAGCGCAAACGTCTTATCTTTTTCTCAGCCGTACGAAGCCACACAGTTCGCGGTGAAGCTCAGCGCCTTTGGCGAAGTGCAGCCGGAGAGCGCACGGGCACAAAATGATGGCGAGGCGGCGGCTTTCGCCGGCATCGTCGGGCAGAGTCCTGCCCTGCGCAGAGTGTTGCAACTCGCCGAGCGGGTGGCCGTGACCAACACAACGGTGCTGCTGCTGGGCGAAACGGGCACGGGCAAAGAACTCGTCGCGCGCGCCATTCATGAACGCAGCCTACGGCGAAAGCAGCCGTTTCTAGCCTTCAACTGCGCCGCCGTGCCCAGCGCCTTGTTTGAGAGCGAATTCTTCGGCCACGAACGCGGCGCTTTCACCGGCGCGCACATGCAGCGCGCGGGGCGGCTTGAACTGGCCGACCGCGGCACGCTGTTTCTGGACGAAGTCGGCGACCTGCCGCTCGAACTACAGACGAAGCTGTTGCGCCTGTTGCAGGAGCGCACGTATGAGCGCGTGGGTAGCTCGCGCACGCGCCACGTGGACGTGCGCTTGGTCGCCGCGACCAATCGTAATTTGGCAGAGATGATGAGCGAGAACCAGTTTCGCAGCGACCTCTATTATCGCTTGAACGTCTTCCCGATTCGCGTCCCGCCCTTGCGCGAACGGCGACAGGACATCCCTTTGCTGGTTCGGCACTTTATCAAGCAGTGCGCCCGGCAGATCGGTAAGCGGATCGACGTGGTTTCCGAGCCGATGATGCAGCGCCTATTGAGTTGGCACTGGCCCGGCAACGTCCGCGAGTTGCAGAACGTCATCGAACGCTGCGTGATTATGGCCGAGGACGCAGTCTTGCGTTTAGAGCCGGACGCGCTCCTGCCGGAGACTCAACCTGCGGCATGCGGGCGGAACTCCGGGCAGAAGGCGGAGATTGAAGCGATGCTGCGCGAGACGAACGGCCGCGTCGCCGGGTCTGAAGGTGCCGCCGCCCGCCTTGGCCTGCCCGTGTCAACGCTCGAATCGAGAATCCGCGCGCTGAAGATCAACAAGCACCAGTTCCATCAGAGCTAAGGCGGTTTTCGCTTGCGTTTACCAAGTCGTTTGCTTTTACCAACGCCGGCAGTTTAGTGGTCTGACCTTCGGTCGTTGGTAAACGCAAACGAAAGCCGCCTTAAGCCGATGCGCCCGCGCGCAGCCATCCCACAACGCCGTGTCTTGCTGCCGCTGCTACCTTGCCAAAGGACTGCCGTCGCCCAAAGCCCAGCAAAAAAAGTCGCCAGCTTACGCTGCACGTCGCGCTATTTTCGATGCAATCCGCCGCGATCAAACCCGCTAAGCATTCGCCGCCGTGACGAAAGTGACTTCGTTAATTAACGAAAGTTTCGACACTTCGACACCACTCTCAGTCTCTCGCCTTCTCGATAATCTTCAATATTCAACGATTTAACAACCGCACCGGCGCGTCCTGCTCCGGCACAACCGTTGCCCTTAGCCGTGCTGGCAGCGGCGGCAAGCTCAACCAAAAGTGGGAAAAGGAGCGCGAGCCGTGCGTTAAGCCTTCAAGGTTCACGCAGGAAGGATCAGTTTATGAACAATCGGCTTCTTTATCTACTGGCGATCATCATCCTGCTGGCAAGCTCGGTGCGCGTCCGGGCGCAGCAGCAAGGCGACGGGGCGACGGGCGAAGTCTTGACGCTGGACGAGGCGATCTCGGTGGCGCTCAGCGGCAACCGGCAGGTCAAGAACGCGCAACTGGCAGTCGGCCAAGCCGACGATCAGCTTGGGGCGACGCGCACCATTCGCCTGCCGAAGTTCCAATTCAACGCGCTCGCCGGCCAACAACTCGTCGCGCCGGAGTTCACCTTTACTAAAGGCGTGTTGGGCAACTACGCGGGCACGGGCCCGATCCCGAATCAAGATGTGAAGCTGACGACGCCGCGCCGCCCGACCGCCATCTTCTTCGGTCAAGTCATGCAGCCCTTGACGCAACTGCGGCGCATTCGCCTCAACATCAAAGAGGCCGCGCTGGCCACCGATATTTCGCGCGAGCAACTGCGGGCGCAGGAGCAGGCGGTCGTCAACAACGTCAAGCGCACCTACTACGCGCTGCTGCAAACGGAGAGCGCGCTCACAAGCGTCCGGCAGGCGCTCGCCTTCTACCGCGAACTGGATCGCGTGACGGCCGATAACGTGGCGCAGAAAGTGGCGCTCAAAGCGGACGGGCTTGAGGTCAAGACGCGACTGTCGAAGACCGAGACCGAAGAACTGAAGGTTGGCAATCAACTGGCTACCTTGAAGGAGCAGTTCAATCAACTGCTGGGGCGCGACATCCGCGCCGAGTTCAGTGTCAGCGCCGCACCCGAATTGTTAGCGCCGGACATGGACATCGCGGCGGCGCGCGCGCACGCGGTGGCACAGCGGCCGGAAATCAGAGCGGCGCGGCTGCGCGTCCAACAGGCGGAACTGGATCGGCGCGCGAAGAAAACCGAATACATCCCTGATGTCAGTCTGGCCGTGACCTACGCCTCGCCGCGCAACTTCGATGCATTCGTGCCCAAGAATTTTCTGGCCGCCGGTGTGTCGGTGAGTTGGGAAGTGTTCGACTGGGGGCGGAAGCGACACGAACTGGCCGAAAAAGAGAAGACCATCGCGGAGGCGAACAACAGTCTGCGCGA
>Ga0081539_10006931_pt1 | contig 10543 bp, 6 predicted proteins | sample TabmetS4T2R2_FD_71023 | JGI IMG/M metagenome (GOLD analysis project Ga0081539, IMG submission 71023) | Tabebuia heterophylla rhizosphere microbial communities from the University of Puerto Rico - S4T2R2 | ecosystem: Host-associated > Plants > Roots > Rhizosphere ... | reverse complement strand
TCTCGACCAACGCGGTTTCCGGCGGGTTCGATCCTGGATCGAGCCGGATAATCGCGCCCGGGAAACCGAGCTGTGTGCCCCACACCGACCCGTCAGGCGCAGGGGCTACGGCGTAGAGTGCTCCGCCGATCCGCTGATCCTTGGTCGGATCGAGCGGCTGGTCGGGCTCGACGTAGGCGTCGCGCTTGCCATTGCCGTTGGCATCTCTGATGAGCGCGGTCCAGCCCTGCGACTTCATCTCGTCGTGGGTCTCATCGAACATCTTCGTGTTCAGCCAGCCGATCACCTGTCCGCCGCCGCTGGTCCACAGCGTATGGTTTGCGTCCTCGGCGAACATGAGATGGTGCGTGCCGAAGCAGGTGCTGACGTGCGTCAGCTTCTTGGTCGCCGGGTCGTACACGGCAAGGTGTCGGCCCGCGTTGGCGACAGAGAACAACTTCGCCGACGGATGACTCGATCCTTCCTTGCACTCGGGCGGATTCGGCGCCGGCCGCACCGCCGACGTGAGCCACACCCGTCCTTTGTGATCGAGCATCGGGTTGTGCACGTTGTTCTTGCTCGTCCAGATCGCCTCGTCGCCCCAGTACGCCGACGGCTCCGGCATCGAAGCGCCGGTCGGTGGAGTGTTCGGGTCCCGGACGGTCAACGTGACTCGACTCGCGGTGTGAGTGACGGGGTTCAGCACGGGGACGTAGTCGGCGCTCAATTCGAGCGCTCCGTACACAGGTCCGTTGGCGTTGACGCGTGGATTTCTGCGATCGGTCGACACGACGTCGTGCAGGTAGGCCTTCGAATCGGCCCAGTCCCACTGCGTGATGACGACGTTGCGTTCGATCCCCTGCGGCCGCTGTGGCGCCGGCGGAAGCTCACCGCCACGTACTCGATCGGTCCAGTCCGCGAACATCTTCAGCACGCGGGCGCGGCCGAACTGGTTCAGGCCACCGCTCATCTGGTTGCCGGCCTGACCCGACTTCACGCGGCGATCCCAGGCTGCGGCGGTCGTCGAGAAGGGGCCGAGCGCCGCCGGAATTTCTCTGGTGGCCTTCGTGCCAAGCGCATGGCATGCGGTGCAGCCGCCGGACTTCACTTCGTTGGATCCAGTCGCCCTGGCTCTTGATGTTCGGCGAGATGCCGTTGCCGCTGTCGCCGGTACCAGGAAATTCGTGCTTGCCTGGCATCTCCATCAGCGACAGCCAGTTCGCCGCCGGGTAGTACTGCGCCGCGGCGGCGGGGGAGGCCGCCGGCACGGCGCGAAGATTGAGGGTCGCGCCGGGAGTCCCTGCGACCTTCGGCGAATCGACGAGTCCATATCCTCGTACCCAGACGCGGTAGTTCGCCTTCGGGAGGTCCGGGATGAGATAGCGTCCGCGATCGTCGGTGACGACGATCTTCACGAAAGGTGTCGACAGGTCGGTCGTTTCGGCGATCACCCACACGCCGGCCTCTGGCCCCGAGGCGCCGGTTACGGTCCCGGCCAGATCGTCGTTGTCGACCGCGATGGAATTGGGGGAGCTCTGTAACGCGCGCGTGTCGCTGCCGACCTGGGCGCACAGAACGAATCCGAGAGCAATGACGACGCTCAGTGGCTTCTTCAGCATAAGTGCCCTCACCTTCAGTGGCGGTGAGAATAGCGCAGCCTGAGGTTCCAGCCAACTCGGCTCGCCATGCCGCGGATGTTAGGATCGGCGGGACGAAAGGAGACTCCCTGACACACCCGGCAATCGGACGACGCGTGGCCGCGATCATGGGCATCGCGATGTGGTGTCTGGTGTCCGGGATGTCGTTCCGCCTTCACGCGCAGCGCGGCGGCAAGTTCATGGGGTCGGCCGACGACCCTGCCATCGCCTACTCCACGGCACCGGTCAACAACGTCGTCGAACGGCTGAATCGCGAGCTCGAGGCGGGGAGGGCCAGGCTGACGTTCGAAGGTCGCAGCGGCTACCTGCGGTCGGCGATCGACGCCCTGAAGCTTCCGGTCGACTCGCAGCTCCTCGTCTTCTCCAACGCCAGTCTTCAAGGGCGGTTGGTCAACCCGTCGAATCCGAGGGCGCTGTTCTTCGACGACAACGTCGTCCTGGCGTGGGTGCGTGACGCCGAGCTGCTCGAAGTCGCCGCACACGACGAGAAGGGCGGGGTTGTTTTCTATTCGCTCACGCAGCGGCCGGCCGAGCGGCCTGTGTTCAAACGCGAATTCAGGTGCCTTGGCTGTCATCTCGCCGGAGATACGTTGGGCGTGCCAGGCCTCCTGATGTTCAGCACGATGCCGGAGACCGCCGATCGCGCCATGCGGATCGCCACCACGGATCAGCGCAGCCCGATCGCTGAGCGGTGGGGCGGGTGGTTCGTCACCGGGAACAGTGGAGCGGCGCAGCATCTTGGCAATCGCGTGCCGGCATTGGAAGGCCGGACGCGTGCAGACGTCTCGTCGGTGACGGGGCTGTTCGACCCCGATGGATTTCGCGGGAGCTCGAGCGACATTGCCGCCCTCCTCACCTTCTCGCACCAGACACACATGACCAATCTGCTGACGCGCGCGTCGTGGGAGGCGCGCGCGGCAGATCCGGCGCTTCACCCGGGCGCGCCGACAGCCGCAGGCGAACTGGATCTGGTCGAAACGGTCATGCGCGGCGTCGCCGAGGAAGTCGTCGACTACATGCTGTTCGTCGACGAGGCTCCGTTGCCGAACCCGGTCGCCGGCCAATCCGGCTTCGCGGAACGGATGTCGGCGAGTGGCCCGCGCGATCGTCGCGGCCGGTCGTTGTACGAGCTCGACCTCGGGCGCCGGCTGATGAAGTATCCGTGCAGTTATCTGATCTACTCGCCGGCGTTCGACGCGCTGCCGCCGCTGGCCAAGGATCCGATCTACCGGCGGATGTGGCAGGTGCTCTCCGGCGACGCGCGTGACGCGCGTTACGGCTCGTTGTCGCTCGCCGACCGGCGGGCGATCGTGGAGATTCTGAAGGACACCAAACCAAATCTTCCCGCCTACTTCACGGACGTCGTGAAGTAGGCGTCACTCAGCGCGACGCGCCGATCGCGTTCCCGAGGCCGTGAGTGGAGTTCTCTTGCTGTTAATCCCGTAACGGGCTCGTCGCGCGGAGCGCGGCAAAAGAGACTGGCGATCAGGTCAGCAGGCCGGTGCAGGCCAACTCCTGCAGCTGCTTGATGATCTCCGCCGTGGCCGCGCGATCCTGCGTTCGGGGCAGCCGTGTCAATTGGAAGCACATGCCGAAGATCGCCATGCGGATCACGTCGAGGCGCATAGGCTTGAAATGGCCGGCCGCGATCCCCTTGCCGTAGAACTCCTCGAGTGTCCGCCCGATCTTCTGTTCGAGGTGGCCAACTTCCTTCTGATGCGCGTCGCTCAGATGCGCCCGTTCCCGGAACCACACCAGCATCGTGGCTCGCCGATCGAACATCAGCGAGACGTAAAACTCGACCAGCGCGCGCAGCTGTTCGGGGATCGAGCGATCGCTGCCGACGATCTCCTCGATGTGCCTGAGGCTGTACTCCAATGTGTCCACGAAGATGTCGTAGAGCAGTTGTTCCTTGCTGTCGATGTGGTGGTAGAAGTTCGCCTTGCTGAACTCGAGCGCGTCGGCGACGTGCTGCACCGACATCGCCGCGAACCCCTTCTCTTCCATCAGCCGAATCGCTTCGTTGAAGATTTCGCGACGACGAGAGTCGGTGACCGAGTCTTCAGTCCGGCGGTGTCGGCTTCGCCGCAGGCGGCGCGCTGTCGTTCGATCCGGGGATTCGGGCATGGGAGGCAGTATAGCTTGACACTGACCGGTCGGTCGGTTAGTGTTTCGGACGGCCGCCACGCGGCCGGATCCACGGTGATCGCGGGCCGGATCTGTAAACGTTTGCGCCGCCGCCCGTGGACCATCGGGAGGGAATGATCACATGCGTCCGCGTCAACCCATTGGCGTGCGTGGTCTCGCCGCCGCCGCCGCGGTGATATGTGCCGGAGTGTTCGTGCTTGCGGCGCCGCAACAGGCGGTACCGACATCCGTGCAGGCGCCAGATCCGGTCGATTACAACTGGGACGTCCGGCCGATCCTGTCGGAGAACTGCTTCCAGTGTCACGGCCCGGACGAGAAGTCGCGGCGCGCGGGCCTGCGCCTCGATCAGGCGGAGGGCGCAACGCGCGTGCTCAACGAGCAGACGGGCCGGCGCGCCATCGCTCCGGGCAGTCCCGATCAGAGTGAGTTGATCCGGCGGGTGACGAATCCGAACGTCGCCATGCGCATGCCGCCGGCGCAGACCAACAAGACGCTCTCGGCCGAGAAGATCGAGACGCTGCGGCGCTGGATCGCCGAGGGTGCGCAGTACAAGCCGCACTGGTCATTCATCGCGCCCGTCAAGCCCGCTCCACCTCAGCTCACCACCGCAGGACGTCAGCTGACCGACATCGATCGCTTCGTCGTCCGCAAGCTGCGGAAAGAAGGGCTGCAGCTCTCGGCGGAAGCCGACAAGGAGACGTTGATTAATCGCGTCACGCTGGTGCTCACCGGCCTGCCGCCGTCGCTGGCCGACGTCGATGCCTTCGTGAAAGACACGAGCCCGACTGCCTACGAGAAGGTGGTCGATCGGCTGCTGGCCTCGTCTGCCTATGGCGAGCACATGGCGGCGTACTGGTCCGACGTCGCGCGCTATTCCGAGAGCGACGGCTTTCTGGACGACTATCACGATCGGCTGTTCTGGCCGTATCGCGACTGGCTGATCGCGGCGTTCAACCGCAATATGCCGTTCGATCAGTTCGGTACCTGGCAGATCGCCGGCGATCTGCTCCCCAGCCACACGGCCGACCAGAAGAAGCAGCAGACCCTTGCCACCGCGTTTCTGCGGGTCGGCAAGCGGACGACCGAGAACGGCGCGATCGACGAGGAGTATCGCGTCGAATACATGGTCGACCGGACGAACACGATCGGCGCCGCATTCCTCGGGCTGACCGTCGGCTGTGCGCGCTGTCACGATCACAAGTACGACCCGATCAGCCAGAAGGACTTCTACTCGCTCGCCGGATTCTTCAACAGCACCGATGAACCGGGCTTCTATGCCCCCGGACGTACGGGGATTACTCCTGGTCCGACGCTGCCGTGGACCGATGCCGCCACGGACGCGAAGATCGCTGCCGCCGACGCGGCGATCCGCGCGAAGCAGACCGCCTACGACGCCGCCGTCGCCGCGGCAAAGCGTGACGCGCGCGTCAAGGCGCAGGATCTGCTGCGCACCACGGATGCGACTGCGACCGCGGTGCGCTCGTCTCTCCAGGCAGCGCTCGTCGCCTATTACCCCTTCGAGGAGACGGAGATCGTCCCCGAAGACAAACTGCCGCAGTCGAAGCCAGGCAATCGTCGTCCGGCGCCGCCGCCGCTGGCGCCCGAAACGCTGGTGCGTTTTCCGTTCGGCCCACCACCGCCCGCCGCGGGTCAGCCCCCGGCCCAGTCGCCCGCACCCGCGCCTGCGCCGCAGGGTGGACGTGGGAGTGGAGGTCGCGGTGGTGCCGCTGCCGGTACGCGCCAGCAAGGCCGTCCGGTCGAACTGAAAGATCTGGTGCCGGATCGTGGCGAGCTGACGGGTGAGGAACTGCAGCAGGTCGTGCGACGCGTCCGCACGCTGCCGGCCGACTTCGTTCGCGATGCGTTGCGGTTCAGTCCAAGCGGCACGGCGGGTGCGCCCCCGGCGCTGCTCGAGGCACCGCTGCTCAAGGACGGCGTGAAAGGAAAGGCGCTGTTCTTCGACGACAACAACCGCGGCGTGCTCGGCGACGGCGTCGGCGACTACGAGCGCACGCAGGCGTTCAGCATCGACCTGTGGGTCTGGCCCAATCAGGTTTATGACGACGCCACGATCTTCAACCATCGCGAGGACAACAACACCGGCAACGCCGGGTATCAGCTCCAATTCGACAGGAACCATCTGCAGTTCGATCTGCAGCACTCGCGCGCCGGCAACATGATTCGGGTCGTCAGCAGGGACGTGCTGCCGGTGCAGCAGTGGTCGCGTGTCACCGTGACCTATGACGGATCGAGCAGGGCGGCCGGGGCCGCGCTGTTCATCAACGGGGCGCGGGCGGCGGTCGACGTCGTGAGCGACAACCTGACGCGCACGATCCGGCCGAACGGTGGCGGTTTGTTCGGCGGCGAATGGCTCGGCATCATGTTCGGCCGCCGCTTCCGCTTCACGCCGATGAAGGACGGTGCGATCGACGAGTTCCGTGTCTTCAATCGCGCGCTCACTCCGATCGAAGTCGAGTATCTCGGTGAGGAGGCTGGCCGTCCAGCGTCGACGAGCGTCTCGCTCGACCAGCTCGTGGACGTCCTCGTGGCCAACGATTCGCGCGTCACGGCGGCGGCCATGGAACTGAGTGCGGCGCGCACCGAACACAACGCGCTCGTCTCGGTGGTGCCGCAGGTGCCCGTGATGGGCGATACGCTCAAGCCGCGACCGAGCTATCTCCTCGTTCGCGGTGTCTACTCGGATCATGGAGAGGAAGTGCAGCCGCGCGGGCTGCCACGCGTCTCCGCCTGGGACGACTCGCTGCCGAAGAACCGCGTCGGGCTGGCGACGTGGCTCTTCGATCCGAAGCATCCGCTGACATCACGTGTGTTCGTCAACCGCATGTGGCAGCGCGCGTTCGGCCGCGGGCTCGTGGAGACATCCGAGGATTTCGGCGCGCAGGGCTCGATCCCTTCGCATCCGGAGCTGCTCGACTGGCTGGCCGTCACGTTCGTGCAATCCGGCTGGGACATCAAGGCCCTGCAAAAGCGCCTCGTGATGTCGGCGACGTTCCGTCAGAGCTCGAACGTCGATGATGCGCTGCTGAAGAAGGATCCGCGGAACGTTCTGCTCGCACGCTTCACGCGCGTCCGCATGCCGGCGGAGATGGTGCGCGACCAGGCGCTGGCCGCCAGCGGGTTGCTGGTGAGGACGCTCGGTGGCAAGAGCGTCTATCCCTATCAGCCCGATGCCATCTGGGACGGCCTGGCGTCGTATGCGTATCCGGCAGCCGACTCGGTCCCGGCAGACTCTCACCATCGGCGCACGCTCTACACGTTCATCAAGCGCAACGCACCGCATCCGGAGATGGCGACGTTCGACGTACCCGACCGCGGGACGAGCCTGGTACGCCGTCAGACGTCGAATACGCCCTTGCAGGCGCTGGTGTTGCTCGACGACCCGCAGTACGTCGAGGCGTATCGCGTCCTCGCTGCAAACGTATTGAAGGCGTCTGCCGATCCGGATGCGCAGGTGACGACGATCTTCCGTCTCGCGACGCGGCGCCGACCGTCGACCGGCGAGCTGGCGCGACTGCGGACCTATTACGACGTGCAGCAGCGGCGGTACGCGGACGATGAGGCCGCCGCTTCGGAGCTGTTGGGCAGCGGCGTGGTGCCGGTGCCGGCCACGGTCGACAAGCGGAAGCTCGCCGCGCTGACCAATGTCACGGCGGTGATCATGAACACGCCGGACGCATACACATTGCGATAGCGGGCCACGTGAAGGTGGCCCGCACACCTGCGGTCTTGTGAGGCAGTCGTAGGGGCGGCCTTCAGGCGGCCCGCCGGAGATGACGATGAACGACGATCTGAAGGACGCATTCGATCGCGAGCGGCGCAAATTCCTGCTGAAGCTTGGGGCCGGACTCGGCTGGGTCACAGCGGCAGAGCTCCTCGGCGCACCGGCGTGGGCGCAAGCGCCATCCGGCGAGAAGCCGTACAGCCGCGGCATGCTGACCGCGCCGCACGTCAAGCCGACCGCCAAGCGCGTCATCTACCTTCACATGCTCGGTGCCGTCTCGCAGGCGGACACGTTCGACTACAAGCCGGTGCTCGAGAAGATGCACGGACAGGAATTGCCACCGTCGGTGCGTGGCAACACGCGGCTGTCGACGATGGTCCAGGGACAGACGTCGTTTCCTGTCGTCGGCCCGATCGCCAGGTTCAAGCCGGGCGGCAAGAGCGGGGCGATGATCAGCGACCTGCTGCCGCATACGCGCGACATCGCCGATGACATCTGCGTGATCCGGACGATGCACACGGAGCATGTCAACCACGATCCAGCGTCGAAGTTCCTGCACACGGGTTTCCAGATCGCAGGCCGGCCGTCCGGTGGCGCTTGGGTGAATTACGCGCTCGGCTCGAACAATCAGGACCTGCCGACGTTCATCGTCATGAGCTCCGGCCAGTCGAACGGCGTGCCGATCGATGCCGCCGCATGGGGCTCCGGGTTCCTGCCGTCGCACTACCAGGGCGTGCTGTTCCGATCGAGTCAACAGCCGGTGCCGTATATCAGCAATCCGCACGGAGTGTCGGCGAAAGATCGCCGCGACATGCTGGACGCGATCGCTGACGTGGCGAATCTGCAGCACCAGACGTCGAACGACCCGGAGATCCCGTCGAAGCTCAGTCAGTACGAAATGTCGTACCGGATGCAGACGTCGGTACCGGAAGTGGCCGACATCTCCGATGAGCCCGATCACGTGCTCGATCTCTATGGCCCGGACGTCCGCAAGCCCGGCACGTTCGCGCGCAACTGTCTGCTGGCGCGGCGGCTCGCGGAGCGGGACGTGCGCTACACGATGGTCGTGCAGCTCGGATGGGATCACCACTTCGGGATCCCGCGACTGCTGCCGGCGTCGTGTCTGACGGTCGATCAGCCGTCTGCCGGTCTGGTCACGGATCTGAAGCAACGCGGGCTGCTCGACGACACACTGGTCATCTTCGGCACTGAATTCGGCCGCACGTCGTTCGCGCAGGGTGCTCTCAAGGGCGATTACGGGCGCGATCATCATGGCCCGGCGTTCAGCCTGTGGATGGCCGGCGGCGGGATCAAAGGTGGCGTCGTCCATGGGGAGACGGACGACTTCAGCTTCAACATCGTCAAGGATGGCGTCCACGTCCACGATCTGAACGCAACGGTTCTGCGAACGCTCGGCGTCGACCACACGAAGCTCACATACCGCTCGCAGGGGCGCGACTTCCGGCTGACCGACGTCGGCGGCAAGGTGATCACCGACATTCTGGCCTGACGATTCGGTTCCGTGGACGGTGTGCCTGAAAACGTTTACAATGCACGCCGTCATCATGAGCAGCACCGGAGACACCAGATGCCTAGCACACTGAAGTTGGCTTTCATCGCCGCCGTTGCGCTGTCGTTCGCTCCGGCGGCCGGGTTGGCGCACCATGGCAGCGCCATTTCCTACGACACCGCGCACCTGTGGTCCACCTGGGCGACGGTCACGTCCTTCAACTATCAGAATCCCCACCCGACGATGACCTTCGACCGGACCACGAAAGACGGACAGGTGGAGCATTGGGTGGCGGAACTGCTGACGAATCCCTCTGTCCTGGTACGCGCCGGTTGGACGCGGGCGCGCAGCGTCGAAGCGCTCAAGCCCGGGACGCGCGTGAAGTTGTATCTCGGCACGTCACGCGCCGGCGGAGTGAGCGGCATTGTCATGAAGATCGAAAACGACAAGGGCGAGAACATCGTCGGCGATCGCGGCGAGGTGAAGGCCGTTGATCTGGATGGCGTCGCTGGTGGCCTGCAGCCGTCGGGCAAGGAAAAGCTGCCAGGTCAATCGACGGGCCAATGACAGGGGAACGGCGATGGCAAACAACAATCGCATGAGGCGGATGACTGCGCGCATGGCGACGGTGGCCGCGCTGGCCGTTGCGGGTGCGACCATCATCGTTCAGAGCGCCGGTGCGCAGGGTCAAGGCGGAGGACTGCTGGGACGTGCGGGTCGCAATCCCGAAGACGCCCTCAAATCCTCGGACCAGGACAGTCGGCCGTACAACAAACGCGACTTCAACGGACTGTGGGTGCGGAACCCGCAGGCGTACGGAATCGCGCCCTGTCCGGAGTGTGGCGACCCCGGGCCCTGGCCGGGCTACGGCTACCACGGCACCCCATCTCCACGCACGCCTGAGGGCGAGAAGCGATTGCAGGCCAACAAACCGGGCCGTGGGATCGAGCTCGACACCGAGGAAGCCAAACGGCGCACCGATCTCGATATCGGCATGCGCCGCGCGGTGCTGCCGGCCTTCGGCAACGATCCGGAGGGGCGGTGCGAGCCGCTCGGACTGGCCCGCCTGATCGCGTTTTCCGGCGGCGGCGCAACGATGGAGATGACGCACACGCAGGCGAACGACCGGATCCTGCAGCGGTTCGAGTGGACGTGGGACAACCGTGAGATCTGGCTCGATGGTCGCAAGCTGCCCAACGTCGACGATTACCTGCCGCGCTACAACGGCTATTCGACCGCACGCTGGGAAGGGGACACGCTCGTCGTCACCTCGACTGGATTCGACGACCGGCAGTGGCTGGATCAATACGGCTACCCGATCAGCGAAAAGGCGACGCTTGAGGAGCGGTGGGAGCGGCCGAGCCCGAACCGGTTGCGGGTGCAGATGACGCTCACCGATCCGCTGCTCTACACGACGCCGTGGAAGAGCAGCTACAAGGTGTGGACGCTGATTCCCAAGGAAAAGATGTCGGTCAGCGGCTGGTCCGGCATTCTCGAGGATCGGTG
>Ga0081539_10006930_pt1 | contig 10547 bp, 10 predicted proteins | sample TabmetS4T2R2_FD_71023 | JGI IMG/M metagenome (GOLD analysis project Ga0081539, IMG submission 71023) | Tabebuia heterophylla rhizosphere microbial communities from the University of Puerto Rico - S4T2R2 | ecosystem: Host-associated > Plants > Roots > Rhizosphere ... | reverse complement strand
ACGGTGAGCCATTTCACCGCAAGCGCGGCATCGCGTTCGACGCCGAGCCCCTCGGCGAAGCAGGCGCCGATATTGTTTTGCGCCCGCGCGACCCCGGCATGCGCGAGCGGTGTCCAGATCGCGAGCGCGGTCGTATAGTCGCTGCGGCTCGCAGCCTCATAGGCGGCCGCCATCTGTCCCGCGACATCGATCGCGCTCTGTCGTCGGCCGGCGAGGCGCTCAAGCCAGCGCATCGGCGGCTCCCGAGCCAAGCTTGGCGAGATTGGCAACGAACGCGTCGCCGTCCTCGAGGCAGCGCAGGTCGAAGACCAGCGCATTGTCCTCGATGCGGCCGATCACCGGCATGGGCAACTTGCGCAGGCTGGCCGCGAGCGCGGCGAGCGCCGTGCCGGCGCCGCGCGCGGCTTTCGGACGGATCGCAAGCCCCGCGCTCGGCACGGTATCGGTTGGGAGCGCGCCGGAGCCGATCTGGCTCGCGCATTCCATCGCCGCGACCGTGAACGCGTCGCCGAGCGTGGAGGCGACCGCCGGGAGGAGGCGCTCGGCGAGCGCTGCAATTTCCGCTTTCGGCCGCGCCAGCAGCCGCAAGGTCGGCAGGCGTACGGCAAGCCGGTCCGGGTCGCGATAGAGCCGCAACGTCGCCTCGAGCATTGCGATACGCATCTTGTCGACGCGCAGCGCCCGCTTCATCGGATTGCGATTGATCTTTTCCAAGAGGTCCTTGCGGCCGACGATGAAGCCCGCCTGCGGTCCGCCGAGCAGCTTGTCGCCTGAGAACGTTACCAGGTCCGCACCCTCCGCGACCGCTTCGCGAACCGTCGGCTCATGCGCGAGGCCGAAGCGTGCAAGATCGATCAGCGTCCCGGAGCCGAGATCGTTCACCAGCGGCACGTTGCGCTTGTGGGCTATGGCGGCGAGTTCGTCCGCGCGAACCTCCTTGGTGAAGCCCTCGATGCGGTAGTTCGAGGTGTGCACCTTGAGCACCAAGCCGGTCTTGTCGCCGATCGCCGCCACATAGTCCTTGGCATGGGTGCGATTGGTGGTGCCGACCTCGACGAGCCTGGCGCCGGCGCGCGCCATGATGTCGGGCATGCGGAACGCGCCGCCGATCTCGATCAATTCGCCGCGCGAGACGATCGCCTCGCGGCCTTTCGCGAGCGCGTTGAGGACGAGCAGCACCGCGGCGGCATTGTTGTTGACGAAGGTCGCGTCCTCGGCGCCGGTCAGCTCGCACAGCAGGGCGCGCAGATGATCGTCGCGCTCGCCGCGCTTGCCGCTCGCAAGATCGAACTCGAGCGCCACGGCATGGCGCATCGCCGCGACGGCGGCCTCGATCGCCTCTTCGGCGATCAGCGCGCGGCCCAGATTCGTGTGCAGCACGGTGCCGGTCAGATTGAACACGGCTTTCAGGTTCGGCCGCGCCAGGGCATCGAGACGGGCGCGGGCAGCGGCCGCGACCGCGTCGGCGGTCGCCGCGGTGTGTGCCGCACGTGCCTCGCCGAGCACCACGCGCACCGCGTCGACCACGGCGGGCCGCCCGAAGCGCGCCACCGCGTCAGCCGCGCCGGGCAGCCGCATCACCTCGTCGACCGAGGGCAGCTTGCGCAGCGCGGCGTTCGTTTTGGCGTCCATGCCCTAATATCCGATCAGGAACGGGTTGAACGCGCCGCGGCGATAGCCCTTCTCGCGCACCAGCAGATCGAGCCCAAGGCTCGCGACATCGTCGGCAATCGGATCGACGTCGACCTGGCTGTGCTGCTGCAGGATCTTCACATAGCCGTGGCATTCGTCGCAGGTCTCGGCCTTCACGATGCCGCCGCTGCCCTCGATCTCCTGATAGCCGATGCCCTTGGTTGAGCCGCACAGCGTGCATTTGATGCGCACCACGTTCCACAGCGTGCCGCACAGCGCGCACCCGCAGAAACGCGTGCCATGCGCGCCTTTCCAGCCGACCACCATCGAGGCGACCGGCGGTCCGCCACACACAGGACAGGCGCCGTCGCCGACCGGAACCAGCGCACCCGCATCGAGGCCGGCGGCGAGCCGCGCGAAATGCACCTGCAGCGCCGCCGCCACGAAGACGTGCTCGGCGAGCGCCTCGACCGCGACGGAATCGGCGAGCAGCGCGCGCAGCATCGCTTCGCGCGCGCCGGGATCGGCGGCGGCAACGCGCGCGAGCGCCGCGGCTGCGACCGGCGGCATCGTGATCGTTGCGGCGAGCGCGAGCAGGCGCTCGAGCGTTGCCTCATAGGCGGGGCCGGCCGTGAAGCGGTTGCGGTCGAGCGGCGGCATGCCGAACTCGCGCGCGCGCTTGTGGGCCTCCGGGTCCGGCATCTCCGGGTCCGGCAGGTCGTCCTGGATGCGGTATTGCGCCTCGGTCAGGTCGCCGAGGAATCTCAGATAGGGCGCAAGCTCATGGCCTTGCGCCAGCGCGCGCAGGCGATGGGTGCGTTCGGCGAACAGCGTGAGCGGATCGGGAAGCCGGCAGAAGGGCGGGGCCGCGATCTCGCCGATCGGGATGGGATCGTGCCGGGGGGCACCGACCTTGCTCATCATTCGTCCTCACGAACCGCACGGGCCACGTGGCGCAGGCTCAGTCCACTGATCCAAAAAACTTCGGTCCTGGACCGGGTTACGCGAAACAAGTCAGGCGTGATCTTATCCGATCACGCCTGAAATAACACCGCACGCAGTGTCGCTATTCGGCCGGCGTCGCGCCGGTATTGCGGTCCTGCTTGCCGGTCACGAGCTCGCGCAGCCATTTGCGGTGATGGCGCCAGGCCCAGCCGCCGGTGACCTTGCCGCGCGTCATCGCCGAGATGGTGCCGCGCACCCAGATCGCCGCGTAGACGTGCACGATCCACACGCATATGATGACCACAGCGGCGAGCGAGTGGGTCAGCACCGCCCATTGCTTCTGAGTCAGGGTCGTGTACTCGGCGAAGTACTGGTCCCAGATCACCAAGCCGCTGCCGATCAGGATGATGATCAGCAGTGTCATCCCCCAGAACACGACTTTCTGGCCAGCATTGTATTTGCCGATCTCGACCAGGTCGGGATCCTCGTGGTCGCGATTGCCGAGCACCTCGTTGAGCCTTCTGAGCCAGGTGGTGTCGGCGCCCTTCCACAGGTTCAGCCGCCAGAACCGCAGGAACAGCCCGGCAAAGCTGAAGAACAGCACGACCCCGATCCAGGGATGGATCGCGCGCGTCGCCTGGCCGCCGCCGAACAATCCGGTCAGGAAGAAGAGCACCGGATGGAACAGCGCGAGGCCGGAGATCGCCAGCAGCACCAGCGAGGTGGCGGTGATCCAGTGGTTGATGCGCGCGCCCGTGGTGTAGCGATCGACCACCACCGGTTTGCCCGGATGGACGCTGTCGGTGGATGCGACATCATCCGAGCTCATGACCGCCTCCCGGTCAGTTCCTCAGCATGCTGCTCGTCCTCACTGCTGACGCGGTTTGGACCCATCACCAGATGGTGCAGCACGCCGATCGCCGCGAATGCGCCGATCGCTGCGAGGCCGGCATATTTGGCAACGCCCTTCCATAGCTCGACGATCGGGCTGATGCGTGGATTGTTCGGCAGGCCGGCGTAGATCTCCGGCTTGTCGGCGTGGTGCAGCACGTACATCACATGCGTGCCGGACACGCCGGGCGGATCATAGAGGCCGGCGTTCTTGAAGCCGCGCGACTTCAAGTCCTTGATGCGGCCGTCGGCCCATTTCTTCATGTCGTCCTTGGTGCCGAACACGATCGCCTGGGTCGGGCAGGCCTTCTGGCAGGCTGGCCCCTGGCCGACGGCGATGCGGTCGGAGCAGAGCGTGCACTTGTAGGCCTTGTTGTCGACCTTGGAGATGCGCGGGATGTTGAACGGGCATCCCTTCACGCAATAGCCGCAGCCGATGCAGTTCTCGTGCACGAAGTCGACGATGCCGTTGGAATACTGCACGATCGCACCGGGCGCCGGGCAGGCCTTGAGGCAGCCCGGATCGGCGCAATGCATGCAGCCGTCCTTGCGGATCAGCCATTCGAGATTCTGGCTCTCCGGGTTCACCCATTCGGTGAACCGCATCACCGTGAAGCTGTCGGGCGTCAGATCGAGCGGGTTGTCGTAGACCCCGTGATTGATGCCGACCTTCTCGGTCAGGTCGTTCCATTCGAGGCAGGCGACCTGGCAGGCCTTGCAGCCGATGCACTTGGTGACGTCGATCAGCTTGGCAACCGGCGTCTGCATCGTCGCGGGTATTGGGACCGAGGAGGCCGAGCGACGGATGAGGTCGGCCTCGCCGAACTTCGCGGGTGTCGGCTGGACGGTCGGATTGGGAAGCGGAGGAAACATGTGCGTGCCTCCCTATGCCACCGGCCCAGTAATGGGCTCGATATCGACCAGGAACGCCTTGTACTCCGGCGTCTCGATATTGGCGTCACCCACATAGGGTGTGAGCGAGTTCGGGCCGAAGCCCTTCTTGGTCTCGCCCATGAAGCCCCAATGCAGCGGGATGCCGACGATGTGCACCTGTTTGCCGTCGCAGGTGAGGGTGCGCACGCGCTTGGTGACGACGGCTTTCGCCTTCACCGAGCCGCGCTTCGACCACACGCGCACCCATCCGCCGGATTTGATGCCTTTCTGCTTGGCGAGATCCTCGCTGATCTCGACGAAGAACTCCGGCTGCATCACGGCATTGACGTGCGAGTGCTTGGTCCAGAAGTGGAAGTGCTCGGTCAGCCGATAGGAGGTCGCCGCATAGGGGAACTCCTTCGCGTCGCCGAACTGCTCCAGATCATTGCGGAAGACACGCGCCGCCGGATTGCCGCGGATCTTCGGTGCCAGCACGTTGACCACCGGCGACTCGAACGGCTCGTAGTGCGTCGGGAATGGCCCTTCGCGCATCAGGCCGCGCGCGAACAGGCGGGCCGTGCCTTCGGGGTTCATGATGAACGGTCCAACGACATCCGGCTTCATGGTCGGCCCGATGTCCGGCACGTCGTAGCCACCCCATTGCGTGCCATTCCATTCGAGCAGCTTGCGGCTCGGATCCCACGGCTTGCCGGTCGTGTCGGCGGAGGCGCGGTTGTAGAGGATGCGCCGGTTCGCCGGCCATGACCAAGCCCATTTGGCAAAGGCGCCGGTCTCGTCCGGGTCGGACGTATCGCGCCGCGCCATCTGGTTGCCGGCTTCGGTGAAGCTGCCGGTATAGATCCAGCACGCGCCCGCGGTGCGGCCGTCATCGGTCATGGCGGCAAAGCCCGGGAGCTGCTTGCCCTTGCCGATCAGCACCCTGCTCGGATCGTTCGGGTCGGTGATGTCGACCAGGGCCGAGCCGTTGAGCTCCTTGGCGAGCTCTTCCGGCGTCGGCTCGTTCGGATCCTTGTAGTTCCAGGTGAGCTTGAGGATCGGATCCGCGAACGCGCCGCCTTCCTTCTCGTAGAGCGCGCGCAGCCGCAGGAAGATCTGCGACATGATCCAGACGTCGCTCTTCGCCTCGCCGGGCGGTGTGCCGCCGGCCCAGTGCCATTGCAGCCAGCGGCTGGAATTGACCAGCGAGCCTTCGTCCTCGGCAAAGCAGGTGGTTGGGAGCTCGATCACCTCGGTCCCAATCGAGGCCGTGTCGACCTCGTTGTATTCGCCGTGGTTCTGCCAGAACCGCGCCGTCTCGGTCTGCAACGGATCGAGCACGACGAGGTATTTGAGCTTCGACAGCGCCGCGGTGATCTTCTTGCGGTTCGGGGCCGACAACATGATGTTGAAGCCCTGGCACATATAGCCGTTCATCTTGCCGGCGTGCATCAGCTCGAACGCCCGCAGGATGTCGTAGGCCGGCACGTCGAGCTTCGGCAGATAGTCGTAGGCGAAGCTGTTCTCCTTGGTCGCGGCGTCGCCCCACATCGACTTGAGGAAGCTCACCATGAACTTCCTGTAGTTCTGCCAGTAGCTCATCTGGTTCGGCCGCAACGGCTTGAAGCCGCGCGTCGACATGTATTTGTCGAACGAGTCCTCCTTCTCGGTCGGGATCGTCAGATAGCCGGGGATCAGGTTCGACATCAGGCCGATGTCGGTGAGCCCTTGAATGTTGGAGTGGCCGCGCAGCGCATTCATGCCGCCGCCACGCACGCCGATGTTGCCGAGGATCAGCTGCAACATCGCCATGGTACGGATGTTCTGCGAGCCTTTGGCGTGCTGCGTCCAGCCAAGCGCGTACATGGAGGTCATGTACTTGTCCTTGGCCGAGGTCGCGGCGATCATCTCGCAGATCTTGACGAACGTGTCCTTCGGCGTGCCGCAGATCCGTTCGACCATCTCGGGCGTGTAGACCGAGACGTGCTTCTTCAAGAGCTGCCAGACGCAACGCGGATTCTGCAGCGTCTCGTCCTGCATGACGAAGCCGTCCGGCCCGAGCTGGTACTCCCAGGTCGAGCGGTCGTAGTCACGCCGCTGCTCGTCATAGCCCGTGAACAGGCCGTCCTTGTAGTCGAAGCCGTCCTTCACGAGATAGGGCGCGTTGGTGAACGCCTTGGTGTAGTCCCACTGCACTTTTTCGTTGCTGATGCAGTAGTTGATGACGCCGTTGAGGAAGGCGATGTCGGTGCCCTGCCGGATCGGCGCGTAGAGATCCGCGACCGAGGCCGAGCGCGTGAAGCGCGGATCGACCACGATCAGCTTGGCGCCGCGATTGTGCTTCGCCTCCGTGACCCACTTGAAGCCGCACGGATGCGCTTCGGCGGCATTGCCGCCCATGATGACAACAAGATCGGTGTTCTTGATGTCGGTCCAAGAGTTCGTCATCGCACCGCGACCGAATGTTGGGGCCAGACTGGCCACCGTCGGTCCGTGTCAGACTCTCGCTTGGTTATCGAACGCCAATATCCCGGTGCTGCGCACGACCTTGTAGGTCGCCCACGCCGTCTCGTTGGTGGTCGCCGAGGCGGCGAGGAAGCCGGTCGTCAGCCACCGGTTCACCGTCACGCCGTCATTGTTCTTCGCGACGAAGTTCTTGTCGCGATCGTCTTTCATCAACCGCGCGATACGGTCGAGCGCGACATCCCACGACACGCGCTCGAACTTGTCCGAGCCGGCCTTGCGGATCTGCGGATAGAGCGTGCGCGTCTTGGAATGCACGACTTCGAGCAGGCCCGCGCCCTTGGGGCAAAGCGTGCCGCGATTGGTCGGATGGTCCGCATCGCCTTCGATGTGGGTGATCTCAGCCTTCTCGCCCTTCTTCCTGTCGCCGCGCGAATACATGATGATGCCGCAGGCGACCGAGCAGTAGGTGCAAGTGTTGCGTGTCTCGGTGGTGCTCGTGAGCTTGAACGGGCGAATGGCGGCCGCGTGAGCGGCCTCGGTGTCTCCAAATCCAAGCGCTCCAAGTGTTGTCCCGGCGAGACCCGCGCTGGCGCCGGCCAGAAAATGGCGCCGCGAGAGTTCCATGTTCATTATAACGATTCCTCCTGTAGCGTTCGCCCCCTCCGGGGGACGCACTCCGAAGCGCCAACGCCCAAGTTGTGCGCTTGGATCAACGGGAATCCGTGATCCGAAAATCGTATTGAGTGATTAGAACCTAGTCAAACAGATCGGAGTGGTTCTAAAGTTTAGGTGCATCGCAACAACCGCGCCGTTGCGGCGCGAACCGTGACATTCCGTTACGTTATTGCGTGCACGCGCAATTTGAATTCACAACTCTTTGCGTTCGCTCTGGCAATTCGATCACAGCCGCTTGAACGACACTGCGTCGCGTTGACCGCACACGACATAGTGTCGCACGATTGCGGCGTGACGTTTTTTGCGGCTCCCGAGTCTCGGGGCGCACACTTTTCCGGCCGGCCGGCCAGCTCACGCGCCAGCGCGATGCGTTGGGCGGCATTTGCTGCGTTGGCGCTCTCGGCCGCCGGCCCGGTTTCTACCTCCGGTCATTGTCACGCGATCGCGCCGCCGGGCGCGGAGCGCGCGCGGCTCGCGTTTCAACTCACCGACAGCTCCGGCACTCAGCTGTCGCTCGGCGATCTCGCCGGGCGCAAGGTCGTGGTCCACTTCTTTGCCACCTGGTGCGAGCCGTGCCGCGAAGAATTGCCGGCGCTCGATCGCCTCGTGGCGCGCAGCCGCGATCGCGATCTCGCCGTGGTGGCGATCGCGGTGGCCGAGGTCCCGGTTCGGGTGAAGCGCTTCCTCGCGCAGACGCCGGTCGCGTTCCCGGTCCTCATCGACGCGGACCGCGCGGTCGCCAAAGCCTGGGGCGTGACCACGCTGCCGACGTCCTTCGTTCTCGATGCCGATCTGAACATCCGCCTTGCGGTCGAACAGGCCCACGATTGGGACCGTTTCGACCCGACAAGGCTCGCAGACCAACACTCCAGGGAGGAAAGCAAATGACATTGAATCGACGCGACGTCCTGAAGGCGAGCGCAGTGCTCCCGCTCGCGGCCGCGATGCCGGTGGCCGCCGGCGCGCAAGACGCATTCGCCCCGCGGCCCGGCAAGTGGCGCGCGTTCGAAGTGGTCACGCGCCTGGAGATCGCGCGCGGGCAGGGCGCCGCGCAAGCCTGGATCCCGGTCCCGTCGGTGAATGAGGAAACGTGGTTCAAGTCCGGCGACAGCACCTGGACGACGAACGGCACCGCCGCGCTCGTGACCGACGCGAAATATGGCGCCCGCTTCGTGCATGCCGAATGGGCGAGCGGCGACGCGATTATCGAGGTGACCAGCCGCTTTGGCACGCAGGATCGCGCGATCGATCTGTCGAGCCCCGGCAGCGCGACGCTCGCGGAGGCCGAGCGCAAGCTCTACACCTCTGCGACCGCCCTGATTCCGACCGACGGCATCGTGCGCGAGACGTCCGACAAAGTGACCGCCGGCGCCACGAGCGACCTCGAGAAGGCCCGCCGGATCTACGAGTGGATCGTCCGGAACACCTATCGCAAGGCGGCGACGCGCGGCTGCGGCGTCGGCGATATCGCGGCGCTGTTGAAGAGCGGCGATCTCGGCGGCAAGTGCGCCGACCTCAATGCGCTCGCCGTCGGGCTGTTGCGCGCGGCCGGCATCCCGGCGCGCGACGTCTACGGCATTCGCGTCGCGCCCTCGCGCTTCGGCTACAAGGCGCTCGGCGCCGGATCGGCCACCATCACCAAGGCGCAGCATTGCCGCGCGGAAGTGTTCCTCGCCGGCTTCGGCTGGGTGCCGATTGATCCTGCCGACGTGCGCAAGGTCATGCTCGAGGAGCCGCCGACGAACCTCGCCCTCGATGATCCGAAGGTGACCGCGGCGCGCGCCGCGCTGTTCGGCGCCTGGGAGGACAACTGGCTCGCCTACAATTTCGCGCACGACGTGATGCTGCCGGGTGCAAAAGCGCCGGTCGATTTCCTGATGTATCCGCAAGCCGAGACCGCAGCCGGCCGGCTCGACTGCCTCGACCCGGATAGCTTCCGCTACACGATCACCGCCAAAGAGCTAGGTGCAGCGTGACGAAGGTGCCGCCCAAGCATACGCAAGTCGCAGGAACCCAAGTCACAGGAACCCAAGTCACAGGAACTCTTGTGCGGGCTCGCCGGTTCATTACGTCTCGAACCGGAGGTCGTCATGAGCCCGCTTCGCACCGTCCTGCTCGCCGCCGCGATGGCTTTGCCTGTTCCGGCCGCCTTCGCGCAAGAACAAGCGCCGATGGTGGAAAAGCCGGCCTCGCTGCAGCAGAACAACAGCAAGGGCACGGCCCCCGGCGGGGCTGGGTCGACCGGCTGGACCGGTGGAACCGGCGGGTCGTTCGTCGGCACCGATCACAATACCGCGGACCCGAACTGGCAGCCCGAAATGGCGACCGGCGCGGACCTGAAAGGACCGCCGACGCGCTTCGAGGCCGGCAAGACTCCCGAGTAGCGTCTCCAGATAGCAATTGGTCTGCCGCGCGGGTGGCGCCATGTTAGCGCCACCCATGTCTTCGACTGCCGAAACCGTGCTCGACCTGCGCGGCATCCGCTGCCCGCATGTGGTGCTGCGCGCCAAGAAGGCGCTGCGCGCCGTGCCGGTCGGCGGCACGCTGGTGCTCGAATGCACCGATCCGCTCACCGTGATCGACGTGCCGCATTTCGTGACCCAGACCGGCCACGTGCTCGCCGCGCAAGAAAAGGTCAGCGAGCAACGGGGCGATCTCTTTGTGTTTCGCATCGTGAAGCGGCGCTGAGCCGAGGGACATAAGAGGGGAGACTCCGCATGAACGTTCCGATCGTTCGCCTCACCAGCCTCGCGCATGGCGGCGGCTGCGGCTGCAAGCTCGCCCCCTCGGTGCTGCAGCAATTGCTGGCCGACCAGCCGGCCGCGCAGCCGTACCGGCAGCTCCTGGTCGGCACCGAGACCGGCGACGACGCGGCGGTGTGGGAGATCGACCAGAATACCTGCATCATCGCGACCACCGACTTCTTCATGCCGATGGTCGACGACCCGTTCGACTTCGGCCGCGTCGCCGCGACCAACGCGATCTCCGACGTCTATGCGATGGGCGGCAGGCCGATCATGGCGCTCGCGATCCTCGGCATGCCGATCGACAAGATGCCGCCCGACATG
>Ga0081539_10006929_pt1 | contig 10550 bp, 15 predicted proteins | sample TabmetS4T2R2_FD_71023 | JGI IMG/M metagenome (GOLD analysis project Ga0081539, IMG submission 71023) | Tabebuia heterophylla rhizosphere microbial communities from the University of Puerto Rico - S4T2R2 | ecosystem: Host-associated > Plants > Roots > Rhizosphere ... | reverse complement strand
AAGCGGCAGATCTTTGCCGCCGCGGCGCCCGGCCCGGCCGCGCCTGCCTATGCCGTTCCGGCCGCGGCGCCGGCCAATCCCGGCCCGGCGGCTGCCGTCGACGAAGCCGGCGCCGCGGCGCATCCCGGCACCGTGAAGTCGCCGATGGTCGGCACCGCCTATCTCGCCGCCGAGCCCGGCGCCCAGCCGTTCATCTCGACCGGATCGCGCGTCGAGGCGGGCGACACCTTGCTGATCGTCGAGGCCATGAAGGTGATGAACCCGATCACCGCGCCACGCGGCGGCATCGTCAAGCAGGTCCTTGTCCAGGATTCCCAGCCGGTCGAGTATGATCAGCCCCTGCTGATCCTCGAATAAGGCGCATGGGGCCCATGCTGTTCAACAAGGTCCTGATCGCCAACCGGGGCGAGATCGCGCTTCGCGTCCATCGCGCCTGCCACGAGATGGGGATCAAGACGGTCGCGGTCCATTCGACTGCCGACAGCGATGCGATGCACGTGCGGCTGGCCGATGAAGCGGTGTGCATCGGCCCTCCGCCGGCCGCCGATTCCTATCTCAACATTCCCAACATCATCTCGGCAGCCGAGCTGACCCACGCCGATGCGATTCATCCCGGCTACGGCTTCCTGTCCGAGAATGCGCGCTTCGCCGAGATCGTCGAGCTGCACAATATCGTCTGGATCGGCCCCAGTCCCGAGCACATCCGGCTGATGGGCGACAAGGTCGAGGCCAAGCGCACGGCGGCCAAGCTCGGGCTGCCGCTCGTGCCCGGATCCGACGGCCCGGTCGAGGGGGTGAAAGAGGCGCGCAAGATCGCCGAGCAGATCGGCTATCCGGTGCTGATCAAGGCCGCTTCGGGCGGCGGCGGGCGCGGCATGAAGGTCGTCCAGTCGGAAGACCAGCTCGAATCGCAGATGATGCAGGCGCGCACGGAGGCGAAAAACGCCTTCGGCGACGACACCGTCTATCTCGAAAAATATCTCGGCGATCCCAGGCATATCGAATTCCAGGTGTTCGGCGACGGCAAGGGCAAGGCGATCCATCTCGGCGAACGCGACTGCTCGCTGCAGCGGCGCCACCAAAAAGTGCTCGAGGAAGCCCCTTCACCCGCGATCAGCCCCGAGGAGCGCGACCGCATGGGCGGCATCGTCGCCAAGGCCATGGCGGAGATGGGCTATCGCGGCGCCGGAACGATCGAGTTCCTCTACGAGAATGGCCAGTTCTACTTCATCGAGATGAACACCCGCCTCCAGGTCGAGCATCCGGTGACCGAGATGATCACCGGCATGGACCTGGTGCGCCAGCAGATCAGGGTGGCCGCCGGCGAAGGCCTGTCGCGCACGCAGGACCAGGTCGTGTTCCGCGGCCATGCGATCGAATGCCGGATCAATGCGGAGGATCCGAAGACCTTCGCCCCCTCGCCCGGCACCGTGAAGAATTATGTCGCCCCCGGCGGCATGCATGTCCGCGTCGATAGCGGCCTCTACGGCGGCTATAAGGTGCCGCCCTATTACGACAGCATGATCGCCAAGCTGATCGTCTATGGCGCCTCGCGCGAGGGCTGCCTGCTGCGGCTGCGGCGGGCGCTCGAGGAATTCATCATCGACGGCATGAAGACGACCATTCCCCTGCATCAGGAGCTGGTCCGCGATCCCGAGTTCCAGGCCGGCAATTACACGATCAAATGGCTCGAGGAGTGGCTGGCCAAGACGCCGGTGGAGGCTGAATGAAGGCGACCATCTATCACAATCCAAACTGCGGAACCTCGCGCAAGACGCTGGATATATTAAAGGAATCCGGTGCGGACGTGAGTGTGATCCAATATCTGAAGACGCCGCCGAGCCGCGATGAGCTGGTACGGCTCTACAAGCGCGCCGGCATCACGCCGCGGCAGGGACTGCGCAAGAAGGAGCCGCTCGCAGGCGAGCTTGGTCTGCTGGGCGAAACCGTCAGTGACGATGCGATCCTCGATGCCATGGTGAAGCATCCGATCCTGATCGAACGGCCGCTGGTGGAGACGGACAAAGGCGTAAGACTTTGCCGGCCGCAGGACGAGGTGCGCTCGATCCTCTGACTCTCGACAGCTGTCACGAGGGCGTCACGCCTGCGCCATAAGGATCGCTGGGCGGCAAACGCCGCCAGGCGACACTTGGGGGAGTGGCGGCATGACAAAGCCTGTCTACGACGTGCTGTTCCTGTGCACCGGCAACAGCGCACGATCGATCATGGCGGAATCGATCCTGAACAAGGATGGTCTCGGCCGGTTTCGCGCTTATTCGGCCGGCAGCCACCCCAAGAACGCGCCGCATCCCATGGCGCTGCAGGTCCTGTCGAGCCTGGGATTTTCGACGGCGGGACTTCGCTCCAAGAGCTGGGACGAGTTCGCCAAGCCGGACGCCCCCGAGTTCGATTTCATCATCACCGTCTGCGACAATGCCGCCGGTGAGGTCTGCCCGGTCTGGCCGGGCCAGCCGGTCACCGCCCATTGGGGTATTGCCGATCCTGCCTTGGTCGAAGGCGAAGACCAGCGCGACGCCTTTGTCACCGCGCTGCGCCATCTGACGCGGCGCATCGAGCTGTTCCTGTGCCTGCCGTGGGAGTCGATCGACCGCACCGCGCTGCAGGCCAAGCTTCGTGAGATCGGCGCCGAGCAGCCCGCCGGCTGATGCATGTCGTGCCACGGGAAGCGCCCGAATCCTTGCGTTTCTCCCGCATTGGTCAATAAACTGCCCGAATGCAGCCGGGCATGAAATCGATCGCTCTCTACAACCTCAAAGGGGGAGTCGGGAAAACGACCATCGCCGTCACCCTGGCATGGGCGGCAGCAACCTTGTCGTCACGCCGCACATTGCTCTGGGACCTCGATGCCCAGGGCGCCGCCAGCTATCTGCTCGATCATGAACAACCTGCCTCCGAGGAGGCGCGTGCGGTGTTCGCCCGCGACGTTTCGCCCACCAAGCTGATCCATGCAACCGCCATTCCACGACTGGACCTGCTGCCCGCCGACACCTCGCTGCGCGGACTCGACCTGTTCCTGCACAATCTTGGCAAGCGCAAGCGGCTGACCAGGCTGCTCGAGCGGGTCGCCAAGGACTATGACCGGATCATTCTCGACTGCCCGCCCGGGCTCACCGAGACCAGCGAGCAGGTGCTGCGCGCGGCGGACCTGATCATTGTCCCGATGATTCCTTCACCGCTTTCCCAGCGCGCGCTGGACGACGTAATCGGCTTCCTCGACCGCAACGGGATCAGGCGGGGCGCGCTCTTGCCGGTGTTCAACATGGTCGACCGGCGCCGGCTGATTCATCTTGCCGCGCTCGAAGCCAACCCCAGCTGGCCCACCGTGCCCATGGCAAGCGTCATCGAGGCGCTGTCTGGTCCCGACCGCGCCGTCGGTGCCTTGCCGCGCGGCTCGCCCGCCGGACAAGCCGTCGCTGCGCTCTGGCAGGGGATCGAACGCAAGCTTGCGAGAGTGCCGAAGGCGGGTTGACCACGCGCCGCGCCCGGTCCCATTTCCAGCTGTGATGTCGCTGCTTGATCCGGAACTGATGCTCCGCGCCTATTCGCTCGGGGTCTTCCCGATGGCGGACAGCCGCGACGCCGAAAAGGTCTTCTGGGTCGAGCCGCGCCGACGCGCGATCATCCCGCTGGAGAGCTTCCGCCCGTCACGCACCTTGCGCAAGCGAATTCGCTCCGGCGCCTTCACCGTCACCAGGGACCAGGCATTCGGACAAGTTGTGCTGCAATGTGCCGCCCGCCAGGAGACCTGGATCAATGACGAGATCGAGCAAAGCTATCTCCAGCTGCACCGGCTCGGCCATGCCCATTCGGTCGAGTGCTGGTCGGACGGCGAACTGGTCGGCGGTCTCTATGGGGTGAAGCTCGGCGCGGCTTTCTTCGGCGAAAGCATGTTCTCGTACCGCACCGATGCCTCCAAGGTAGCGCTGGCATGGCTGGTCGCCCGGCTGAAGGCCGGCCGCTTCCAGCTGCTCGACTGCCAGTTCATGACCGAGCATCTGCGCAGCCTGGGTGCGATCGAAATCAGCCAGAAGGCTTATCTGGCCCGTCTTTCCGCAGCACTCTCGCCGGCCGCCGCCGTTGGCGTAGGAGCAGGCGTAGCCGCAGGCGGCGGAGCGGGCGCTGCCTCGTTCGCCGGCGCGATCTCGTTGCCGGGCGTGGATTTTACCGCGCTCGACCGGTTGTTGGGAATGGACCCCGCCTTGACCGTCGATGCATCCGCCTCCGGATGCTTCATCGCGCAGCTTTTGGGCCAGACGTCATAGACCGGATGCTCGACGACGTTGAGCGACGGCGTCTCCTTGTAGAGCCAGCCGGAGAAAACGCGCTGGAATTGGCCCTGCGGATTGCGGACGTCGAGCTGGACGAAAGCACCGGTCAGCGTCTGCTCCTCCCAGGGCGCGGTCGTCTCGCAGGCGCGCAGCCGAACGATCACGTCGCCCACGCGGAACGCCTGGCCGGGCTTCATGGTCAGATCGCGTTCGATCCCGTTGCGCTTGTTCAACAGACCGATCACCGCCACGCGCTCGGGCATTGGCGTCGTGCCGGGCGCCGGCGCCACTTCCGGTTGCGGAATGTCGACGGTCACCGCCTCCGGCTCGGTCTTCTGCTGCTGCGGGGGCGGCATCGTCGAGCGGTGGCAGGAAGCGAGCAGCAGCAAGGCCGTGCCGGCCACCGCAAGGCAGGCCGATCGGACGTGCATCAATCGGGAGTCCAGGCCTGGTAGTCACCACTCGCCGCGGCCCGGCGCCCGCCGCGATCGAGCGAGCCGGATGGCCGGTAAGCCCGTGGCGTGCCCGTCAGATTCGGCGTCGGATCCTTCAGGAAGGGCGGTGGCGGCGGCAGCGCCTCATCGGGCGGCCCGTCGATCAAGCGGTGCATCCAGCTATACCAATCCGGCGGTATGCGGCTGGCATCGTTCGAGCCGTTGTAGATGACCCAGCGGCGCCCATCCTTGGACTCATAATAGACATTGCCGAGCTGATCGGTGCCGACCTTGCTGCCGTGACGGCGTGTGAACCACGCGGTTCCCACCGTCGCGCCATCCCACCAGGTGAAGATCTTCTTGAGCGCGCCCATGGCCGTCCGCCTAGCTCCGAACCGACTTCAGAGGCAAGCGCTGTTCAGGGCCGGCGCCAGATGACGCGGTCGTTCGCCTTGATGCCGAGTTCCGCCGTGCGGCCGCCGGCGAGCTCGAGCACCGAGGCGACAGGCTCATAGGAGGAAACCGTGTCGAGTGAATAAGGCACGGTGTTGACGGCGATGCGGGCGATCGTGCCATCGGCGCGAATGAACACCATGTCGAGCGGCACCATCGTGTTGCGCATCCAGAAGGTGGCGACGCGCGTCGGCGCCATGGGAAAGATCATGCCCTCGTTCGGGCCGACGTGCGGGCGGAACATCAGTCCCCGCTCCTGCTGCTCGGGCGTGACCGCCACCTCGACGGTGAAGCGGTGCACATGATTGCGGCTGCGGATCTTCAGCGGCACCAGCGGCATGCCGGCCGGCGAACGCGCCAGTGCGGCGGACGCAGACTGCAGCGGAGCAGGCTGGGCGGCGTAGCAGAAGAGGGCCGCGAGCGAAGCGGCGACGATCATCGAACGACGGAGAATCACAGTGGCTCGACCTCTACCGCAAGTGGCCCCTTGCGTCCCATGGCAATGCGGGCGCGCAGCTCCTGATCGGGTTCGAGATCGGACAGGCCCCCGCGGCGCACCGTCTCCATGTGCACGAAAATATCCTGCGATTCATCGTTGCGCACCAGAAAGCCATATCCCTTTAGGCGGTTGAACCATTTGACGCGGACCGGCTCGAACGATCCCGCCTCGTCGAGCAGGCTGGTCGGATCGGTGCGGCTCGCGCCGCTGGGGCGCGTCAGTTCGGGAATAACCGCCTGGCTGAGATCGATTGCCAATATCTTGCGCGCCTGCAGGCCCCTCTCCTGCTCGGCGACCAGGCATTCGACCAGCGCGCCTTCCGGCAGGCTGCGCCGGTCATGTTCCTTGAGGACGCTGAAATGGACCAGTATGTCGCCGCTCGCCTGATCGCTGACGATGAAGCCGAACCCGCGCGTGGCATCGAACCATTTGACGGTACCGGAGACCTTGACGAGGGTCTCCTCTTCAGGGCGCGCGGCATCGCCAACGCCAGCAGGCGAAGCGTCTTGCGCCAATTGTTCGCGCCGGGACCCCATCGTCACATCACGCTATGCTCACATTGTGAACTAACACGCATTTTACCAAGCTGAAACTCAGATTCCGTCCTGATCCGGTACGTCCCCCGGTTCCGCATTGACCACCATGCGGACTATATCAATTGGATGCCCGGCGCGCACCATTGCCGCAAGCGCCCGCTCGCGCGCGGCTTTGTCCGCCTTTTCAACAGCATAGGGACCAATCTTGCGGCGCTGCGCAAAACGGAGCGCCGCAGCCAGCGCGGCCTGCGCGCCAGACTCACCTATTTTATCCCGTTCATCGCCGGTTATGCCTGCCGCTGCCAGCGCCTGGTTGATGCGGCGCTGTCCGTAGCCGCGGCGCTGCATCGCCGCGGCGCGGGCCGCGGCAAAGGCAGCATCGTCAACGTAACCGAGGCGCGCCATATGCTCGACGATCGGATCAATGGCCGGCCCCGTCTCGCCCGACCACCCGCGCTCCTTCACCTTGCGCGCAAGATAGGCGCGGAGCCGTGCCCGGGTCGTGCCGAACCGTCCGACATAGTGCAGCGCCACCCGCTCCAGCGCCTGCTGGTCGAGCGGCCGGCGGCCTCGGCGCGGCCGGGATTCAGGTTTCTGTGGTATCACGCGCCTTGTTTGTGCCACAGTAGGGCCCGATTATGAACGAGCCTTGTAGCCAGCCTATCGCGAGGCCCGATGGTCAAGCGCCACTTCACAACAATTGAGGACCGATCCCCACGTGCTTGAAAGAGTCCACGCAAAAACCCGTATCGATGCACTGGAGGCCACTCCCACCGACGACGACGTGCTTGCGCGCCGCTTCGCCGATTTCGATACGCTGGGCGAAGCGCTGGATTATGCAGCGCAGGGCGTGCGGGGCCTCAATTTTCACGATCCGCGCGCCGTTCTGCTGCGCACCTACAGCTATCGCGAACTGCGCCAGGATGCCCTCGAGGCAGCCTACCGGCTGATCGCCCGGGGCGTGAAACGCGGCGATCGCATCGCCATGGTCGCCGAGACCAGCCCGGACTTTGCCGCCTTGTTCTTCGGCGCCGTCTATGCCGGCGCCTGGCCGGTGCCGTTGCCGCTTCCCACCTCGTTCGGGGGCCGCGAGAGCTATATCGAGCAGCTCAGTGTCCAGCTCAAGAGCTGCGCCCCTGCCCTGCTGCTCTATCCGCCCGACCTCGCCATGGCCGGCGAGGCTGGTCTTGCCGCCGGAGTGTCCGCGCTCGATTGGGCCGACTTTGCAGTCGAGCCCGCCAAGCCGAGGGCCCTGCCATCCGCCAAGCCCGACGACATTGCCTATCTGCAATATTCGAGCGGCTCGACCCGCTTTCCGCATGGCGTCGCCGTGACCCATCGCGCGCTGCTGAGCAACCTCGCCGCGCACAGCCACGGCATGGACTTGCAGGAAGGCGATCGCTGCGTCTCCTGGCTGCCTTGGTACCATGACATGGGGCTGGTCGGCTGCCTGCTCTCGCCGGTCGCCAACCAATGTTCGGCCGATTATCTGAAGACCGAGGATTTCGCCCGCCGGCCGCTCGCCTGGCTCGACCTGATCAGCCGCAACCAGGGCACGACGCTGAGCTATTCGCCGACCTTCGGCTATGACATTTGCGCGCGCCGGATCGGCAGCCAGAGCAAGGTCGCCGAGCGGTTCGACCTGTCGCGCTGGCGCGTCGCCGGCAACGGCGCGGACATGATCCGGCCGGACGTGATGCAGGCGTTCGTCGATGCCTTCGCCGATGCCGGCTTCAACGCCAAGAATTTCCTGCCGAGCTATGGCCTGGCCGAAGCGACGCTGGCGGTGTCGATCATGCCGCCGGGCGAAGGCATTGTCGTCGAGCTGGTCGCCGAGACGCAGCTCGCCGGCGCCGGTGCGGCCGAACGCGACCATCCGCAGCGCTATCGGGCGATCGTCAATTGCGGCAAGCCGGCGCGGGACATGGAGATCCAGATCCGCGACGAGGAAGGCCGCCCACTGCCCGAGCGGGCGATCGGCAAGGTCCACGCGCGCGGTCCTTCGGTCATGACCGGCTATTTCCGTGACGAGGAAGCGACCGCCGCCTGCCTCGGTGGCGATGGCTGGCTCGACACCGGGGACATGGGCTATCTGTCGGACGGCTATCTCTACATCGTCGGCCGCGCCAAGGACATGATCATCGTCAACGGCCGCAACCACTGGCCGCAGGACATCGAATGGGCGGTCGAGCAGCTGCCCGGCTTCAAGGCCGGCGACATCGCCGCCTTCGCCATCACCACGCCCGGCGGCGAGGAGACGCCAGCCGTACTGGTGCAATGCCGTACGTCCGACCCGGAAGAGCGCGAGCGCCTGCGCGAACAGATCCGCGATCGCGTCCGCGCCATCACCGGCGTCAATTGCGTGATCGAGCTGGTCCCGCCGCGCACGCTGCCGCGCACCAGCTCGGGCAAGCTGAGCCGGGCCAAGGCGCGGACGCTGTATCTGTCGGGCGAGATCCAGCCGTTCGACATTGCTGCGTAAGAACTGCGTATTTCTTCAAAATTTCTCTTATTTTCAAGGACTTGTCGTCATTACGAGCGCTAGCGAAGCAATCCAGTGCGATTGCGGAGTCAACATGGATTGCTTCGTCGCTCCGCTCCTCGCAATGACGAATGAAAGTCCCTGTCTGCGCCAGCTCGCTCGTTACCAATCCCCTTGCGCAACCCCCGCCTCGTCGCTAAGTGCACGGCCTCTTCCGGCTCATAGGAGTGTAGCTCAGCTGGTAGAGCATCGGTCTCCAAAACCGAGGGCCGGGGGTTCGAGTCCCTCCACTCCTGCCATTTCAGCGGTTTAGAGGGCGGTTTTTCAAACGAGGGACTGCTATTATATTGGGTGACGCGGGCCCGGATTTGCGGGTTGGTTTCCCTTGAATGCGAGGATTAGGCAAGGTGGCCAAGGTCAATATTGTTGAATTCGCCAATCAGGTGAAGAATGAGACCAAGAAGGTCGTCTGGCCGACGCGTCGGGAAACCGTCACCACGGCGATCATGGTTGTGATCATGACCACCATTCTGGGCCTGTTCTTCCTCGGCATCGATTCCCTGTTCAACGCGCTGGTCAAGGCGCTGCTCAGCCTGCTCGACTAAGGATAAAAATGTCTCGCTGGTATATCATTCACGCTTATTCGGGCTTCGAGAACAAGGTCCGCGACGCCATCATGTCCGAAGCGCATCGGCTCGGGCTCGACCAATTGGTCGAGGCCGTCGAGGTGCCGACCGAGAAGGTGACCGAAGTCCGCCGCGGCAAGAAGGTGACGTCGGACCGCAAGTTCTTCCCCGGCTATGTGCTGGCCAAGCTGGCGATGAACGACGATGTCTATCACCTGGTGAAGAACACGCCGAAGGTGACCGGCTTTCTCGGCTCGTCCGGCAAGCCGCAGCCGATCAGCGACGCCGAGGCGGCCCGCATCCTGCACACCCGGGAAGAGGCAGCCGCCGCTTCGCCGAAGACCAAGATCAGCGTCGATTATGAGATAGGCGACAGTGTCAAGGTGCTCGAAGGGCCGTTCGCCAGCTTCAACGGCATCGTCGAGGAGCTGGATTTCGACCGCGGCCGCGTGAAGGTCGGCGTGTCGATCTTCGGCCGCGCCACCCCGGTGGAGCTGGAGTTCGAGCAGGTCGAGCTGGCGAAATAAGCGCCTCTACAGCTTCAGCAATTTCGCAAAGTCCGCCGGTGTGATGATCTTCGTCCGACCATGGCGCTTGAGTGCCAGCAGGCCCTTCTTGTCACCGGTAACCAGCAGATCTGCCTCTCCCACTTCGCACAATGCTAACAGGAAATCGTCCCAGGGATCAGGCGAACGCTCGACGATAGGCAGATTGCTGGGCATGTCAGCGACCGACGTGATCTCATTCACGAGCCGTCCAGCCTGTGCGGGATGAATCATGCTGCGAACGGGCTCCCGACGCGTTACTTCTCGAAACTCCTGAATTTGTGTGACGTTGCTGATCAACGTAAATCGGCCATCAAAACACGCTTTTAGCAACTTGGCCGGCGTTGCGCCGGGAGATATGAGGCCGCTCACCAATACGTTCGTATCGAGAATGACCCGCATCGTTTCAGCGGTAGCGGATCTTGCCGGAGCGGCGGACCGCATCGACCTCCTGATCGACTATCCTTTGCACTTCATCCGGATCAAGGTCCGCATTTGCGTCCCAGATTTCCTGCACGATCTGACGCAGAACCTCACGATTCACGGCATCCTCGACAAAACGCGAAAGATCGCCCTTTTTCCCACCGCGGCTGGCCAGATGCGTGCGCAGGTTTATATCGGTTTCGCGCGAAACCTTGAGGCTCCAACGGGTTTGCTCGGTCATTATGCACCTATGCGTCTATGTG
>Ga0081539_10006928_pt1 | contig 10551 bp, 8 predicted proteins | sample TabmetS4T2R2_FD_71023 | JGI IMG/M metagenome (GOLD analysis project Ga0081539, IMG submission 71023) | Tabebuia heterophylla rhizosphere microbial communities from the University of Puerto Rico - S4T2R2 | ecosystem: Host-associated > Plants > Roots > Rhizosphere ... | reverse complement strand
GGCAGTTGCCACTGGAGATGGAGGCGTCGAATCCGCAGGACATCTCGACGTGGTTTGCCAACAAAGTGAACTTCAACGTGAAGCTGCCGGGTTATCAGGAATCTTCCGGTCAGGAGAAGCTCTACACGCTGGAAGGCGCGCGCCTGGTTGGTTTTGAAAAAGATTACGCCGCGTATGTGGCGTACCAGATGAAAGACCAGCCGATCAGTTTAGTAATCACGTCTGATTCCGTGGCGCGACCGTCGGGCGGCGAGCAGATCGCGTCGCGGGGCCTGCTCTTTCATTTCAACGCGATCGATGGTTTGAAAGTCATTACCTGGTCGGATCGGGGGCTGACGTACGCGCTGGTGTCGGATCTCGAGGAGCGTGGTCAAAAGTCGTGCATCGTCTGTCACCAGGGCACGCGGGACCAGGATTTTATCGAGCCGCTGAAACCGCACTAGCTTGAATACATCTTGATTATCCGCTCAATCGCCTCACGACAAACTTTGCAGAACTTATCCGAGCGCGAAAACATGATGCAGTCGATCTCCGGGCGGTAGTAACCCTTTGCTTCGTACATCGCTCCCTCAAACGCGCCGACCTGCCCGAAATACTTTTCGCCTCTGAACATCTTTTGCTCGTGGGTGAGCTCTTCGCGAAACAGCGCTTCCATCTCCTCTTCCGGCCGCCTCTCCTTGCGCAACTGCGCGCGCCGCTTCTGAATCTCGCGTGAGTAAACTTCAAACTCTTCCTTGTTCCACGGCGTCGGAATCGGAACGTTTGGCGAAGCAAGCTGACGCCACTTCAAGGCGTTCGCGTCCAGCAGTGCGGTGACGTTTGGCTCCCACGGCTCGACGCGGTTAGCCGGCGTCGTGTACTCAACCGGCGAGGTGTAGTACTCATCAGCGAGACCCGCGAAGTGATGGCCAAACTCGTGCACGAACACGTAATTCGCAAAGGCGTTGTCCGACGCGACGGTGCTGTAGAGATTGAAGATTCCGCCGCCGCCGTACGTGCGGCCGTTAACCAGCACTTCGATAAACTCGTACGGCGCAAACTGCGCGGCACGTCGCAGCTTCTGATTGTCGAACGTCAACACGTAACGTTCGGAACCAAACGCATCGTAAGTCGCGCCGATAGGCGAGTCGCGATAGATGCCGGTTGACGGTCGTGAGATTCCTGACTGCGCCGCCGGCGGACACAACGCCCACACGTTGAAGTTCTGCCGGTTTTCTTTGAACGGCGACGTCGCAAACAGGATCTCGGTCAACCGGCGTGCATCGGCTTCAAACTTCTTCGCTTCCGCGGCCGTGTAACCGTCACCAAGAATCAGAAAGTCGACTTTGTTTTGCGGCTCACCAGACTTCTGGATCGCGATGAGCGGCGCGGGCGCCACGGGTTTCGAACGGTCGACAAACTGGTCTGCCGGATCGACAGTCGTGGTCCAGACGTCCACAAAAGCATTCTTCGCATCGCGTTTTTTCAAGACGATGTTGACCGGCGCCGCCGGCACGGGAAAGCGCAGCGACTCCGAAAACGTGCGCTTGATGGTCTTCGCTTCGTCCGTCGTTTCCCACTCGCCGTAAATCGAAGCGAACCCGCGCGAGTAGAGCAGTTGCTTCGTTTTTGCGTCGCGGACTTCGAAGAAATACTTGCCGAGGTTCGACGTGTCGATCGCTTGTGCAGGGCTGCCGGGCCAAGGCAGTGGTTCAATCACGACGCGATCGAGGCTGAAGATTTCCTGCGCGGCGTCGCCGGTGTGATAGTAGTCGAGCCGCATGGTCTCGACGGCGAACGTGCTCGAGACGAACATTAAAAGACCTAAAGCTGCGAATAATGGTCTGATAATCATAACGCCGATGATACACTACCCTCCTATGGCCAGTGTCCTTGAGATCATTCCACTCGGTGGTATCGGCGAGTTTGGAATGAACTGCATGGCGGTGCGTTACGGCGACGAGATGTTGATTCTCGACGCCGGGATGGGCTTTCCCGAGGAGACGGCTTACGGCGTCGATGTTTCGATTCCCAATTTCAATTTTCTCGACGAATACGGCGACGCTATCACCGCCATCGTGCTCACACACGGTCACGAAGATCATCTCGGTGCGCTGCCGTACCTGTTGAAGAAATTCAACGTTCCGGTCTATTGTTCACACTTCACGGCCGGACTGGCCGAAAGCAAACTCGAAGAACACGACCTGCTCGGCGACGTGCTGATTCATCGCGTCGAGCCGCGCGACGTGGTGGACATCGGCGTGTTCAGCGTCGAGTTCATTCGCGTGTCGCATTCCCTCGTCGACTGCTTTTCGCTCGGCATCAAGACGCCCGTCGGCACCATCATTCACACCGGCGATTACAAAGTTGACGAGACGCCGGTGATCGGCGAGCCGATAGATCTGCGTTCGTTCAGGCGCTACGGGCAGGACGGCGTGCTCGCGTTGCTTTCCGATTCGACTAACGCGACTGTTCCCGGCCGCACGCCGTCGGAGCGCGCGGTGATTCCCGCGTTCGAGGAGATCTTCTCGGAAGCGAAAGGACGCATCATCGTCGCGGCGTTTGCCTCGTCGATCCATCGTTTGCAGATCGTTTTGGACGTGGCGCAGCAGTTCAACCGGCACGTTTGCGTGCTGGGCCGTTCGATGCAGAAGAACGTCGAAGTCGCGGAACGGCTCGGTTATCTCGACATTCCTGACGGGCTGCTGGTTTCGCTAAACGAAGCGAAACTGATGAGCGATCACGAGATCGTATTTCTCGTCACCGGATCGCAAGGTGAATCGCGCGCGGCGCTGTCGCAGATGGCGATGCAGAGTTACAAGGGACTGATGGTCGAGGAGGGCGACACGGTCGTACTTTCGGCGCGCATCATTCCCGGCAACGAGCGTTTGATCTCGCGGATGATCGGGTTCATTTACAAGCGCGGCGCGAACATCATCGAGGAGAAGCGGCGGTTGGTGCACGTCAGCGGGCACGCGTCGCAGGAAGACATTCGCATCATGACCGAGGCGGTGCGGCCGAAGTTTGTGGTGCCCGTCCACGGCGAGTACCGGATGCTTTTTCGGCACAAGGAATTTGTAAAAAACCATCTCGGCTACGCGGAAGAGAACATCATTCTGATCGAGAACGGCGACGTGCTCGAACTCGACGGCGAACGTGCGATGGTCGTCGACAAGCGCGAGATCGGACGCACGTTCATCGACGAGAGCGGCTTTGAAGAGATCAACAGCGAAACGGTGCGCGAGCGGAAGCAGTTGGCGTACGAAGGCACGATCACGGTCGTGGTGACGATCGACGAAGAATCGGGCGAGTTGCAGGACGAGCCGCGAATTGTGGCGCGCGGCGTCCGTGGTCTCAGCGCCAATGGATTTGGCGGCAACGGCAGTAACCTGATGGCCGATGCCAAGCGTGTGGTGACTGCATCGGTCACCGGCGCTTCCCGACAGACGCTCGCTGACGAGACATTATTAAAAGAGCACGTGCGCGTGGAGTTGAAGCGGTTCATCCAGAAGCAGACCGGCGCCCGGCCGGTAATCATGCCGATTATTGTCTTCACATGACGTTTTGGACGGATAAGACAGTCCTAATCACCGGCGCGTCGTCCGGGATCGGTAAAGGTCTGGCCCTGGAGATTGCGGCACGCGGTGGCCGGCTGGGTTTGGTCGCGCGACGTGAAGACGTCCTGAACGAGATCGTCAGCGAGATTCGCGCGCGCCACGCGACGGCGATCGCTGTTTCGGCTGACGTGCGCGAGGCAAACGCGATGAAGCAAGCCGCGGATCGTGTTCGGGTCGAGCTTGGCCCGATTGACGTCTTGATCGCAAACGCGGGCATCGGCGGCACCGATCCGGTATCGAAACTGGATCCGGCCCGAGTCGCGGACGTGATGAATATCAACGTGCTCGGCGCGGTGAACAGCGTGGCCGCGGTGCTGCCGGAGATGATCGAGCGCAAGAGTGGTCAGTTGGTGGCCATCGCGAGTCTGGCGGGCTATCGTGGTTTGGCAAAGTCCGCGGCGTACTCTGCGAGCAAGGCAGCGCTGTCGTCATTTTTTGAGAGTCTGCGGATCGATTTGCGTCACACTGGCGTGATGGTGACGATCATTTATCCCGGTTTTATCAAGACGCCGCTAACTTCCGGACGCGCGGCCAAGATGCCGTACCTGATGGAGCTTGAGGACGGGGTAAAGAAGATTCTGGCCGCCATCGAGAAGGGGAAGAAGAGCTATGCGTTTCCCTGGCAGCTCGCCACCATCGTGCGTTCCAGTTTGCTGATGCCGCCTTCGTTGTACGACTGGATTGCAGAAAGGAATTCTTTTCGAGAGTGAATAAATGACGATTCTTCAAGCCATCTTCCTGGGCCTCGTCCAGGGCCTGACCGAATTCATTCCCGTTAGTTCAACCGCACATCTCGTCTTCGCCGCGCGCCTCGTGAATCTTTACGGCGGCGCCGACAAAACGCTGCAAGCCGAGCAGACCACGGCGACGATCGCCGTCATTCAACTCGGCACGCTGCTCGCCGTGCTGATCTATTTCGCGCGCGATATCGTCAACATCCTGCGCGCTTTTATCGGCGACCACATCGCGTGGTTCAGCGGCAAAAGCGAACCAGGCGGGCCGAAACTGTCGCGGGATGCGTGGCTCGGCTGGCTCGTGATCATCGGTTCGCTACCCGTCGGCGTCATTGGTTTGCTTTTCAAGAAACACATCGAAGGAACCTTTACGAAAAACCTCTGGGTGATCGCGACGATGATGATCGTCGTCGGCGTGTTGATGATGATCGCGGAGATCGTCAGCCGGCACGAGCGCGACATGAATCAACTGCGCGTCAGTGATGCGCTGGCGGTTGGTTCGGCGCAGGTGCTGGCGTTGATTCCGGGGTCAAGTCGTTCGGGATCGACGATCATGGGCGGGCTGTTTGCCGGGTTGACGCGCGAAACGGCCGCACGGTTTTCGTTTCTGCTGTCGATACCTGCGATTGCCGCGAGCGGCTTGCTGGAGTTGAAAGAAGCGATCACGAAGTTGCCGGAAGGAAGTTACGGCGCGCTGGCGGTAGCGACGATCGTTTCCGGTGTCGTCGGGTACGCATCGATCTGGTTTCTGCTGCGCTACCTGCGGACGCACTCGACCAGCTTGTTTATCGTGTATCGTGTGATTGTTGGTGGTGCGATCCTCGCCGCACTGTGGGCGGGATATGTTTCCGCGGGCATTTAGGCCACGGAGTACACGGAAAAACACACGAAGGGTGGTGAATAACAATGGATCAGCGGCCTCGAAGTCCCAGAGTTCCGGTCGAATTTCCGTTGGAAGTCGAAGGCACGGACCAGTCGGGCGAGTCTTTTCAGGCGAAGGGTACAGCGGTGAAGATCAGTCACGGCGGCGCCACGATCGTCATCGACGTGGACGTGCCGGTCGGATCGAAGGTGACACTCATTCAGGCCTCCGGTGCTAAACTGGCGGCCGAAGTAAATGGTGCGTGGACCGACGATCTCGACGGCAAACGCCGCATCGGCGTCAGGCTGCTCGACGCCAATGGCTGGTTCGGGTAACACAAAAAGCACAAAATGGCTCTAGTGCTTCTTGTGCCTGTTTGTGGCAAAAAACGAAACGAATGATAAGCGCTACATGAAAGCAAAACGCTGGTCCGTACGACGGCACGACACCGCAGCCGCCACCTCACTCGCACGGGTCCTCGGTGTCTCACCGATCCTCGCTGCTTTGCTCATCACTCGCGGTTACGCTGACGAACACGCCGCCCGCGCTTTTCTGTCGCCCACTTACGATCAACTGCACGAGCCTTATTTAATGCTCGGCATGCGCGAGGCCGTCGCGCGCGTCAAACGCGCGATCGAAACGCAGGAACCGATCCTGATCTATGGCGACTACGACGTCGACGGCACCACCGGCACCGCCATCCTCCTCCGCGCGCTGAAACTGCTCGGCGCGCGCACCGGTTTTCACATCCCGCATCGTTTCACCGAAGGCTACGGCATTCAGCAGCCCGCGCTCGAACGCGCTCTCGCCGACGGCTACAAACTCGTCGTCAGCGTCGACTGCGGCATTCGCGCGCACGAACCGCTTTACTGGGCGCGCGACCACCAGCTCGACGTGATCATCACCGACCATCATCTGCCCGACGAGGACGAAGGCGCGCCGCCGGCGTTTGCCGTGCTTAATCCGAACCAGGCGGGCTGTTCGTATCCGGACAAAAACCTCGCCGGCGTTGGCGTAGCATTCAAGCTCGTGCACGCGCTGTTTCGGGAATATGGGCGTGAAGCGCAGGTCGCGGCGTTCATGAAAGTGGTCGCAATCGGGACCGTCGCCGACGTCGCAAAACTCATCGGCGAGAACCGCACCATTGTCGCGATCGGCCTCAAAGACCTGGCGCGCGCCGCGAATCCGGGATTGAAGGCGTTGATCGATGTTGCCGGTTGCGGAGACGGCAAGGGCATGACAGCATACGATCTCGGGTTTCGGCTCGGACCACGCATCAATGCCGCCGGACGCATGGACGCGGCGCGCGCGGTCGTCGAGCTGTTTGACACGCGCGACTCGGACGAAGCGCGGCGGCTGGCGGAACATCTCGACGCGCGCAACGAGGAACGCAAGACCGTTCAGCAGCAGATTATCGACCTGGCGTTGGCGGAGCTTGGCGACGGCAAAGATGCGCGTGTAGCCGTCATTCAGGGGACGGGCTGGCATCGCGGCGTGATCGGGATCGCGGCTTCGAAGATCGCTGAACGGATCAACCGGCCGTGCGTGGTGTTGTCGATCGACGGGGAAGTGGCCCACGGTTCGGGGCGGAGCATCGAGGCTTATCACTTGTTGAATGGCTTGACGGCCTGTGCGGATCTGTTCGAGAAGTTTGGCGGGCATTCGCATGCGGCGGGGATTACGATTCGGCCCGAACGGATCGCGGAGTTTCGGCGGCGTTTGAATGAGCATGCGGCGTCGTGTTTGTCGGATGAAGATCTCGAGCACTCGGTGACGATTGACATGGAGCTGGCGCCGGACAACGTGACGTTTCAGTTGGCGCGGGAGCTGCAGGCCCTGGAGCCGTTTGGGGCGGGAAATCAGCGTCCTGTTTTTGCGACCAGGAATTTGCGCTGTTTGTCGGAGCCCGTAGTGCTGAAGGATAGGCATTTGAAACTCAAACTAGGGGGACCGCAGAATCGTCCGTTGGAAGCGGTGTGGTGGAATTGCGTCGAAACGGCGGGGCAAACGCCCGCGGTGAAGGGCAGCATCGAACTCGCCTACGCGATCGAGACGAGTGTTTGGAATGACGAGTACCGCATGCAGCTCAACGTGCTCGATATGCGAGTCACGTAGGCGGGATAAGACCCGGATAACAAAGCAAGATCTTCACGGATGGAAGCGTTAACGCGAAAACGTTCATTTGGGATTGGCTGGCGCGCGCGGGTTCCGCTCATCACGCGCATCGTCGCGTTTGTGTTGCTCGTGTCGGGAATCGCCGTCGTCGCCATCTCCTATTACAAACTCCGCCACGTCGAGAAGTTTCGCGCGAAGTCGGAGAAGCCTGAACTCTCGAAGGAAGTGACCGGCGTTATCGAAGGCTACGAACAGCGCGTCACGAAAGACGGGCGGCTCTACATGCTTGTCAAAGCGTCGCGTGACATCACCTTCTCCGATACTCATCACGAGCTCGAAAACGTCCAGATGGCCGTCTATCCCGCCGAAGGCGACGTGCCCGATCAGATCTCGGCCGCCCGTGCGATCTATCAACCGACCACGAACGTCGTCTCGTTCGTCGGTAACGTGAAGATCGACACGAAAGACAAACTCCAGCTCACGACCGAGTCACTGTCGTTCGATCAGAACACGGGCATCGCCCAAACCGACGCCGCCATCGCGTTCAATCACGAAAACGTTTCCGGCACCGCCACCGGCGCAACCGTCGAACAAAAGACGAAGTGGCTGGATCTGAAAAAAGACGTCGCCATCAAGATCGAGCCGCGCGCCGGCGGCGCAGCGAAAACCGGAACGCGCGCGCGTCCGGTCACGATTCATTCCGCCCGCGCGATGTTTGAGCACGAAGCACTCAAGCTCACGTTTACCGGCGGTACGACCATCGAACAGGAGCGCGACATTCTCAGCGGCGACAATCTGTACGCCACGCTCACCCAGGAGAAGCGCCTCGAGAAAGCCCAAATGAAAGGCAACTCCTACCTGCGCACGATGGAGCCGGGCCGCGCCGCGGAAGTCCACGCCACCAACATGGAGTTCTTTTTCGACAAGGATCAGCGGCTCGAACGCGCCAATGCGAACAGCGACGTCATTGCCCGTTCGCTCGACGCGGATTCAGATCTGCAACTCAGCGGCGCCAGTTCGCTGGAAGTGCTTTTCCAGGCGACGCCCGAGACGAGCCTCTTGAAGCAAATGAACGCCGGCGGACGTTCGGTGATTACGCTCAGCGCGCCTAAGTCGAAAGCAAATGATCCGCGTGCGGCCAACAAGAAGTTGACGGCTGACGCGGTCAAGCTCAGTTGGCGCAGCACGGGACGCGATCTAGAAAAGGCAGAAGCGTCGGGCAACGCGGAGCTGTTCATCGAACCGGTCACGAGCAGCGCGCGCGCCGAACGCCGCAAACTCAACGCGCCGCAATTCGATTGCGACTTCTTCGAAACCGGCAACCTCGCGCGTAGCTGCAAAGCAACCGGCGGAGCGAAAGCCGTGATGGATCCGTTGCAGCCCGATCCCAAACGCGGCACCCGCACGTTCACTTCGCAAAACATGACCGCCGTGTTCGTCCGCGACACACAGGACGTCGAACGCGTCGACGCACAGGGCGACGGCAAGTTCAACGAGAACGATCGCAACGGCGTCGCCGCGAACGTTTCCTACACCGCGGCTGACGAAATCGTCCGCCTTCGCGGCGGCGATCCGACCGTTTGGGATTCACGCGGCCGCACCAAGGCCGTCGAGCTCGACTCGGATCTGGCGAACGACGTCTCTTTCGCACGCGGCCGCACCGCCACCACTTACTATAGCCAGGAACAGACCAACGGCGCGACTCCGTTCGCGAAAACCAAGAGTCCGGTCTACATCACCAGCGACCGCGCCGAATTTCGTCACGACAGCGGGCAAGGCACTTACACAGGCAACGCGCGCGCGTGGCAGGACGATAATTTCGTCCGCGGCGACAAACTCGTCATTTACGTCAACGACAAGCGCATGGAAGCCGCGGGCCACGTGCAGACCGCGATCTACAATTCGAAGCGGCGCGTCGAAAACAACCTGAGCGTCGTGCCCGTCTTCGCGTCCGCGGATTCGATGTTCTATTCCGATCCGGATCGCACCATTCACTACGAAGGGAACGTCGACATCAAGCAGGGCACGGATCGCCTGACGGGCGGTGTCGCGGACGTTTATCTCGCGAAAGACTCAAACGAGATGGAGAAAACCGTCGCGCAGAAGAATGTCGTGCTGACGCAACCGAACCGGCGCGGCACCGGCGATTGGTGCGAGTACACGGCGGCGAACGAAGTCGCAGTTTTGAAAGGCAATCCGGCGCGCGTCGACGACATCGAGCAGGGCAACACCGAAGGCGCGCGTTTGAGCGTCTGGGTCCGCGAAAATAGAGTCACCGCCGACGATGCGCGCGGACCACTCTCGCCAGGCCGCGTGCGCTCGACGCACAAGATTCGAAAGCCGTGAGCAAGCCTCCTGCGAAGCTGAGACCGCAGGCCTCGCGCCTGCACGTCGTCGTTGAGAAAGGTCTGCAAGATCGTGCGGACGAAACGCCTGTCGCACCACCAACTACCTCAGCCCTGCGCACCACGAACCTCGTCAAGAATTACGGCAAACGGCGCGTCGTTGACGACGTCAGTCTGCACGTGCATAAGGGCGAAGTCGTCGGCTTGCTGGGCGCGAACGGGGCGGGCAAAACGACGACGTTCTACATGATTGTCGGGCTGGAGCGGCCTGACGCCGGCAACGTCTTGCTGGGCAACGAAGACTTGACGAAGTTGCCGATGTACCTGCGGGCGCGACTCGGCATCGGCTACCTGCCGCAGGAGCCTTCGGTGTTTCGCAAGATGACCGCGGCGCAGAATATTCTCGCGGTGTTGGAGACTGTCGGGCTCAGGCGGCGCGAGCAGTTGAAGCGTTTGGAAGAGTTGCTGGAAGAGTTCGGCATCGGCCACGTGCGCCATACGCGCGGCGACGCTCTGTCAGGTGGCGAACGCAGGCGGACTGAAATTGCGCGCGCACTCGCGACCGAACCGCAGTATATTTTATTGGACGAACCGTTCGCGGGCATCGACCCGAAGGCTGTGGACGACATTCAAAATGTAATACTCTACTTGCGTGATCGCGGCATCGGCATACTGATCACGGATCACAATGTGAGAGAGACGCTCGGGGTGACCGACCGGGCCTACATCATGGCGGAAGGCCGCATTTTTCGATCGGGCCAGCCGCAGGACCTCACGGAAGACGCCGAGGTCAGACGTCTTTATCTGGGCGAGAAATTCCGCATGTAAGTCTATTTAGATCTTCGTGTAAAGTTTGTGCTGTTTGTGCTGCTTTGTGGGAACCATCTGCCACAGTTGAG
>Ga0081539_10006927_pt1 | contig 10553 bp, 9 predicted proteins | sample TabmetS4T2R2_FD_71023 | JGI IMG/M metagenome (GOLD analysis project Ga0081539, IMG submission 71023) | Tabebuia heterophylla rhizosphere microbial communities from the University of Puerto Rico - S4T2R2 | ecosystem: Host-associated > Plants > Roots > Rhizosphere ... | reverse complement strand
GAGGATTGGACCGCTGGATGAAGAGACGGGTGAGCCCCGACGAGGAGCTGATGACCGCGCTCTACACCGAGCACTACGCGGTGCTGCTCAGCTTCATCTCCCGATACGTGCACGATCGGCACCGAGCCGAGGACCTGGTCCAGGAGACGTTGCTGCGTGCCTGGAAGCACATCGACCACCTCGACACCGAACCCGGCCGCACCCGGTCGTACCTGTTGACGATCGCCCGCAACGTGGTCACGAACGCGTGGCGGGCCGAGCAGCGCCGGCCCCACCTGGTGTCCGACGAGGCCGCGGTGGCCGCCGTACCGTCCGCGGACAACGTGGACCAGCTCGTCGAGGGCTGGCTGGTCGCCGAGGCGCTCGAACGGTTGTCGCCTGATCATCAAGCGGTCGTGCGGGCCATGTACTACGAAGGGCAGAGCGTGGCCGACGCGGCGCGCCGGCTGGCCGTGCCGGAGGGCACGGTCAAGTCGCGGGCGTATTACGCGGTCCGGGCATTGCGGACCGCGTTCGAGGAGATGGGGGTGCTCCGATGAGCACCGACCACGACGAACTGCGCCGGCTGCTGGGCGGCTACCTGCTGGGTGGCCTGGACGAGGCGGACACCGAACGGTTGGACGCGCACCTGGTCGGGTGCGACGAGTGCCGGGACGAACTGGACCGCCTGTCGCCCGTACCCGAACTGTTGCAACGTCTCCCGGATGCGCAACGGGCCGCTGCCGGGTCTGGGCCGATCACGCTCGCCGTCTCCGCCCGGCCGAGCCCCGAGCGGATCGAGACACTGCTCCGCAAAATGCGCGCCGAACGGTCCCGGCAGAACCGCCTGACCCGGGTCCGCTGGCTGGCCGCCGCGGTGATCGTGGTTATCGCGGCGGCGATCGGCTTCGGCGTCATCACCAACAGCCAGAGCAACCGGACGCCGCAGGCGGTGCCCAGCCCGCAGCTGGTGACCGCCCGATTCGAGCCGACGGCCGGCAGCGGGTTGTCCGGCGAGGCGGTGCTGACCCCGAAGCTGTGGGGCGTGTCGGTCTCCCTGGACGTCAAGCGCTTGCAGGGCGACGGCCCGTTCGTCTGCCAGGTCCGTAACGCGAACGGTGAGGTCCAGCAGGCGGCCGTCTGGGGTCCCACCCCGACCGGTAGCGCCAAGGTGATCGGGGCGAGCTCGATCAAAATAGCGAACGTCAGCGCGATCGCGGTGGCCGACGGTTCCGGTCATGTCCTGGGTACGGCGAAGGTGAACTGATCTTGCTCATTCCACCCACCAAGGCCACCCCGGGCGACCGCGTCGCGGTCCTCTCACCCTCCTTCGCGGCGCCCGGCAAGTTCCCCGCCCGGCACGAGCAGGGACTGCGGCGATTGCGGGAGGAGTTCGGGCTCGAGCCGGTCGAGTACCCGACGACCCGCCGGCTCGGTGCGCCTGCCCGGGACCGGGCCGCCGACCTGATGGCCGCGTACGCCGACCCGTCGATCCGCGCGGTGCTGGCGACGATCGGCGGCGACGACCAGATCACCGTGCTGCGGCATCTCGATCCCGCGCCGTTCCGGGCCGACCCCAAGCCGTTCCTCGGCTACAGCGACAACACCAATCTGCTCAACTGGCTCTGGTACCACGGCGTCGCCGCCTACCATGGCGGATCGACGATGGTGCATCTCGCTCGCGCGGAACGGCTACCGGCCATCCACGTACGGTCGATGCGCGCGGCGTTGTTCACCGGCGGCGACGTGGAGATCCACCCGGTCGAGGAGTTCAGCGACGAGGAGATCAGCTGGACGGAAGCGGCCGCGCTGACCGAGTCGGTCCCGCCGCTGCCCAGTCCGGGCTGGATCTGGCACAACCCGGACACCGTGGTGACCGCAGCGACGTGGGGCGGAAACCTGGAGATCCTGCACTGGACGCTCGCCGCGAACCGGTGGATGCGGCCGGTCGAGGAGTACGCCGGATGCGTGCTGTTGCTGGAGACCAGCGAAGAGATGCCGAGCGGCGAGCAGGTGTTCCGGATGCTGCGCGACGCGGGTGAGCGGGGCCTGCTCGAACAGTTCCCAGCCATGCTGGTGGGCACGGCCAAGGGGACCTCGATCGAGAACCGGCGCCCGCCCGAGCAGCGGCAGCGGTACCGCGACGAGCAGCGCGCCGCGATCCTGCGCGCCTTGGACGAGTACCACCCGAAGGCGATGGTCGTGTTCGGCGTCGATTTCGGGCATACCGATCCGCAGTGGATCCTTCCGTACGGTGGCCGCATGACAGTCGACGGCCCCGCACGGCGGATCACCGCCCATTTCTGAGTCGGCCGCGCGTGGCGTCCCCGCCCTACTGGGCGCTGTTCGGGGTGTGCGGCCGCTTGCCGAGCTGGTGCCAGCTGGTCTCCGCCATATCGATCTTGTAGTGCTTCGCGGCCGCCTTGATGTTCTCGAACGCCTGGTCGCGTTCGGCGTCCGTGACGTCCTTGGTCTGGTCGAACCGGGCGATCGCATTCCGCACGTGGTCCGCGTCGGTAAGGGGTTCCTTGCGTTTGCCGGGGAAGGCATAGGCACTGTCCGGGAGCTTCTTGCGGTCTTCACTCGACAGCTGCCCGTGCTCGTCGACGGGTTTCCAGGTCGTAGCCATGCCGGGGACGTACCCGGATCACACCCCCGACACACCAGCATCGTCGCCGTGAGCCGTCGGCTCAGCCCGCGGTGAGATCCGGTGAATGAGGGTGGATGGGCGTGCCGCATGGGTCGCAGAACGACCGTATCGGACTTTGCGCCCGAGTCGTCACGGCAACCGGCACCGGTTCGCCGGCGCGGCCGGCGGTGGGCACGGGCGGTGCGCCGGCCCGCTCGGGCACGTGGGCCGGCAGCCGGGTAGGAACGAAGATCGCCGAGACGATGCTGCCGCCGACCATCAGCCCTGCGCAGATCCACATGGCCATGCGGTAGGTCGGCTGCAGGGCCGCGGGGTCGGTCAGGTCGCCGTCGCCGATGCCCGCCGCCAGCGGGAGCACCGCGACCGCGAGGAGGCCGGCCGCCCGCGCGACCGCGTTGTTCACGCCGCTGGCGATGCCCGCGTGCGCGTCGTCCAGCGAACCCAGCGCCGTCGCCGTCAGCGGCGCGACCAGCATGGACAGGCCGACACCGAAGATGACGACCGCAGGCAGCACCTGCGACCAGTAGTTGGCGTGCGGTCCGATCATCGACAGCAGTACCAGTGCCACCGCGCAGATCAGCGACCCTACCGTCATCGGGATGCGCGGCCCGATCCGCTGCCCGAGTTGGCCCGACCGCGCCGACAGCAGCAGCATCAACACGGTCACCGGAAGCAACGCGACGCCGCTGGCCAGCGGGCTGTATCCGGCCACCACCTGGAGGTTCAGCACGACCAGGAAGAACACGCCGCCGTTCGCCGCGTAGATCAGGAACGTGGCCAGGTTGGCACCGGTGAACGCCCTCGACTTGAAGATCTCCAGCGGCATCATCGGGTGCGGGGAGCGGCGCTCGACCATGACGAACGCGGCGATCCCCAGCACGCCGACAGCGAGCGGGATCAACACGTCGAGGCTGCCCGGCCCGTGCATCGGCCAGGCCGTGAAGCCGTAAGTCAGACCGCCGAGGCCGACCGCGCCGATCAGGACGCCGCCAACGTCCAGGTCACGGGATGCCGCCGGGTTGCTGGACTCCGGCACGTGCCGGGCCGTGACCAACAAGACGATCAACGCAATGGGTACGTTGATCAGGAAGATGAACCGCCAGTTCGCGACTTGCACGAGCCAGCCGCCGAGGAACGGGCCCAGCGCACCGCCGATCCCGCCCAGCCCGGACCAGGCGCCGATCGCCCTCGACCGGTCCTCCCGCACATACGACGACTCGATGATCGCCAGCGCGCCCGGTGTGAGCAGCGCACCGCCGATGCCCTGCAGGACCCGCGCCCCGATCAGCAGTTCGATGGTCGGCGCCAGCCCGCACAGCAGGGAGGCCGCCGCGAACCAGCCGACCCCCAACATGAAGATCCGCTTTCGCCCGAACCGGTCCCCGAGCGAGCCACCGAGCAGGATCAGCGAGGCGAGGCTCAGCGCATACCCGTTCACCGTCCACTGCAGGCCGGCCGCGTCGGCATGCAGCTCGCGCCCGATCGTGGGCAGGGCGATGTTGACGACCGTCGCGTCGATGAACGCGAGGCTGGACCCGAGCACGGTGGCCAGCAGCACCCAGCGGCCGGTCGGGCTCGAGTAGCGGATCAGAGAAGTCTCGGTCATCGGGCGCCGCCCAACCGCCCGGTGCGCCCTCCGCGCGGTTGCCGAATCATGGCCACGACCCTACGCCGGGGGTGCGACAGTTCGATGTTGTGCGGGCCGTCGGGTTATCCCTACCCTCGATTGGGCGGCTGGCCGGATCGGTGGGGAGGCCTCCGATGCCTAGCGTCGATGACATGACAACCACGACCGTCGCTACCGACCGCCTGGAACCGCCGCCCGCCGCGCGCCTGCTGCGACAGGTCGGCCTCGACACTCAGTACGTACTGCTCGGCTTCCCGCTCGGGCTCTTCGGCGTCATCGCGCTCACGACCGGCCTCTCCATGGGCTTCGGCATGATCGTGATCTGGGCGGGCATTCCGATCCTCTTCGGGACGTTGATGGTCGCCCGCGGCCTGGCCACGCTCGAGCGGGTCCGCGTCTCGGCGGTGCTGGGCCGGCGCCTGCCGCACGCCGTGTACAAGCAGCCCACCGCCCCGGGCTTCTGGCGGCGGCTGCTCACTCCGTTCACCGACGGCCAGTACTGGCTCGACCTGCTGCACGGCATCCTGCGGTTCATCCCTAACACGATCGCGTTCAGCGTGGTCGTGGCCTGGTGGGCGACCGCGCTCGGCGGCATCACGTTCGTGCTCTGGGATTGGTCGATCCCGCGCGGCCCGGACAATACGGACCTGCCCGAGCTTCTCGGCTTCGGCGACTCCTGGCCCACCCGGGCGATCTTCTACCTGGTGGTGGGGCTGTTCTTCGCGGCCACCCTGATCCCGGTGGTACGCGGCGTCGCGCTGCTCGAGGCGCTGTTCGCCCGCACGCTGCTCAGCGGCGTCAACGAGCTGCGCGAGCAGGTCGCGGAGGCGGAAGCGGCCCGGGACTCGGCCCGCGCGCAGACGGCCGCCGCGGTCTCCGCCGAGGCCACCGCGCTGCGCCGCCTGGAACGCGACATCCACGACGGCCCGCAGCAGCGCCTGGTCCGGCTGGCGATGGACCTGGGCCGGGCGGAGCAGCAGTTCGACACCGACCCGGAGGCCGCGCGTGCCACGGTCACCGAGGCGCTGGCGCAGACCCGCCAGACGCTGGACGAGTTGCGCGCGCTGTCCCGTGGCATCGCCCCGCCCATCCTGGTGGACCGCGGGCTGCAGGCCGCGCTGACGGCGCTGGCCAGCCGCTGCACCGTACCCGTGGAACTGGACGCGCCGGAACTGGCCCGGCTGGATCCGGCGCTCGAGTCGACGGCTTACTTCGTGGTCGCCGAGGCGCTGACCAACGTGGCCAAGCACAGCAATGCCAGCGAGGTCCGGGTGACCGTACGCCGTACCGACGCCGGCCTGATCATCGTCGTGGCCGACAACGGGGTGGGCGGGGCGAGCCTGGCCAAGGGTCACGGACTCGCCGGCCTGGACGACCGGGTACGCGCCGCGGGCGGCGTGCTTGCCGTCGACAGCCCGCCGGCCGGCGGCACGACACTGTGGGCCCAGCTCCCGGTCTGACCGGCCAGGGGGCAGTATGGCCCCATGCGGGTGGTGATCGCGGACGACGCGGTGTTGCTCCGGGAGGGCCTCGTCCGGCTGGTCGAGGAGAACGGGCACACCGTCGTCGCCGTGGTCGGTGACGGCCCGGCGCTGGTCGAGGCGATCGCGACGCACCGGCCTGATGTGTCGATTGTGGACGTGCGCATGCCGCCGACGCACACCGACGAGGGTTTGCGCGCCGCGGTCGAGGCGCGGGAACGGGTCCCGGGCAGCCCGATCCTGGTGCTCTCCCAGTACGTCGAGGTCACCTACGCCGCCGATCTGCTGGCCGACCGCCGCGGCGCGGTCGGCTACCTGCTCAAGGACCGGGTCTCTGAGATAGCCGAATTCCTCGACGCGCTGCGGCGCGTCGCCCACGGGGCGACCGTCCTCGATCCGGAGGTGGTCGCCCAGTTGTTCGTCCGGCGCCGGCGCGACGATCCGCTGCGCGACCTCACGCCCCGCGAGCGGGAGGTGCTGGCGCTGATGGCCGAGGGTCGGTCGAACACCGCGATCGCACGGCGGATCGTGGTGACCGAGGGCGCGGTCGAGAAGCACGTGCGCAACATCTTCACGAAGCTCGGCCTGCCGCCGGACGACGAGCAGCACCGCCGGGTTCTGGCCGTGCTGGCCTACCTGCGCAAACCGTGACACGCGATCGACCCGCGTGGCCGTGGTCGAGCCGCGTGGCCGCCGTCGAGCCGCGTGGCCGCCGTCGAGCCGCGTGGCCGCCGTCGAGCCGCGTGACCGCCGTCGAGCCGGGTTGATCATGGGCTTGGTCGGCCGGAAGGTCCGATTTGTCGCAGCCAAACCCCATGATCAACGCCTCCAGGGGCCGCGGGGCAGAGGGCGCCGGGGCGGAGGGTCGAGGGGTCGAGGTGTCGGGGGTCGAGGGGCCGGGGCGGACGTGGCGGCGTCCGCCCCGGCCGGTCCGGGTCGCTCCGGTCGAGGACCTCTCCGCGTGGCGGCGCGGCGACGGGTCCGCCGGAGAAATGTGACAACCTTTCACAGTGGACACCTCCACTGTATGTGACGATCTTGGCCGCTGCCGACCCCCCGCTCGGCCCCTGACCTGGCCACATGGCACGCAAACGATTGTTGGCCGGCAACTTTGTGTCCCGGTCAGGATTGGTACCCGGCGGCCCGGGTATCCCTCGAGCGAAACTTCCGCACGCATACCGGAGGAGGACAGATGGGTATCGACGACAAGATCGACAACAAGGCCGAGGATGTCGGTGGCAAGGTCAAGGAAAGCGTCGGCAAAGCCACGGACGACGAGCGTCTCGAGGCCGAGGGCAAGGTCGACCAGTCCAGCGCCGACCTCAAGCAGGCCGGCGAGAAGGTCAAGGACGCGTTCCGGGACTGATATCCGGAGCTTGTGGGGAGGTCGCGGCCGGTGTGCCGTGACCTCCCTCTTGTGTGCGTACGGGCATGACCGAGCACACATCCGCGGGCACGCTTCGGGCATTGATTTTCGATTTTCGGGCGGGTGCTTCGCACCTTATATCCGCTATTAAGCCCATCTTATGTCGACCTCCCGACCGGCCAAACGGGCAAGGATCCAACAAAGTTGCCTCGGTTGTGACGAGCACCACAGGTTCCTCCGGTGCTAAAAATGGTCCACGAACGCGACACCGTTCCGTTGGGCGGCCGGAGGTGCGAGGTGAATGCGGACGAACGGCAACACCGGATCGTCTCCCTGGCGCGCCGGCAGGGTGAGGTCGACGTCGCCAAGCTCGCCGCCGAGCTCAGCGTCTCGGCGGAGACCATCCGGCGGGACCTACGACTGCTGGAAAAGCACGGACTCATGCGGCGTACGCACGGCGGCGCGTACCCGGTGGAGACCGCGAAATTCGAAACCGACCTCGCCATGCGGACCACCCGCGGGGTTCCGGAGAAACGGCGGATCGCGTCCGCCTCGGCAGCCCTCATCGGCGACGCGGAAACCATCTTCATCGACGAGGGCTTCACACCGCAACTGATCGCCGAGGCGTTGCCCACGGACCGGCCGCTCACCGTCGTCACCGCCTCGTTGAACACGGCGGCCTGGGTGTCCGCCAACACACCTATCACCGTGCTGCTGCTCGGCGGCCGGGTGCGCGGCCGAACACTGGCCACAGTAGACCATTGGGCCAGCACGATGCTGGCCGGCTTCGTCATCGATCTCGCGTTCGTCGGCGCCAATGGCATCTCCCGGGAGGCGGGTCTCACGACCCCCGATCCAGCGGTCGCCGACGTCAAGGCGCATGCCGTGCGAGCGGCTCGCCGGCGGATCTTCGCCGGCATTCATACCAAGTTCGGCGTGCGCACGTTCTGTCGATTCGCCGAGATATCGGATTTTGAATCGCTGGTCACGGACACCGGTTTGCCGGCGTCCGAGGCGCACCGCTATTCCCGACTCGGGCCACAAGTGTTCCGGGTCTAGAAAAGCCAACCCCTGTATAACAGCCGGCAATGACATTGGTCGGCCGGCCGGGTCATGCGTTTTCTCACATGGAGGATCTGCTGTGCAGAAACCAGGGAAGAGATTGTCCGTCGTGCTGGCCGGCGCCACGGCCGGCGTGCTGATCCTGTCCGGTTGCTCCGGCGCCGGATCGACCGGTGGAGGCGGTTCGTCGGGCGACAAGAACACCATCACGGCGCTGATGGTGGGCAACCCGCAGATGGAGGACATCCAGAAGCTGACCGCCGACAACTTCACGAAGCAGACCGGCATCACGGTGAAGTTCACCATCCTGCCGGAGAACGAGCTGCGCGACAAGGTCACCCAGGACGTCGCAAACCAGGGCGGCCAGTACGACGTGGCGACCATCGGCGCGTACGAGGCGCCGATCTGGGCGAAGAACGGCTGGCTGCACGAGCTGTCCACGCAGGCCGCCGCGGACCCGAACTACGATGTGAACGACCTGCTCAAGCCGATGGTCCAGGCGCTGAGCGGGGACGACGGCAAGATGTACGCCGCTCCGTTCTACGGCGAGTCGTCGTTCCTTATGTACAACAAGGACATGTTCAAGGACGCGGGCCTCACCATGCCGGATCACCCGACGTGGGAACAGGTCGCGGACTTCGCGACCAAGCTGGACGACAAGTCCAAGGGTGTCGCCGGCATCTGCCTGCGCGGCCTGCCCGGCTGGGGTGAGATGTTCGCCCCGCTGACCACCGTCGTCAACACGTACGGCGGCACGTGGTTCGAGAAGGATTGGACGCCGAAGGTCAACGCGCCCGAGTTCAAGGCGGCCACCCAGTTCTATGTCGACCTGATCCGCAAGCACGGCGAGTCGGGCGCCCCGCAGGCCGGCTTCACCGAGTGCCTGAACACGTTCGGCCAGGGCAAGGCCGCCATGTGGTACGACGCCACGTCGGCCGCGGGCACGCTGGAAGACCCGAAGGCGAGCAAGGTCGCCGGCAAGGTCGGGTACGTGTACGCGCCGGTCAACAAGACCGAGTACTCCGGCTGGCTGTGGGCCTGGGCCTGGGCGATGCCGAAGACCACCAAGAAGGCAGACGCCGCCTGGAAGTTCATCTCCTGGGCGACCAGTAAGGACTACGAGAAGCTGGTCGGCGAGAAGCTCGGCTGGTCCCGGTTGCCGGCGGGTAAGCGCACGTCGACGTACGAGATCCCGCAGTACAAGGACTCGGCCAAGGCGTTCGCCGACGTCACGCTCGGCTCGATCGAGCACGCCGACCCGACGAACCCCGGCCTGCAGCCCAGGCCGGCGCTCGGGGTGCAGTACGTCGGCATCCCCGAGTTCCAGGATCTCGGGACGAAGGTGTCGCAGGAGGTCGGCGCGGCCCTGACCGGTAGCCAGACGGTCGACCAGGCGCTGAACGACGGACAGAAACTCGCCGAAGCCGTGGCGAAGAACTACAAGAAGTAGCCCTCCGGGGGCGCCGTCGGACCTGGCGGCGCCCCCGAACCGACCGGAAGGCCGACCATGACCGACGTCATTAGCCGGGCGGACCAGAAGACGTCGACCCCTGCCGCCCCCGTCAAGCGTCCCGCCAAGGAGCGCTGGGCTCGCCGGGCCCCGCTGTTACCCGCCTTGCTCTTCGCAATCGTGGTGACCCAGGTTCCGTTCCTGGTCACGCTCTACCTCTCCACGCTCGGCTGGAACGCACTCCGGCCCGGGCAGCGGCACTTCGTCGGCTTCGACAACTACGTGACCGTGCTGACCGACTCCCGCCTGCGTGCCGCGCTGATGAACACCGTGTTGCTGACCGCCGGCGCGGTGATCTTCTCCATCCTGCTCGGCCTCGTGCTGGCGATCCTGCTGGACCGCAAGTTCATCGGCCGGTCGGTGGTGCGCACCCTGCTGATCACGCCATTCCTGGTGATGCCGATCGCCGCCGCGCTGCTGTGGAAGCATGCGATCTTCAATCCCGCGTACGGCCTGATCAATGGTTTGTTCGGCGGGCAAACCGACTGGATCTCCGCCTACCCCAAGGCCGCGGTCATCACCACCTTGGTGTGGCAGTGGACCCCCTTCATGATGCTGATCCTGCTCGCCGGACTCCAATCCCAGTCCGAGGAGATCCTCGAGGCCGCGCGGGTCGACGGCGCGAACGCGTGGCAGATCTTCCGCCGGATGACCATCCCGCACCTGCGCCAGTACCTCGAGCTCGGCGCCCTGCTCGGGTCGATCTACCTGGTCAACACGTTCGACGCGGTCTTCTCGATCACCCAGGGCGGACCGGGTACGGCGACCACCAACCTCCCGTACGAGATCTACCTGACCACGTTCCGCAAGTTCGAGTACGGCGAAGCCGCGGCGGCCGGCGTCATCGTGGTGATCCTGACGATCATCGTGGCGACGTT
>Ga0081539_10006926_pt1 | contig 10556 bp, 7 predicted proteins | sample TabmetS4T2R2_FD_71023 | JGI IMG/M metagenome (GOLD analysis project Ga0081539, IMG submission 71023) | Tabebuia heterophylla rhizosphere microbial communities from the University of Puerto Rico - S4T2R2 | ecosystem: Host-associated > Plants > Roots > Rhizosphere ... | reverse complement strand
CCGTGAACGGGGGGCAACAATTTCGATGGACTGCCAGGATTCGCCTGAGTTATTCACGACTTGCGATTGGAGTGAACTTTTGGCGGCAGTAGATATTTTCATGCCCAATGCCCGCGAGGCCTGCCTGATTACTCAGCTTGATGATGTGAGCGCCGCGCTGCAAAAGCTGAGCGAGTGGGTACAAATCGTGATCGTCAAGGACGGTCCGCGCGGCGCATCCATTGCCGCTGAAGGACAGGTTTGGCAGGTTCCCGGCATCAGCGCCGGGGCGGTCATTGACACAACTGGCGCAGGCGACTGTTTCAATGCTGGTTTTCTCTACGGCTACATTGTCGAGCAAGCGTCCTACGATATCTGCGTGCGTTACGGGAATATCTGCGGCGGGCTTTCAGTCACAGGCGTCGGTGGAGCAACGACCGCGCCGACCTACGAGGAACTCGGCGTCTGGTTGGCGAAAATTGCAGAGACCAGCCCTTCTTAACTTATAATTCGCGTTTGTCGAGAAATTCCCGCATCAATCCAATTTGCTCGTACAACGCCGCTTCTATTATAGAAGCATCAATCTCTAGCGTCACCGCTTCGGCGTGCGTGCGCTCCAGCACCCATGCCAGCAGCGGAAAATCATCCACTTCAAGCGGCTGGTGCAAGTCAACCCGTTGACAGCTCGGCTGCACCCGCAGAGTATTGCCCATCCAGCCGGGGCGCGTCACATGAATCTCGCGCACTTTCTCCAGCGGCAGCGCCTCCAAATAAGCATAACTGTTTGCCCAACCCATGTTATGCGCGCTAATCTGTGCGTGCGCCAAATCCAGCAGCACCTCGCAGCCAATCGCCTCGATTATCTCCGTAAATAGGGCAGGCTCACACACGTATTCGTAGGCATTGGTCGGGTGGTAGTTGTAGTTTTCCAGCAGCAGCGGAATACCTGCCCAGTCCTGCAAGCGTTTCCCGTTTTTGACGATGTTGGCGATCACCGTCTCGCGGGCTTGCAGTGCAGACGCATCTGCTTCTCGATAGGGTCCGCCCCGGTGCGCCTGCGGCTCGGCGCTTGCGCCAATACCCGTCGAAAGCCAGGGCGATTGAGTCGCGTCGAGCATAACACGGGCTTCGCGCATCAGTCCTTCCTCAAACGGATTTTCGTAGTTTAGCCAGAACGCGCCGGACAAGTCATGCAAAAGGAGCGGTTTGTACTTGGCGTATTCCCCAAGCTCAATCGCTCCTTTACTGCCATAGTAAACGATGTAATCCACGTCCAGCTTCCCCGCTTGTGCCAATGCCAATGTAGCGGGAGCAATCGGGACGCCGAGACGAATCACGCTTATATTTCGATTTGCGCGCGTAAGACGCCTTCGCGGTCGGTATCGCCGAGCGTAAAGCCGAGCTTCTCGACCAGATGGATCATCTCATTGTTATCCTTGAGCACAAAGCCGAAAATCGAGCGCAGCTTCTCATCGCGTGCCACCTGCATCAGCCGCAGCAGCAGTTCTTTGCCCAAACCCTGGTGCTGGAACTGATCGCTGACCAGCAGCACGAACTCTGCTTGTTTAGTGCCGTGCTGCTTGCTCAAGCGTCCGATTCCCATGATTTCCGGCGTATGGGTTTCCGGGTTTTGCCGCAGCGCCAGCAGCGCAATCTCGCGGTCATAGTCGATGAAGCTCAGACGCGACAAGCGCTCATGTCCGATGCGCTGGCTCAGGTTCATCGCTTGCAGGTAGCGCATGAATACCGTGCGCTCCGAAAGCGTTTCGTGGAACTTGGCGATCAGTGGCTCGTCTTCCGGGCGAATCGGGCGGAAAGTGACGCTAACACCCTGCTTGCTTGTCCACTGCTCGACGTATTGCGTCGGGTAGGGGCGAATTGCCGGGCGTGGAAGCTGGTTTTCCAGCGTCTCTGAGGGGTGCAACACGAGACGCGCATCCAGCGCAATGATACGCTCGGAGGAAGCCAGCAGCGGGTTAATGTCGATCTCCTTGATCCAGGGCTGCTCGACCACGAGCTGGCTGAACCGCACCATGATCTTTTGCAGGGCTGCCATATTGACCGGGTCGCGCCCGCGCACGCCTTGCAGTGCCTTGTATATCTTGGTTTGCTCCATCATACGCTGCGCCAACGTGGTATTGAGAGGCGGCAAGCCCAGTGACCGATCTTTGAACACTTCCACCAGCGTGCCGCCCGTGCCAAACAGTAACACCGGCCCGAACTGCGGGTCGATGCTGCTTCCGACGATCAGTTCATAGCCGTCCAGCTTCTCCATCGGTTGCACCGTCACGCCCTGGAAATGCTCCGCGCCAACTTTTTCGCCCACCGAAGTCTGAATGTTGCTGAAAGCGGCGCGCACAGCATCGACATCGCGCAAATTCAACTGCACGCCGCCGACATCGGTCTTGTGGGTGATCGTCTCCGAATTCAGCTTGAGCACAACCGGATAACCGAACTTTTCGGCGGCGGCGATAGCGGCTTCCGCGTCGGCGGCAAACACGGTTGGAACGGTAGGGATGTAATATGCGGCTAGCACTTCTTTCGACTCGAACTCCGTGAGTATGGTGCGCCCGCTCTTCAGCACGTGCTTGATAATGCTGTTCACTCGTTCACGATCCGGCGTTTCCTGATAGGAGTCCATCGGCAGCATCGGCGTTTCGTAAATGCTGCGAAGGTTGTAGTTGTAGTGCCACATGTAGTTGAACATGTGAACCGCCGTATCGGGGAACGCGAAAGTCGGGATGTTGGCGCGGTTCAGAATCGCCTCGCCAGCGGCAACATCCGGTCCACCCATCCAGCTTGCCAGCAGCGGCTTATCTTCCAGCGTGCCAAGCGCGCGCAGGGCTTCGGCGGTCTGCGTCGGCTCGGTCATCGCCTGCGGCGTCAGGATCACCAGCAGTCCATCGCTGTTCGGATCTTTGGCGACGATTTCGAGCGACTTGGCGTAAAGGTCAGGTCCGGCATCGCCGAGGATGTCAACTGGATTGTTGTGGCTCCAATGCGGCGGCAGAATGGCGTTGAGCGCCTGCAAGGTTTCGTCGGAAAGTTCTGCCAGTTCGCCGCCACCCGTGATCAGCGCGTCGGTTGCCAGCACGCCGGGACCGCCCGCGTTGGTCACAATCGTCAGCCGCGAACCTTTGGGGCGGGGCTGTTTGGCGAGAACTTCCGCCATATAAAACACGTCCGAGATGCGGTCAACGCGGAGCACGCCGGAGCGCCGGAACGCGGCTTCCAGCACTTCGTCGCTGCCGGTCAGTGTGCCCGTATGCGACGCCGCAGCGTGGGCGGCTGCTTCAGTGCGCCCGGCTTTGATGATAATAATAGGTTTGCGCAGCGCCACTTCGCGCGCGGCAGAAAGGAACGAGCGTGCATCCCCGACCGATTCCATGTAGATGACGATGCTGTGCGTGTTCGGGTCGCGACCTAAATAGTCGATCAGGTCGCCCCAGCCCACGTCGAGCATCGAGCCGAGCGAGACGAAGGCGCTGAAACCCACGTTTTCGCCAAAGCTCCAGTCGAGCACCGCCGTGCAGAGCGCGCCGCTCTGGCTGATGAAGCCAACGTTGCCTGGGCGCGCCATCGCGCTCGCAAACGTGGCGTTCAAGCCAAACAGCGGGCGCATCACGCCGAGGCAGTTCGGTCCGATGATTCTGATATTATAGGCACGGGCGATTTCCAGAATCTGCCGTTCGAGTTCAACCCCCGGCGCGCCTGCTTCCTTAAAGCCTGCCGAGATGATGATCACGCCCTTGATCCCCGCGTCGGCGACTTCCTGCATCACGCCCGGAACGGTCTTGGCAGGCGTGACGATCACCGCCAGGTCAACCTGTTCTGGCAGGGCGGCGACGTTCGGGTAGGCGCGGATGCCCAGCACGCTCGAACGGGTCGGGTTGACTGGGAACACCGCGCCGCCAAAGGGGCTGCTGATTAAGTTCCAGAGGATAGTACGCCCGACGCTGCCCTGGCGCTCGGTCGCGCCGATCACGGCGACGTTTTTCGGGCTGAAGATCGCGTCCAACCCCTGGTTGGTGGAGTCTAATGAAGTGACCGGAGATTGCTGCACGGTGTAGCTCCTACTCTAAAACGGAATAGGGTGGATTGTGCCACAAGTCAGGTTAAGGAACAATCACAAAATAACAATGATAATTGTCACAAATTTAGTGCCGAGTACTAAACGGGAATTCCGTTAACGGCTTGCACAGCTATTCATCGAGCCGCCTTTAGACGGCTTTTTTTGTCCATAGCCAAATGCTTTGAGCAATTGGCGGCAGCTACGCAGGTAGTTCTTAAATACCCTCAAGGAAAACCTCGTTTGTGCCGCGCTCTTTTTATATTCTCTCCCTCAAATGTGGGATAATTTGAAACTACTACGCTCAGAGTCAATATGACTTGAACCTTACAACCCAAAAATAACCCACACTTGCGCCATATTTCACATGCACATTAAAATCTTCCCTCAAAAAGTGATCATTTGTGATCACATTTGTGACTAGACAAAACGAATATCCGTTCTAGTATGTATGTGTTATTTGTGATGCATCTCCAAAGCATTCCATTTCAAATCCCGAAAACGCCATCCGGCGTTTTTTGTTTGCCAGGTCGCTCCATCCAGATCAAACGCATCTCACGTTATTGACAGAAACACAACGCATTCACGCAAGGTTTGGTGCGGAAATTGTTCTTTAAGAATTCGCGCGCAATAATACTGTCAAACGGGGTCGTTACTTTAAGGAGGCGGCAATGCAACTCGGCTTAATCGGGCTTGGCAAGATGGGCGCGAACATGAATCTTCGCCTGCTGCAAGGCGGGCATGAAATGCTGGTCTGGAATCGAAGTGAGGCGCCGCGCAAGGCAGCGGCTGAAGCGGGCGCATATGCCGCTGAAACGGTTGTGGAACTGGTCAATAAGCTCAAAACGCCGCGCGTCGCCTGGGTGATGGTTCCGGCAGGTGACGTGACCGAAGACATGATCAAGCAGTTGATCGGGCTGCTTTCACCCGGCGACATCATCATCGACGGCGGCAACAGCAACTACAAGGATACAATCCGCAATGCGGCGATGGTCGAAGCCGCAGGGCTGGATTTTGTCGATGTCGGCACGAGCGGCGGTGTGTGGGGCTTAAAAGAAGGCTACAGCCTGATGGTCGGTGGCAAGACCGATGTGGTCGAACACCTGCGCCCGATCTTCGAGACGCTTGCGCCCGCGCCGAACCGCGGCTGGGGGCACGTTGGACCGCATGGGGCAGGGCATTTCGTCAAAATGGTACACAACGGCATCGAGTACGGCATGATGCAAGCCTTCGCCGAAGGCTTCGAGATCATGAAGTCGAAGGAAGATTTGCACCTCGACGTGCATCAGATTTCTGAGATTTGGCAGGTGGGCAGCGTGGTGCGCTCGTGGCTGCTGGAACTCATCTCGAATGCGTTGGCTGAAGATGCGGACTTGAGCACGATCAAGCCCTGGGTAGCAGACAGCGGTGAAGGGCGTTGGACGGTGACTGAGGCAATTGACCTTGACATTCCCGCGCCGGTCATCACTCTATCGCTCATGATGCGCTTCGTCAGCCGCCAGGACAACAGCTATTCTGCGAAACTTTTAGCAGCCATGCGTAACCAATTCGGCGGGCACGAAATCAAACGGGAGTAATGGTGGCTATTCATACTTCGACGCACACAATCGTCATCTTCGGCGCATCGGGCGACCTGACCAGCCGCAAGCTGATCCCGGCGTGGTACAACCTATTTCGGCGCAATCGTCTGCCGGAGAACATCCAGATCGTCGGTTTCGCGCGCCGACCCTATTCGCACGATGATTTTCGCACGCTGATGCACGACGCCCTGGCAAAAAGCGCCGACTTCGACGAAGCCGCTTGGGAAAAGTTCGCCCAGCGGCTATGGTACGCGCGCGGCGACCTGAACACACTTGCGGATTACGAATCGCTGCATCAGTTCCTCTACGAGGTCGAAAAAAGCAACGCGAACCGGCTGTACTATCTGGCGACCTCACCAAACTACTACGAGGCGGTGGTGACCAACCTGCACGATGCCAAGTTGACCAGCGAGGAGGATGGTTGGCGGCGGCTGGTGGTCGAAAAGCCCTTCGGCTTCGACTTGGGTTCAGCGAAGATGCTGAACAAGGTAATTCACAAAGCGTTTGACGAGAGCCAGGTCTATCGCATCGACCATTATCTCGGCAAGGAAACGGTGCAGAACATTCTGTTCTTCCGTTTCGCTAACACGATCTTCGAGCCGCTCTGGAACCGCAACTACATCGACCATGTGCAGATCACGGTAGCGGAAGCCGTTGATGTGGAGCATCGCGGCGGCTACTACGATAGGGCAGGCGTGCTGCGCGATATGTTCCAGAACCATCTGCTGCAACTGCTCTCGCTGGTGGCGATTGAGCCACCCGCCTCTATCAATGCCGACGCGCTGCGGAACGAAAAGGTCAAGGCGTTGAGCGCGCTGCGTCCGATTGAGCCTGCTGACACAGTGCGCGGGCAATACGATGGCTACGTTGGCTCAGAGGGCATCGCGCCGAATTCGACCACGCCGACATACGCTGCACTCAAGCTCTACATCGACAACTGGCGCTGGCAGGGCGTGCCGTTCTACCTGCGCTCCGGCAAGGCATTGAAGCAGAAGGCATCCGAAATCGTCGTCCAGTTCCGACGCCCCCCGCATCTGTTCTTCGATTTGCCGCAAGGTCGCGAGCTTGACCCGAACCTGCTGTCCCTGTGTATCCAGCCGGACGAGGGTATCCATATTCGTTTTCAGACCAAAGTGCCTGGCTCGACCAAGGATGTGCAGCAGGTGCCGATGGAATTCAAATACAGCGACAACTTTGGCGCTGCGCCTCTGCCAGAGGCTTACGAACGGCTGCTGCTCGACGCGCTACAGGGGGATGCGGCGCTGTTCACGCGCGAGGACGAGATTGAGCTGTCGTGGAAGTTGATCGATTCGGTGCTGCACTGCTGGGAGATGAAGAACGCGCCGCCGCTGCAAATTTACCCGCGTAGCAGTTGGGGACCGGACGCTGCGGACAAGCTGCTGGCGGACGATGGGCGAATGTGGCGGCTCGGCTGCGAGGGAGGGTAGTCATGCATCAGGTTCGCATTTACCCGACCCGTGCTGCCGCCGCGCACGCCGTTGCCGCGCAGTTTGTCGCAAGCTCTGAAAGAGCCATGACGATGCAAGGGCGTTTCACGGTGGCGTTGGCAGGCGGCAGCACCCCGCGCGATGTTTACCGCCTGCTGGCAAGCGACGATTATATGTCGATGGTCGAATGGGCTTACAGTCATTTCTTTTGGGGGGATGAACGTACCGTGCCGCTGAACGACCCGGATAACAACGCGCATATGGCGCGCGAAACGCTGATCGACCATGTGCCCATACCCATGAACCACATTCACCGCATCCCCAGTCAGCTTCCGCCAGAAGAGGCGGCGTGGGCATATGAGCAAACCCTGCGTGAATTTTTCGGGTCTCGCGGGTTGGAGCAGCCGCAGTTCGACCTTGTCCTCTTGGGGATGGGCGCAGAAGGGCATACGGCATCGCTCTTTCCTCATTCGCCTGTTCTGTGGGAAAGCGAACGCTGGGTGGTGGCAACCTACGTTGAACCGATCAAATCGTGGCGGATTACGCTCACGCCGCTGGCGCTGAACGCCGCCGCGAAAGTGATTTTCCTGGTGGCTGGCGAAGAAAAAGCCCAGGCGCTTCGTGAAGTGCTAGGCGACCAGAAACAGCCAGAACTATTTCCAGCGCAAATCATCGACCCGCCGCAAGGGAAAGTGCTCTGGATCGTTGATCAGGCGGCAGCGTCTCTGCTCGACACATAGTGTCGCTGATATGTAGTATCGCTGATACCTGGTACCGCGCTAGCTAGCGCGCGAGGATTTTTGCCAGGTCAAACAGGCGAGTATCCAACGGTTTGTGCTTCCCGATGATCTGTTCATAAGGGGTTGGTGTGGGCGTGTCGTTCAGCCAGCCGATCAAGATGCCTTGCTTACCAGCGCAGAGTTGTTGCGCGGCTTCCGCCCCTAGTCGTGAGGCGAGCAGGCGGTCGAACGCGCCAGGGCTGCCGCCTCGCTGGATGTGACCGAGCGTGGTCGCCCGGTACTCGAAGCCAATATCGGATTCATTCGCCTTAAAGTATTCACTGAGCGCCGCAGCATCGTACTTTGCACCCTCTGCGACGACGATGATGCCGTGCGTTTTGCCGCGCTCGTAGGCTTCCCGCAGGATTTCGACAACGGTTTCTGGCTTGGTTTCAACCTCCGGGATAACAATCGCTTCTGCGCCCCCCGCGATACCCGCCATCAACGCCAGATAGCCACAGTCACGCCCCATGACTTCCACAATGAAGGCGCGGTGGTGTGAGGCAGCCGTGACTTTCAGGCGGTCAATCGCTTCAAGCGCGATATTGAGTGCCGTATCGACACCGATGGTGATGTCTGAACCAAGCAGGTCGTTATCGATGGTGGACGCGACACCAATGACCGGGAAGCCCATTTTGTTCAGCTCATATGCGCCGGTTTGCGAGCCGTTGCCGCCGATCACGATCAAGCCTTCAATTTCGCGTTCGCGCAGGTTGGCAAGCGCCTGCTCACGCCCTTCGACCGTTTTGAATTCAGGGCTACGGGCGCTGCCGAGCAGGGTTCCGCCCAACTGGATGATGCCGCCGACATCGCGCGCCCCAAGTAGACTCATGTCATCGTCCATCAAGCCGCGAAAGCCTTCGCGGACGCCAAAGACTTCACAGCCGCAGTCGATGCCCGTGCGCACGACCGCGCGAATGGCGGCGTTCATGCCGGGGGCATCGCCGCCGCTGGTGAGTACAGCTAACCGTTTCATAGCGTCTCCTTAACGTTGATTGACAGTCTGTAACGCAAATAATACTTGTTCACCTGAATAGGCGCTATAATACGAAAATTAATGTTAACAGTCGGATGCCAACCGATGCCTGAAGATTTGAAAGAAAAAGCCAAGCAGATTTACGATTTACTATTGGAACGCTATGGCGCGGTGCCGCTTAAACCGCGTCGCCAACCCATGCATGAACTGATCAGTACCATTCTTTCGCAGCGCACCACGCAGAAGAATGAAGCGATTGCCTACGACCGCATGTGGAAGCGCTTCGGCTCGTGGGAAGCAATCCGTGACGCGCCTGTAGCCGAACTGACCGAAGCAATTGAGCCGTCGAATTACCCGGAAACCAAAGCGCCGAACATTAAGGAAACACTGCGCCAGATCATCGAGGAGCGCGGCGAAGCTAACATCGACTTTCTCGTCGACCTACCGGTTGACGAAAGTTTACCCTGGCTGATGTCTCATCCCGGCGTTGGCATCAAAACAGCCTCGCTGGTCTTGCTTTTTTGCTTCTCAAAGCCTGTGCTGCCGGTGGATACGCACGTTCACCGCGTCAGCCAACGCACCGGGCTGATCGGACCCAAAGTCGGCACAGAAGCGGCGCATCACCAGCTTTTGCAATTATTCCCACCCGATCCTTACATACTGTTCAACTTTCACATTGCGGCGCTGAAGCACGGGCAGCAGTTGTGCATTTGGGGAGACCCACGCTGCGAACCGTGCCCCCTCAAAGCTCTATGCAACTGGTATCAGGCAAACCGCGCTGTTTAGGTTTGCCCAAATCAAGTTGCGAAGGCTTGACGTAAGTGCGTTGCTCAGGTTGACCAAATTGCACGCTGAGCTAAAATCTGCGCGCTACGATGCGCTTTTGAGGAGAATAGTGTTATGTCACAGCAAGAATTCGCTCCTTCGACGACTGAATGGTATTACCCATCCGAAGAGATTGTGAAGAACGCCAACGCGCCTGACTATGATGCGCTATACAGCGAAGCCGCCGACAACCTGGAAGCGTTCTGGGCGAAACAGGCGGAAAACCTCGACTGGTTCCAGAAATGGGACAAAGTGCTCGACCGCAGCAATGCCCCATTCTACAAGTGGTTCATGGGCGCGAAGACCAACATCGCCTACAACGCACTGGATCGGCACGTCAAGACCTACCGCCGCAACAAGTTGGCGATCATCTGGGAAGGCGAGCCTGGCGACCGCCGCGAGTTCTCGTACTGGCGCGTCTGGCGCGAAGTCAACAAGTTCGCCAACGTGCTCAAGAGCCTCGGCGTGAAAAAAGGTGACCGCGTCACCATTTACATGGGGCGCATCCCTGAGCTGGTCTTTGCCATGCTCGCCTGCGCCAAGATCGGCGCAGTTCACAGCGTCATCTACGGTGGCTTCTCCGAACAGGCACTGGCTGACCGCATTGAGGATGCGCAAAGCCGCGTGCTGGTCACCTGCGACGGAGCGTGGCTGCGCGGCAGCATTGTTAAACTAAAAGACATGGTAGATGAGGCGGTCAAGCGTTCCCCCGTAGTCGAGTCGGTCGTGGTCGTCAAGCGCACCGGGCATGACATTCACATGGAGCAGGGACGCGACTACTGGTTTCATGACCTGATGGGATTGCCGATTGCCAGCCCAGTCTGCGAAACTGTCGAGATGGATGCTGAAGACCCGCTGTTCATCCTCTACACCAGCGGCACGACCGGCAAGCCGAAGGGC